>OGWS01001074.1_pt1 | contig 24236 bp, 25 predicted proteins | sample 1576111 | NCBI WGS metagenome assembly OGWS01 (sample SAMEA3541534, study PRJEB24748) | human gut metagenome | biome: human gut; feature: human-associated habitat; material: faeces | place: China | collected 2012
AAAGGTAGGAGTTCAAAGAGGAAGGAAAACCGCAGGTTGTCCTTCCTTTTTGCCCACCGCCGTGGGTACGGCGTCGCCCCCGCGGCGGGCGCCGCGACGCTCCCGCCGTCCGCAGACGGCGAATCCCCCGCTGAGGTTCAGCGAAAAACTTCCCGCCCGTTAGGGGCGAACCCGCTGACGCAGTTCGAGTGCCCCAGTCAGCCGGTGCTGAAAAAACCTGCCGCCCGTCAGAGCGAACCCGCCAGCGGCAGTTCGCGTGCCCCACTCAGTCGGTGCAGAAAAGGAGCCGCCCCGTCAGGGCGAACACGCTTATGCGGTTCGAGCACCCCACTGGGTCGGTGCAGAAAAAATTTCTCGAAAATTTTCAAAAAAGTTGACCATTCACGGTCAATTTTCGCCTCCATCCGGCATAGGGTTGAAGGAGGTGACGCAATGACGAACATTGCATTCAAACAGGCACACAGCGGCAACTACCGCCGAGCCGCGCGCGGAAAGGAGGATATCCGCTATCTGGTGATTCACTTTACGGCGAACGACGGCGATACCGCGAAAAATAATGCGGATTACTTCGCTCGGGCGGAGATTTCGACCTCAGCGCACTATTTTGTGGACGAAAACGAGGTCTGGCAGTCGATCCGCGACGCGGATATCGCATGGCACTGCGGCACGCGCGGCGTCTATTTCCACCCGTACTGCCGCAACGCGAACAGTATCGGCATTGAGCTGTGCAGCCGCAAAAACGGCGAGAAATTCTACTTTATGCCCGAGACCGTGCGCCGAGCACAGACGCTTGTGCGAGGTTTGATGGCAAAGTACGGTATTCCAATCGAAAATGTTGTGCGCCACTACGATGTTACACACAAAAACTGTCCTGCGCCGTTCGTCGAGAGCGCATCCGCGTGGACAGCATTCAAGCAGGGTCTACAGAAAAAGGAGGAACCTGACATGACCGAAGCCGAGGTAAAGAAGATCATCGAGAGCACCCGCAGGACGTACAACAGCGTTTCCGCCGTTCCCGCGTGGGCGAAGCCGACTGTCGAGAAGCTGACGCGCAAGGGCTGGCTGCTTGGCGACGAGCACGGAAAACTCGACCTGACCGAAGAGCTGCTCCGCACACTGGTTATCAACGACCGCGCCGGAATCTACGGCGAATAAGTGCAAAAGAGGCTGTAAGTATCTCTTACAGCCTCTTTTTGTTACTTTGTATTTTGATAGGTCAGACCTTTTTTCCTTATAATAAGCAGCTGGATATAGTACGATGCCGCAAGGAATACCGCTGCGAATGTCCACGCGGCCGCGTCCGTGTAGAACAGACCGCGCTCGCCGATGACCTTGGTCAGCAGCAGCGATGCACCCACACGGCCTGCGAACTCGGTCAGACCGGAGAGCATGGGCGCGGTCGTAAAGCCCATGCCCTGCAGGGCCGAACGGTAGGTGTGCAGCACATAGGCGGACAGCAAAAACGTGCTCATGACGACCAGATAATCGTACGCGACCGACAGCGCCTCGGCGGCGTTGGCAGCATCTGCGGAGATGAACAGGGCGACAACGTGACGGCCGAACAGGATCATGCCCGCCGCCAGCAGCGCGGAAAAGCTGAGCGCAAGCACGAGCGTCGATCGGACACCCATTCGCACGCGGTCAAGCCGGTTTGCGCCCCAGTTCTGGCCGGTGTAGGTCGAGGCGGCGTAGCCGAACGCGGACGCGGAGCAGTCCATCAGACCGTGCAGCTTGTTGGTCGCGGTAAAACCCGCGAGGAACACAAAGCCGCAGGTGTTGATAACCGCCTGCATGATGATGCCGCTGATGACGATGACAAAATGCTGCAGCGCAAGCGGCAGACCAAGGTGGCACAGTCGCCGGATCACACTGCTGTCCGGCTGCCAGTCCGGCTTTTCGACGGACGCAGCCGGGATTTTCCACAGCGCAATGACGCAGTACGCGAAGGCAAACAGCTGCGCGAGCAGTGTCGCGGCGGCAGCGCCCGGAATACCCCAGCCGAAGCGGATAACGAACAGCAGATCGAGCACAATGTTCAGACATCCGGCAGTAAACATGGCAATAAGCGGACTTTTGCCGTCTCCGAGTGCGCGGAGGATCGCCGCTGCCATGTTGTACGCCATCGTGATGAGCGTGCCCGCATACATCATGGTTAAATAAATGTGCGCGCCGTCATAGATGTTCTCGGGCGTGTCCAGCAGGTGCAGCAGCCAGCCTGCCGAGGACACAAACACCACGGTCAGCAGGATGCCGACTGCTGCGCACAGCAGCACGGACATGGTGATGGCCTTGCGCAGTCCCTTCTTATCGTTTGAGCCGAAGGTCTGCGACACGAGCACGGAAAAGCCCTGCGTCATGGCCTGCACGGTCCACAGCACCAGCCAGTACAGCCAGTCGGTCGCGCCGAGTGCGGCCAGCGCCTCCACACCGACACCGCGCCCGACGATGGACGCGTCTGCGACTGTGTACAGCTGCTGACCGACATTTGTCAAAATCAGCGGTACGGCCAGTCCGAGAATGAGTTTTGTCGGACGGCCGACGGTCATATTTGTCTCTCTGCTCATACAATCTCCTTACTTTGCCAGTTCGTACATTGCCGCCGCGATGATTTCCGCGTTCTGCAGCACGCGCTCGATCTCCATGTACTCGTCCGGCTTGTGCTCGCGCACCTCATCGCCGGGGAAAATCGGGCCAAATGCGACAAGGTTCGGCATGGACTTGGCATAGGTGCCGCCGCCGATGCTCTTGAGCTCCGCCTTCTCGCCGGTCTGCTCCTCATATACCTTGGACAGTCTGCGGATGAGTTCGCTTTCGGGCGGCATGTAAATGGCCGCTGCGTGCGTCAGCTCGGTTTCGGTAAAGCCGCCGAGCGTGAAACCGCGCAACAGACGCGGGTACACGCGCTCGTATTTCAGGGTGACCGGGTAGCGCACCGAGAAAACGAGCGACAGCGTTTCCTGCTCAAATTTTGCCACGCCGAGGTTGAGCGTCAGCGGGCCGGACAGCTCATCGCGCATGGCGAGGCCGAGGGACTCGCCGTGTACCTCCATGCCGATGCGCTCTGCCACAAATGCGATGCAGTCGCCAAGCTCGCCGGTCAGCGGCAGTTGATTGAGTGCCTGCGCCAGCCGTCCGATGGCATTTTCGCCCTGCTCCGGGGTCGAGCCGTGAACGGCAATGCCCTCGGCTTCCACGCGGATGCCGCCCTCGATCGGCGTGATGGTTACCTTGTCCGCCGAGATTTTGGCAGCCGCGTCCGCCGGACACTGCAGCTCCGCCGCTGCATACGCCGGAGAGATGTTGGAGGCAGCACCGCCCTCGAACTTTGTCAGGCGGTAATCGCCGGTCTGGTGCAGCTTTCGGCTGTAAGTGCCGTTGAGAATGCCCTTTTCGCCGTTGATGATCGGGTATTCGCCGTCCGGCGTGAAGCCGTACACCGGCAGTTCGCCGCCATGCGAAACGTACCACGACATATCGCCGCAGCCGGTTTCCTCGTTGGTGCCGAACAGCAGACGGATGCGCTTGGAGGGGGCAAATCCGGCATCCTTGAGCGCCGCCAGCGCGTAGATGGCCGCCACCATCGGGCCCTTGTCGTCCATCGTGCCGCGTCCGTAAATACGGCCGTTTTTGATTTCGCCGGAAAACGGCTCGGTCTCGGTCCAGCCGTCGCCGGCGGGCACAACGTCCAGATGACCGAGCACAGCCACCATTTCCTCGCCCTCGCCGTACTCGCACCAGCCGACGCGGTCGTCCATATTGCCGGTCCGGAAACCCAGCTTTTCGCAGAGCGCAAGCGTTTCGTGCAGCGCACGGGCAGGCTCACGGCCGAACGGCGCATGCTCTTCCGGCACGCCTTCCACGCTCGGTATGCGCACGAGCGCGGCAAGACTTTCCAGCAGTTCGTCCGCATGTGCGCGGATATAGGGTTTGCAGTTCATAATAAAAACCTCCTTAACAGGGTGGATTATTCATCGGATTGGGAATGATTGAGCACAAAATGGCTCTTTTTGTATGAGATAAGTCCGTCGCGCTGCATGCGGCTCAGCTCGGCGGACAGCGCACTGCGGTCCACGCCGAGGTAGTCGGCAAGCTGCTGACGGTCAAACGGAATGTCGAACGTGTCCGAGCCGTGCTGCACCGCCTGTGCGGACAGGTACGACAGCAGCTTGCCGCGCATGGATTTCGGACTTGTGTGGAAGATTTTTCGCGTCAAAAGCAGGTTTTTCTGCGCGGTGACGTCCAAAAGATTGCGTAAAAGCACATTGTGCGCGCTGTCCTGCGCGGCAGAGGAGAGCAGTGTTTCGCTCGGCAGGAACAGCACCTCGGACGGCTCGTCCGCCACCGCGGAGACCATCATGGGCGTGCCGGGGACGCAGGCGTACGTTTCAGCGAATACCGAACCGGGCGTAATGTGGTCGAGCAGCGTCTTGTGGCCCCATGCGTCGCAGCGCTCGATATTCACGCCGCCCGAGAGCAGAATGCACAGCGCATGTGCGGTATCGCCGACGCGGTAAATCGGCTGAAATTTGTCAAATTCACGCGTGCAAGCGTGCAGACGGCGCAAAAGCGGGGATAATTCTGCGGTTTCAATGCCGCGGAACAGACCGCAGCGTGCAAGGATGGACAGGTTCATATTTCCTCCTGTTTTGTTGTTGGGACAACATACTTTGCCTTCTCAGTATAGTAAGATATGAGCGTAAAGTCAAGCGGGACACACGAACCGCGCAGGCGGTTCGCGCGAACGGGGCGGCACCTTTCTCTGCACCGACCCAGCGGGGCGCTCGAACTGCCGCAGGCGTGTTCGCCCCTAACGGGCGGCGCCTTTTCTGCACCGGAAAGCCGGGGCACTCGAACTGCGTGAGCGTGTTCGCCCCTGACGGGCGGAGAGTTTTCCGCTGAACCTCAGCGGGGGGATTCGCCGTCTGTGGACGGCGGGAACGTGCCGCGCCCCGCGGCGGGGGCAAAGAGGAAGGACAACCTGCGGTTTTCCTTCCTCTTTGAACTCCTGCCTTTCCCTTGGAGAGTCTGGCGCAGATTTCCTATATGTGACCGCTTCGAAACAGGGGAACGGCAGTCGGGTTATCGCAGCGTGTCTTTCTCCGCCTTTTCGCAGTTCACAGACAGCGTACTGCTACACATACGGGCTACTCTGCGCAAGGCGCGGCATGACAGTGCCGCGCAATTTTTTTGCGCGTTATACCGGAAGGCACCTGCGAATTTAGGTGTTTGGTACAATTTATCCTCGTAGGTGCTGTCTATCATAACACGCTAACGAATTGCGCGGCACTGCTATGTCGCGCCTGCTGGAAGTAGCCGACCTGTGTAGCAGAACGGTATCTGACACTGCGAACAGGTTGCTCAAGAGGACGGACTCCGAAGGTAGTTCGTCCGCAGCAGAGAAAAAATCCTCTGCCGTTCCCTTATTTCGCAGCGGTCACATGTCGGCAATCTGCGCCAGACTTTCCAAGGGAAAAGGGGAGATTCACAAGAGGGTGGAAAACCGCAGGTTGTCTACCCTCTTGTGCCCCCGCCGGGTAGGCGGCCCCCCGCTGGCCCCAGCGGAACCATCTCAAAACAAGAAACAGGATATATAAGGAGAAAACACTATGATTCGCAAAATTATCGAAATTGACAAAGAAAAATGCAACGGCTGCGGCCTGTGCGCCCACGCCTGCCACGAGGGCGCTATCGGCATGGTGGACGGCAAGGCCACTCTGCTCCGCGACGACTACTGCGACGGCCTCGGCAACTGCCTGCCGGTCTGCCCGACCGGCGCCATCTCGTTCGTCGAGCGCGAAGCCGCCGCTTACGACGAAGCCGCTGTGCAGGCCAATATGCAGGCAAAATCTCAGCCGCATACCGGATGCCCGGGCAGCATGGCGCGGAGCATTGAACACGCCCCGGTCAATCAGCCGACCTCGTTCATTCCGATGCCGAGCCAGCTGCGCCAGTGGCCGGTGCAGATCAAGCTCGTGCCGGTGAATGCGCCTTATTTTGACGGCGCAAACCTGCTCATCGCGGCAGACTGCACCGCTTACGCGTACGCAAACTTTCATCAGGATTTTATCCGGGGGAAGGTAACGCTCGTCGGCTGTCCCAAGCTGGATGATGTGGATTACAGCGAGAAGCTGACCGAAATCCTCCGTCAGAACAACATCAAAAGCGTAACCGTTGTCCGCATGGAGGTGCCGTGCTGCGGCGGACTGGAATACGCCGTCCGCACCGCGCTGCAGAACTGCGGCAAGCTGCTGCCGTGGCAGGTGAAGACCATTTCCATCAAGGGCGAACTGCTGGACGACTGACCGATTTCTGTCGATTTCACTGATTTGCATTTGCAATTTTCGTTCAAAACGTGTAAAATAAAAAGGTAACACCACATAATTGGACAAGAGTGATTTGTGAGTAAAGTTTGTGTTCTGACGCGGCACGGTTTCGCAGCAATACTTGATGTATTGCAAGAAATCGTAACAAAGTCAGAGCGCAAAATTTTCACTAAGCACCGCAGTCAAATTGTGTGGTGGTGCCTTTGGAATGACACCGCGCAACGCGGTATGTAGGAGCGAAAATTCATGGCAGTCACTTTGGCAGAGATCGCTGCGCTGGCGGGTGTTTCCCGCGGCACGGTGGATCGGGCACTTAACGACAGAGGACGCGTCGATCCCAAGGTTGCGGCACGCGTGCGCCGCATTGCGGCAGAGCGAGGCTACCGCCCGAACCGTGCGGGACGCATGCTGGCACGCGCGAAAAACCCGATCAGGATCGGCGTGATCGTCCAGTCGGTCGAGACCATGTTCATGCACACGGTATTTGAGGAGATCGAACGCGCATCGGCGCACTTTACCACCACCGGCGCAGAGGTGCTCGTGCGGCCGCTAGAGGGCGTCGATGCACAGCAGCAGCTGGACGTGATCGACGAGCTGCTCGAGGCAGGCGTGCAGGGCATCGCGCTTTCTCCGGCGGAGGACGAGCGGGTGCGCGCCCGTATTCAGGAGCTGTCCGAGCGCATGCCGGTCGTTACCTTCAACTCGGATCTGCCGGACTCGGGCCGCCTGTGCTACGTCGGCGTGGACAATTTCGCGTGCGGACGCATGAGCGCCGGTCTGATGGACCTGCTGCTCGCCGGTCAAGGGGAAGTCCTGCTGGTTGCCGGTCAGGAAAACAACTGGTCGCATCAGCAGCGTGTGGACGGCTTTCAGGCCGAGGCTGCCGCAAATTTTCCCGGTTTGAGCCTGCTGCCGCCGCAGACCTGCGGGGACGATCAGCAGCTGGCGCATGATATTGTGTGCCGCGCCGTGAAGGAGCATCCGTCGCTGCGCGGTGTGTACGTTTCGGTAAACGGTCAGCTCGGTGCGTGCGACGCGCTGCGTGAGCTGGGTTTACAGGGCAAGGTGCACCTGATCTGCCACGATTTGATTCCGGCAAATGCGGAGAATGTCCGCCGCGGACTCATCGACTTCCTGATCGATCAGGATGCCGCCCTGCAGGGTGCCCGTCCGATCGAACTGCTCATGGACTACCTGCTGGCAGGCGAAAAGCCGGAGACCGACCGCATTCTTGCGTGCATTGATATCCGCAACCGCTACAACGTGTGAGGTGCGCGATGAAAGAGGTTTTGCGGCTCGATCACGGCGTTTTGACACATTTTCCGGCATCAGCCGGACGGAATAAGCCTGCGCTCATCCTGTGCCCGGGCGGCGGCTATGAATACTGCTCCATTCGGGAGGGCGCACCGGTCGCGCGTGCGTTTGCGCGGGACGGTGTGGAAGCGTTCGTGCTCGAGTACGACTGCACGGAGGTGCCGCTTGGCGTAAAGCCGCTGCACACGCTGTCCGCGTCTGTCGCCTGGGTGAGAGAACATGCGGCACAGCTCGGCATCGCGGCAGACCGCATTGCGGTCGGCGGATTTTCGGCGGGCGCCCATCTGGCAGGACTGCTGGCGGCGACGTGGCACGACGCAGACTGGTTTCCTGCGGGCACGGATTTGCAGGCGCACCGACCGAATGCGGCGGTGCTGTGCTATCCGGTGGTCTCGGCGGGAGCGTATGCGCATCGCGGCAGCTTTGTGCGTCTGGCAGGCGAAAATGCTGCGGAACAGCAGAGGTTTTCGCTCGAAACGCTGGTTTCCGCGCACATGCCGCGCACGTTTTTGTGGCACACCCTGACGGACGCGACCGTTCCGGTCGAGAACACACTGCTGCTCGAGGCGGCTTTGCGCCGAGAGAACATCAGCCACGAGCTGCACCTGTTCCCGCACGGCGTGCACGGACTCGCGCTCGCGGATTTGGAGACAGCCGACCCGATGAAAGGGCGCGTGCCCGACCGGCATATCAACCGCTGGCAGGCACTCTGCGCGGAATGGCTGAAGGAGGAATAACGATGCAGATTCGACACGCCCGGCCGGAGGATCTTCCGGCGATGCAGGAAATTTTTGCGGACGCGCGGGCGTTTATGCGCGAAAACGGCAATCCCAATCAGTGGGGAGACAGATTCCCGACGCAGGAAATGCTGGACAAGGATCTTGCACTGCACCGCAGCTACGTCTGCGAGGACAACGGCAAAATCGCAGCGACCTTTGCGTTTACGACCGACGGCGAGCCGACCTATCGCGTCATTCGCGGCGGCGCCTGGCTGGACGATGCGCCGTACGGCGTTGTTCACCGTATCGCGGCGGCTAAGGGCACGCACGGCGCGGCTTCGTTCTGCATGAACTGGTGCATGGAGCAGTGCGGCAACATCCGCATCGACACGCACGCGAACAACAAGCCCATGCAGGGTCTGCTGAATAAGCTCGGCTATACCTATTGCGGTGTCATTGAGCTGGAAAACGGGCGCGGAGAACGTCTGGCGTTCCAGAAACGAGTAGAAAAGTAAGTAAGAAACAGCAAACGGCATACCGGAGAGAATCTCCCGGTGTGCCGTTTTTATTTTCGGATTTTGATAAAATTAAAAATTGACTTTAATATAATTTAATATTATAATAAAGTCACAATGAAAGGAAGTGATAGCCGTGGCAATCGAGGTAATGCCGGAGTGGCTTGCATCGCTGGACGAGGAGGACGTGTCGTTCATCAAAAAATTCGTGCTGGCGTCGGGTTCGCTCAAGGAGGTCGCGGGCATTTACGGCGTGACCTATCCGACCGTGCGCCTGCGTCTGGACCGTCTGATACAGAAGATCAGGCTTGGCGAGCAGGCGGACGAGGAGCCGTATATCGCGCTCATCAAGCGTCTTGCGGTCAAGGACAAGCTGGATTTTGACACGGCGAAGCTGCTCATCAACGAGTACAAAAAGCTGAGAGAGGGGAATAAATCATGCTGATTGCAACGGTTTCTACAATTATTTCGCTGATTTTTCTGATCGCGTTTGTCGCGGCAATGATTATTTTGCAGGTCTATCTTTCCAGACGGGAGAGTAAACTGCCGGGACTGGTACTGCCTGCCATCACGTTTTCGGGGGAGCTGTTCATCCTGCTGAACGTGGTGACGAATGTGGTGATGACCTCGGTGGCTGATAATGCGGTTGGCGGAGTGGATTCGTATGACGTGTTCGTGACGGTGCTCAACACGGTGCTGACGCTGCTCGTTATCTCCATGCCGACCATCGTGCTGCTGGTGATCTACTTCCTCTGCCGCAGAGGGATGAACCGCAAAAAGCAGATCGAGAAGATGAATATTCAGGATTTGTGAGTTTTTCGCTTGAATCAAGCGGGACATGGCCTGCCCGGCCGGGGCACAAGAGGGTAGACACCTGCGGTTTCCACCCTCTTGTGAATCACCCCTTTCCCTTGGATAGCCTGGCGCAGATTGCCGACATGTGACCGCTGCGAAATAGGGGAACGGCAGAGGATTTTTTCTACCGTAGGGGAGCACAGTGTGCTCCCATTTCTTTACCTATTCGCAGTGTCAGATACCGTTCTGCTACACATATGGTTTACTCTACGCAGGGCGCGGCATAACCGTGCCGCGCAATTCTTTAGCGCGTTATGATAGATAGGGTCTGCGAAGATAAATTGTACTAAACGCTTAATTCGCAGGTGCCGTGCGTTACAACGTGCCAAAGAGTTGCGCAACACGGGTATGTTGCGCCTGCGTTGATTTAATCACATGTGTAGCAGTACGCTATCTGACACTGCGAACAGGTTACGAAAAACACGGAAGAAAAAATCCTCTGCCGTACTCCTTTTCGGAGCGGTCACATGTCGGCAATCTGCGCCAGGCTATCCAAGGGAAAGGTAGAAGTTCAAAGAGGAAGGAAAACCGCAGGTGTCCCTTCCTTTTTGCCCTCCGCCGCGGGTACGGCGCCGTCCCCGCCGCGGGCGCGGCGAATCCCCGCGCTCCGCAGAGCGCAACTCCTCGCTGAATCTCAGCGAAAAAACTTCCGCCCGGACAGGGCGAACCCGCCTGCGGCAGTTCGTGTGCCCCGGTCAGCCAGTGCAGCAAAAGGAGCTGCCCGTCAGGGTCGAACCCGCCTGCGGCAGTTCGCGTGCCCCGGTCAGCCGGTGCAGCAAAAGGAGCCGCCCGTCAGGGTCGAACCCGCCTGCGGCAGTTCGTGTGCCCCGGTCAGCCGGTGCAGCAAAAGGAGCCGCCCGTTAGGGGCGAACCCGTCTGCGGCAGTTCGCGTGCCCTGGTCACCTTGTGCCGAGAAAAGAAAAGCACCGCAGAATTGCTTCCACGGTGCTCAAAGTATGCACTTTTACTCAAATCGCAGCAGCGTATCGACATCCTTACGCGCCGGCGCCTGCGGGTCCTGTGCCGGATGACCGAGTGCGATGAGCGCGGCCACTTCCTGACCCTCGGGGATTTCCACGACCTTGGCAACCTCGGCGGGATCGTAAATACCCATAATAACCGTGCCGAGACCGAGCGCATGCGCGGACAGGCAGAAGGTCTGTGCGGCGATGCCCGCATCAAAGGACTGCCAGTGAGTGGCAAGCGGGGTACTGAACGAGCCGTCGCGCTCGTAGCCGGAGCGCTCCTTGATCATGGTCAGCACGACCAGCGCCGGTGCGCCGTGGGTGGTCTTCTGGTTGTAGGCAAAACCGAGCATGCAGTTGTCGGCCAGCTTGTCCTTCTTTTCCTTGTCGGTCACAACGATGTAGCGCGCGATCTGCGTATTCTTCCAGCTCGGCGTAAAGGCGGCAGCTTCAACGACCTGACGAACCTCGTCCTCGGTCACAGGCTGCTCGGTGAACTTGCGGATGCTTCGGCGGGTTTTGATACATTCCAGTGCTTCCATGAGAATATCTTCCTTTTTAGAGTATGTTTGACTTTATTATAGCAGAGCGAAAAAGCAAGCGCAAGTTAATTATCCGCCATTACCTTAATATAGTAGCGGCGATGGCGCGGGCCGTCGAACTCGCAGAAATACACGCCCTGCCAGATGCCGAGGATGGGCTTGCCGTCCTCGATGAGCACGGTCTGGCTCGGGCCGACATAGCTGCACTTGAGGTGCGCGGTCGAATTGCCCTCGGCATGCCGGAACTCGCGCCGGTCGGGAAACGCCTCGCGCAGACCGAGCAGCAGGTCGTGCTGCACATCCGGGTCAGCGTTTTCGTTGATGGTGATACCGGCGGTCGTATGCGGGCAGTACACCACGGCAAGGCCGCTCTGCACGCCGCTTTCGCGGATGACTTCACGCAATCTGGCGGTGATATTGTACATGCCCTCGTGATCGGTCGAGATGGAAAATTCTCTGGTTTTCATGCTCATTCTCCTCGGTTTTCGTGCAGATAGGTCGCTTCCAGATCGGAAAGGTGCAGCTTTACAGCAAGCGGGTACTTCTCGAATGCGTGCGCGAGTGCGAAGCTGCCACCCTTGACCGACTCATCAAAGCCGCCCATGTGCCAGCGCACGGCGATCGCTTCCTCGGTGCGCAGCCGCATGAACCGCTCGATCAGGAATACGGATTTTTCGCCGTGACCATACGGAAACTGGTCGTCTACTGCGTAAACCGGCACCTTTTCCCACTCACCGCGGTCGTTTTTGCGGTTGCGCAGCTCGGTCTTGTAGAAACCGGCCTTGCACAGATCGTGCAGGAGAGAAACGATGGTGTAGCTTTCCAGATCGTCGGTCTCGGGATTGAAATGCTTGGAGATCAGCACGTTGTACACGTTGAGCGAGTGGTCGAGCAGACCGCCCTCATACGCAGCATGGAACCGCGTGGACGCGGGAGCCGTGAAGAAATCCGTGCCCTCAAGCCACGCAAGCAGCTTTTCCGCGCCCGGACGATGGATGTTTTTGTTGTAGGTTTCGATGAAAATCTCTTTATTTGACATGTTGTTCCTCCATTCGGGTGCGGGCAATCCGCAGAAGCGTATCCCGCCGATTGTCGGTCTGACCGTCTATCACGGCATCCAGCAGGGCGTGCAGCATTTCACCGACCGGCCTGCCGCGCAGACCAAGCGCCTGTAAATCGGTTCCGTTTACGGCAAGCTGCCGCAGCGAGAAGCATTGCTCCTGCACGAGCACGCGGTTCAGCAGCGCTTCGGTCTCAAACAGCTGCGCCACATAATCGCGGCTGGTGCCCTGACCGACCGCGTCACCTTTTTTGATCGCCAGCAGGTCGCGGAACCGCGCCTCTCCGATGCGCGACAGGCTGCGCCGCACCAGCTTTTCGTTGTCACCGAGCGGTGTGTCGTGCCGCTCGACCAGCAGGAGGATGCGTTCGGTGTCCGCGCTCGAGAACCGCAGCCGCGGCAGGAGTTTGCGCGACAGCGCAAGGCTCGCCCTGGGATGTCCCCGGAAATGCCCGATGCCTTGCTCGTCCACGGTCTTGCAGGCGGGCTTGCCGCTGTCGTGCAGCAGCATCGCCCACCGGAGCACCGGCTCGGCCGGCACCTGGCCGACCGCGCGCACGGTGTGCTCCCACACATCGTACAGGTGGTGCGGATTCTGCTGCTGACAGCCCAGCATGGGCGCGAGCTCGGGCAGGGCAGAGGTGATAAGGTCGGCATAAGCCATCAACGTGCGCTGCACATAGCGGCCGCACAGCAGACCGGTCAGCTCCTCACGGATGCGCTCGGCGGCAATGCAGTGCAGGCGATGCACCTGCCGCCGCATGGCAGCGGCGGTTTCCGGCTCGATGGCGAATCCGAGCTTGGACGCGAACCGCAGTCCGCGCAGGATGCGCAGCGCGTCCTCCTGAAATCGGGTGTCTGCATCACCGACCGCGCGCAGAACGCCGTTTTTGAGGTCGGTTTGCCCGCCAAACGGGTCGCACAGACCACGTTCCGGGTGCCACGCCATCGCACCGACTGTAAAATCCCGGCGTGCCAGATCCTCACGGATGTCGGTGACAAAGCGCACGCCGTCCGGATGCCGTCCGTCCGAGTAGCCGCCCTCTGTGCGGTAGGTGGTAATCTCGAGCGGGCCGCCGTCCGTGAGCACGGTCAGCGTGCCGTGCCTGAGTCCGGTCGTGAGCACACGCGCGTCCGCGAACACGGCCTGCATCTGAGCCGGAGAGGCGGACGTACACAAGTCCCAGTCGTGCGGTTCGGCTCCGCGCAGACTGTCGCGCACGCAGCCGCCGACCGCCCACGCCTCAAATCCGGCGCGCTCTAATTGCCGGATGGCGTGCGCCGCGTGTTCGGGCAGCTGCATCACTTTTTGTCCTGCTTCAGCTTGTACGAGCTGCCGTCCGGATTGATAACCACCGTGTTGTCCAGCTGTGCCTTCAGGCTCTTGCGGAAATCGGCAACGTACTCCGCGCGGAGCTCCTGCTGTTCCTTCTTTTCTGCGTCGGTCAGTCCTTCGGTCTTGGCCTTTTTGGCAAGCGCGTTGATGCGTGCAATTTTTTCGTCAGTCATATTGCAAAATCTCCTTGATTATCCTTGTGCTATCTTTATATTATATCAAATTTTTATCCGTAATGAAAGCCTTTTGCGGACGCTGAGCAGGCGTTTCCGGTTATACCGCTGAATCCATGCGAACGGCAGGTTCGCCAGCTGAATCGCAAGCGCAATGACCGCATACCGGATGAGCCACGCCGTCCGGTCGGCGCTCAGCAGACAAAAAACGAGCGATACCCAGCCGAGCACGCCGATCACATAATGGATCACCTCCGCACGGCAGGTGATGAACAGAAAACGGTCGAGGTATGCCGTATCCCGCCCGGATTTGAGGTGCCGCTTGTCAAATTCGGGATTAAACTGCGGCAGCCGGTCCTTCCATTTCGGCAGACCGATCTTGCGGAAAACCCGCATTTCCCAGTCGGAAACCGTGAAAAAACGCCGGTTTGGGTCGAACCACCGCGTCTGCACATCCTTCGGCAGAGCGCAGAATACGCCAGCCGTACCGAAATGCAGTCCGAACCAGAACGCTGTATTCAGCAGGGTAATGAGCAGATCCTTCATACGGTTTGCCTCCCTTCGTACTGCCTCTATCATACCATGATATCGCCCTTTGTTCAACCGAACTGCCTTGACCGACAGGCTTCTGCATGCTACAATGAATGGAGATTCTTCTGTGTTAAATCATAGTAAAGAGGTAGTTTATATGAAAATCGAAACAAAATGCCTGCATGAAGGCTACAAGCCGGAAAACGGCGGTCCGGGCGTCATGCCGATCGTGCAGTCCACCACTTACCGCTTTGACTCGACCGCAAAGATCGCGTCCCTGTTCGATATGCCGACAGAGTGCATCTACTCGCGCTTTGCCAACCCGACCTGCGATGCGGTAGAGAAGAAGATCGCGTCCCTCGAGGGCGGCGTCGGCGCGATGCTGACTTCCTCGGGTCAGGCGGCATCCCTGCTGTCCATCCTCAACCTGTGCTCGGCAGGCGACAGCTTCATCGCGGCTTCCACCATCTACGGCGGCACGATCAACCTGTTCGGCGTAACGCTCAAAAAGCTGGGCATCGAGTGCATCTGGGCGGACGCAGAGGCAAGCGAGGAGGAAGTGCAGAAGCTGTTCAAGCCCAACACCAAGGCTGTGTTCGGTGAGACGCTGGCCAATCCCGCTCTGACTGTGTTCGACATTGAAAAGTGGGCGAACATCGCGCACAAGAACAACGTACCGCTCATCGTGGACAACACGTTCGCAACGCCGGTGCTGTGCCGACCGATCGAATGGGGTGCGGATATTGTCATCCACTCCACCACCAAGTACATGGACGGCCATGCCGTACAGGGCGGCGGCGTGATCGTGGACGGCGGCAAGTTTGACTGGGCGGCATCGGGCAAGTTCCCGGATTTCACCGAGCCGGACGAAAGCTACCACGGCGTGGTCTACACCCGCGAGTTCGGCGCGATGGCGTACATCATCAAGGCGCGTATGCAGCTGATGCGTGATTTCGGCTGCTATCCGGCGGCGCACTCGGCGTTCCTGCTCAACCTCGGTCTGGAGACCCTTCCGGTGCGTATGCGTCAGTACTGCGAGAACGCGCTGACCGTTGCCAAGTTCCTCGAGTCGAGCGACAAGATCGCATCCGTTCGCTATCCCGCACTGCCGGGCAACGAGCACTACGAGCGTGCGCAGAAGTACCTGCCGATGGGCACCTCCGGCGTTATGTCCATCGACATCAAGGGCGACCGCGCTCCGGCGATGAAGTTCATGGACAGCCTCAAGCTGGCGTGCAATGAGGTTCACGTTGCCGACATCCGCACCTGCGTGCTGCATCCGGCGTCCGAAACCCACCGTCAGCTGACCGACGAGCAGCTGGTTGCCGCAGGCATTGAGCCGGGCATGGTGCGTATTTCGGTCGGTCTGGAGAATGTTGAGGACATTATCGCTGACCTCAAGCAGGCACTCGACCAGATTTAATCTACAGTAAAACAGGGTGTGTCAACGGACATGCCCTGTTCTTTTAGGAGGAAACTATGCGTATTCGCTCTATCAAGGCATCTGACCGCGAATTCTTTATCGACCGCTGCCATGCGTTCTACAAAACGCCTGCCTGCGACCATGAAATCCCGCAGCAGAACGCCGGACGCACGTTTGAGCTGCTCCTGCACGGCACGCCGTATGCGGACTGCCTGATTGCCGAGGACGAGAACGGACAGCCGTGCGCGTACTGTCTGCTGGCGCTGACCTGGTCGAATGAGGCGGGCGGTCTGTGCGTCTGGCTGGAGGAGATCATGGTGGATGACGAGCAGCGCGGCAAGGGCATCGGCAGCAGGATTATTGCCGCGGTGCACGAAAAGTACAACACAGCCGCGCGTTATCGTCTGGAGGTAACGGAAAGCAACGTGCGGGCAAGTGCCCTCTATCACATGCTCGGCTTTGAGGATTTGGAGTACAGGCAGATGATACTGGACACGCCGCCGCTCGGCTAAGCAGATCGTTGGTATTTTTGTCACAAACTTGTTACAAATTACCTCTTGATTTTGTGCACTAAGCGCACTATAATAAAGACATCAAAAGGAAGGAAGGTGGGTCCGATGGACAGTGAAATCCAGCAGTACGCGGGAGATATCCTTGCACATCCGCGTTTTCAGCAGCTTCGCACGTTCTGTCACCACGGACTGGACAACTCTGTGTATGACCATTCCGTTGCGGTAGCAGAAGCAGCCTGTCAGATCGCCCGCCTGATGCGTCTGTCGGAGAGCGAAACGACCTCGGTTGTCCGTGCCGCGCTGCTGCATGACTTTTTCGGCTATGACTGGCACGGCGAGCGCTTTCGCCGTTATCTGAGCCATTTTTCCGGCGTGCACCGCATTGCCCACATGCACGGGTTCATTCACGGCCACATCGCAGCCGACCGCGCCAAGCATACCTTCGGTCTGTCCGAGCGGGAGTGCGAAGCCATCGCACGGCACATGTTTCCGCTGGCGGCCATGCCGCGCACAAGAATCGCGTGGATCGTCACCGTGGCGGATAAAGCCGTGGCGTCCAAGGAAATGACCGCCGCTGTCGGCGGTTACGTCTCGCACGCGTACCATAAAATTTTTGCATAAAAAAGCACCCGATCTCCATTGTGTCTGTTGGAGATCGGGTTTTTGTTATTCGTAGATGGAGTCGATGATGGATTTCATTTCGTTAACAGATATGGGAGCAGATATAAGCACCTCATAATCGTCCATCATCGCAGCAGCATTCAACCGCTGTAAGTTGTGCATAATATACCATGTTGTATTTTCTTTGGTATATTCAATGACGGGTCGATCATCTTTTTCAATCGTATCACCGGTTGTGTCGGTGATTTTTAAGATTTGAATAAACATTTTAGAATCACCATTGTCAAAATCCGCACGCACATCATAAGTACCGAGCATGTGGTCATTTGTAACTTGGATACGAGTTTGTTTATATCCATCGGGAAGCCGAGATGGTGCCATTGGATAGTTTATCTGCAATGCCGTTAAAGTTTCTTTTAATGATACATTTTCAACTTCAAACCATTCTATTGTATGTGAACCATCCCAAGAAGAAGTACCTTTTTGCAATCCTATATCAGATGAATCGGTATCGGGTAAATCTGCATATTCCGGAAGTGCTTCACCTTTTTCGATTGGCGTTTGTGTTTCCGCTGAATCTGCTGCGGCAGAAGTATCATTTTCGGGCAACGCAGTATAGGTGGTATGGTCATAGTCGGGCATGTCTGTACGGTCATCATGTGAACCATCTGGATAATAAATGATTTTTCCATCTTCTGACGTAGCAAAATCATCATGGTAAAAGCCGAATGTTTCCGCACCCCACATCGCCGCATAGTCGAACGGATTGTGTCCGGTAGCCAGCGCAAACACGGTTCCTGCGGCGAAAACAGCCGCCGCGACAACAAAAACGCGGTAGCACAGCCGCCGTCCGCGGTGCGGCTTGACAAAAAATTCCTTATGGTCGGCCTTGAACTTTTTGAGCGACGCTTCTGTGTCGATTTCCGGCGCGTCCGTCTGCGTCTGCAAATACTGCTCGAGCGCAGGCAGAGCCGCATCACCGTTTTCGCAAACCGCGTCCATCAGCCGGAACAGCTCGTCAATCTGCTTAGAATCCTGCATTGTCATCACTCCTTTCCATAAGTTCGGCGCAGTGCCGCCGTGCGCGGCTGTACTGGCTGCGGCAGGCGGTCTCAGAAATGCCGAGTATTTCCGAAATGGTGGAATAGTCCATGTCCTCAGCGAGCCGCAGGGTCAGAATGCGCTGTTCGGACGCGGATAAGCCCTTTGGCAGCATACCGGAAAACGGTATCAGCTCGGGTTCAGCTGCACGCAGAATGCTTTCCTCAAGCGGCGCGGCCGCGTGTCTGCACTGCATGCGGTATTCACTGATGGCGTTGTTTTTCAGCACGCGGAACAGCCATTTGACCGGCTGCTCGTGCTCCATCACGCTGTTTATCCTTGCCAGCAGGATGAAAAAGGTGTCGGCCACAATGTCCTCGGCAATATCGCGGCTGCCGACAATGGGCAGAACGGTCTGCACCATCATCGAGTAATATTTTGTATATAATTCCTCGAAAAAGAGGATTTGCTTCTGTGTCAATTTGGTTCCCCCTCGGGTTGGAAATGATACCATTCAATTATACAACGCCTGAGCGGGATTTTCTGTGGCAAATTTTTTGAAAAAATTTTTAGCGGTTTGTTGTAACAAAACGGCGCTCCCGGTCGTTATAATAGTATCAGGAAAATAGATTGACAGAATATGATTTTTGTTGTATACCATAGATATGGATAGAAAAAACTGTATTTTATTATGTGGAGGGGCAATTATGACTAAGTTCAAGAAAATCGTAAGCGGCACACTCGCGGGCTGTTTGATGGCGTCCGCGCTGATGATGAGCGCAGGCGCAGCAAATGTGCAGACCACCGTGATTTCCAAGGCGGGGGTGCAGGCTGCAGCGCAGACTTACAGCAATACGGTTGCACTTAACAGTGGCATGGCATCGCAGATTGTGGCGCTGCCGGTGTATAGCGGCTTCAGCGTGTGCGATTTGAAGGTAAATAACAAGGCACAGGGACACGTTACAGTCTCGATTCACGAGGGTTCGCCGACCGGTGCATTAGCGTGCAGCGCGTTCCGCGTGGAAGCCGGAGAGAGCAAGTCGTTCGCAGGCGTTGCGCTGACCGAAGGCGCAAATTATGTGGATATCCACACGGACGGCACATGTAATCTGTCGGGTTCGCTGACGTATGCGTTCGCAACTGCGCCTGCCACCCAGCAGACCCGCACCGCCGTAAAAATCAATCCGCAGAGCGCGGACATTTATGCAGAAGGCATTCCGGCTGCCTTCCCGAGCGAGGACGGCAAGACGGTTTACACGGCGCTGAGCTACAACGGCTCGACCTACATGCCGCTGCGTACGGTTGGCCGCTGGATGGGCAAAAATATCTCGTGGGACAGTGCATCGCGCACGGTATTCCTGTCGGGTACTACGGAAAAATCGTATCCGTGTGCGGATGATGACGCGTACCACAAAGAAGGCGTGAAATATGTCGGTGCGACCGGCACGGCTACGCTCGATAAGGGCGTGAAGGTGCTCGTGGACGGCAAACAGCAGACCTTCAAAAACCAGAAGGGCGAGACGATTTATCCGCTGTTTTACCGAAACTCCATCTATCTGCCGCTGCGCAACATCGGTGAATTGACCGGCATGGACGTAACGTGGTACAGTGCCAAGGCGGAGAACGACGTGAATGCCATCTTCCTGCGCATGCCGCTTTCGGACAGCAAGCGCGCCGAAATGGAAACCTACGCGACGAACCTCATGAAGCAGCTGCTCGATATGCGAACGGATACGCAAAAGTTCGAGAATTGCGAATCTGCGGTGAAAAACGGCAGTTATACCGACTATGTAATTACCGATAAGGCGGCTGCTATGGCGGCGCTGGATTCCATCAAGCGCAAGGCGCAGACCATCCGCAGCGGCATGACCGAGCAGGCCAACCCGATTCGCTACTACAACAGCAGCCTGATGAACGAACTGGATTTCCTCATCAATAACGCGGATACCGTAATGGACCGCGTGAAGAACGGTCGGGTCGTGGTCGGCAGCAGTAATCCGGATACGAGCGTAGTCGATCAGACCGCTGTCATGTTCGGCGCGGATGATACCATGCTCGACTGCGAACGTATGGTTCGCATGCTGCGGCAGAATATGGACAGATTATTCTAACAGGCAAACAAAAGAAGCTGAGACAAAATCTCAGCTTCTTTTTCATGTTATCCGCCGCAGACCGAGCAGGCCGTGTAACCCTGCCGCTTGGCCTCGGAAAGCGATATTGGAATTTGGCTTTTCTTCAAATACCGGCAGCCGGCGCTGTGATATTTGGAGCCGGTGTTCGTGACGTAAACCGTTTCGCTCTGGTCGTCCGAGCTGCTGTAAGCCGCCGGGACGGACGCAGAACTGCCGCCGCTCGACGAACTGCCCGAACTCGAGCCGGACGAGGAGCCGCTCGATGCACCTGCTTTGAGCGTATCTAACTGTTTCTGTAAATCCGCCTTCTGGCTCGTGAGCGTGTCCACCTGCGTCTGCAGGCCGTTCTTCTCCTCGGTGAGCGAAGCCACCTGCGCTTTCAAACCGTCAATGGCCGGCTGGGATTCGTCCGCCTGCGCCTGCAGGTCGGAGACCGAGTCTTCCAGATGGCTTACCTGCGACTGCAGGGAAGCGGTCTCGTTCATCTGCTCCGCCAGATGATGATAATAGGTGTACGATGCACCGCCTAAAACACAGTTCAGCAGCAGAGAAGCCGCGATTACAAGTGTTTTCAGCGTGTTTTTGTCAAATTTTCTGCCATCCATGGATGTCCTCGCTCCTTTCAGTTCGGTTTCATTGTATCGCCTAAAATCTGGCTGTGTAAATGCGGCAGAGCGAATTGTCGATATCTGTCGAACTTATGGCAGCACTTTTGCGGCGATGTTTGTATAATTTTCGTGTCTAACATTGAAAAACAGTCGGGAAGTGTGTATAATGAAACTAACTGAAAGTATCTGAGGATATGCAAAGTTATTTCTCATTTTGGAGCGTAAAAATTTATGGCATATGAAAAAAACAGACGCCGTCCTCCGGTCGAGGATGACGGCACGCTGATCGAGGGACGCAACGCCGTCCTCGAAACGCTGCGCGCAGGCCGTGCAGTGGATAAGGTGTTTGTGGCCGAAGGCGCACACATCGGTGATGTGGCGGCAGAAGCGCGCAGGCATCATGTTCCGGTCGTCACCTGCGACCGGCGCAAGCTGGACGGCATGAGCCCGACCGGCAACCATCAGGGCGTTATCGCACAGGCGGCGGCACAGGAGTACGTCTCGCTCGACGATATTTTCCGCGTCGCCGAGGAGCGCAGTGAGGTGCCGCTCATCGTTGTCTGCGACGGCATCGAGGACCCGCATAATCTGGGTGCCATCATCCGTTCGGCAGAGACCGCAGGCGCACACGGCGTTATCATCCCGAAGCGCAGAGCTGTCGGTCTGACCGCGGCTGTCGCTCGTTCGGCGGCGGGCGCACTCGCGTATGTCGGCGTACACAAGGCAAACAACCTTGCGTCCACGCTCGATGAACTCAAGGAACGCGGTGTATGGCTGTTCGGTGCAGAGGCTGACGGTACGGTCGGCCTGTATGACGCACCGTTTGACCGCCCGACCGCCATCATCATCGGCTCGGAAGGACAGGGGCTCAGCCGCCTGACCCGCGACAAGTGCGACTACATCGTCAGCATCCCGATGAGAGGCCGTGTCAACTCGCTGAACGCATCCAACGCGGCGGCTGTGCTGCTGTTTGAGGCGCTTCGCCGACGCACACAGGGCAATTAAGGGGGAAGTGAACATGGATAGAAAAGACGATATGGATCTGGAATCGCTGAAAAATATGCTCAGCGATGTACCGGATACCGATGAATTTGATCTGGATTCCATCATCGCCGAGGTGTCCGGTCAGGCGCCCGCAAAGGCGGCAGAGCCAATGCCTAAGGCATCGGCAGAGCCGGAAAAGCCGGTCGAGCCGCAGCCCGCACCGGCGGCAGAGACCAAGGCAGAGGAGCCAAAGACGGCTCCCAGAAATAAGAAGGATAAAACGGCAAAGAAGGCCGCAGAGACCGCAGCCGCCGCCGAACACGAGTCTGTTGAAGAAGCGCGCGAAGCGCGCATCGCGGCGCGCGAGCAGAAAATGGAAGAGCGTGAGCGCAGGACTGCGCAGAAGATCGCCGAGCGGCAGGCACGCCGCGAGGCCAAGCTGGCAGAAAAGGAAGCTGCCGAGAAGGCCGCCGAGCAGCAGGAGATCGTGGAAGAAGCCGCTGCCGAGGAAGCAAGCCGCAAGGCAAGCATCTCGCGCAAGCAGGCAAGAGCGGCACGCATTGCCGCCGATCAGGCCGAGGAAGAGGAAGATATCAAGCTGGTCGATCCCGAGACGGCTATGCACGCGGCACGCCGCCGTTCGGGCATTCTGTCGTTCCGGTCGCTGCTGGTGCTGATCCTTGCCGCAGCTGCCGCGTATCTCAGCTTTGCACCGAGCTTTGAGGCACTGCCGCTTCCGGTCGTGCTCGATATTCTGCAGAACCCGACCATCGGCATCGGCGCACTGGCTGCCCTGCAGATCCTGGCGCTGCTGATCGGTATTGACGTGTTCGGCAACGGCTTTTCCTCGCTGCTGCACGGCCGTCCGGCACGCGGCACGCTCGTGTCGTTCGCGGCGCTGGCATCGCTGCTGCACTGTGCCTCTCTGCTGGTATTTCCGGATCAGGGCGGCGTCGCCGTACCGTACACGGCGGTTTCCATCCTTCTGCTTTACGCCGAAATGCGTGAGGCACGCGGCCGCAGTCTGGCGCAGGCGCGTTCCTATCGTGCCGTCTGCGAGGCAGAGCAGCCGCTGGCGGTTTACAGCCATTACGACAGCGAGATTGACGCGTGCAATGCCGTCAAGTGCCCGCTGTACGACGCAAGCTCGTTCCTGACCGAGATCGAGCGCCCGGACACGGTTGACCGCTTCTCGCTCATCTACACGCCGATTGCACTGGCGCTCGCAATCATCCTGTCGCTGGTCGCTTCGTTCAACTGCGGCGAGCCGGTGCGCTTCTTCTGGGCGTTCTCGGCAATCCTGTCGGTCTCCGCGCCGATCGGTCTGCTGTGCGCGTTCGGCGCAAGCTATAAGAACACCGCAAGCCGCCTGCTGCGCTCGGGTGCAGCCATTGCGGGTGCGCGTCAGGCCAACCTGCTGCGCGGCACGGAGAAGGTCATGCTGCTCGAGAACGATCTGTTCCCGACCGGCTCGATCGAGCTTGAGGCCATCGACAATCTGGGCCGTATCACGGACGAGCAGATTCTCGGCTGCGCAGCCGCGCTGACCGAATCCGCCGGTCTGGAGCTGGGCCGCGTGCTGACCGATACCACGAAAGAGCGCTTCGGCATCACCTTCACCGCGCGTGACGTGCGTCTGGTCGAGGGCGGTGTAACCGGCGCTGTCGGCACCAGCCGTATCGTGCTCGGCACGGCGGCGCTCATGGTCAAGATGGGCATTCCGATCGAATCCGGCCATAAGGGTCAGATCAATATGTATCTGGTTGTGGATAACGCGCTCGCAGGCGTACTGACCATGCGTTACCAGACTACCAAGAATACCTATAAGGCGATGCGCCTCATGCGCCGCATGCACATGAATGCGGTCCTCGCCGTTCGCGATTTCAATATCTCCCCGGCGATGGTCGAGGAGGAGTTTGATCTCCGACGCGGCTTTGCCGACCAGCCGGACCCGGCAGGCGTGGATCGTCTGCTGAATCCGAATTACGCCAAGGGCGATGCACCGGCAGCTATCCTCACCCGCGAGGGTGCCGGTCCGTTCATGCAGGTGCTCCGCGGCGCGGATAAGCTGGCGGGCGCCGTCCGCTCGGCGCTGACGCTCGGCACGTTCGCCGGCCTGCTCGGTATGCTGATCGTGTTCTACCTGCTGTACCAGAACGCCGCAGACGCGCTTCCGGTGATGAATATCCTGCTGTATCAGCTTATTTGGTACATTCCGGTGTTTATTATCACCCAGCAGACGAGATAAGACATAGAAAAAACCTCCGTATGGTTCATACGGAGGTTTTTTACATCTGTTGGCAGTAATTAGGCGGGGGGACACAAACTGCGTCAGCGGGTTCGCCCCGTCCGGGCGGCAGCCTTTTTCTCTGCACCGGCTGAGCGGGGTGCGCGAACTGCCGTAGGCGGGTTCGTCCTATCCGGGCGGCTCCTTTTCTGCATCGGCTGAGCGGGGTACTCGAACGGCGTTAGCGTGTTCGCCCCTAATGGGCGGAGAGTTTTTCGCTGAACCTCAGCGAGGGGATTCGCCGCGCCCCGCGGCGGGGCAAGAGGGTAGACACCAAGGTTTCTACCCTCTTAAC
>OGWS01001081.1_pt1 | contig 24149 bp, 20 predicted proteins | sample 1576111 | NCBI WGS metagenome assembly OGWS01 (sample SAMEA3541534, study PRJEB24748) | human gut metagenome | biome: human gut; feature: human-associated habitat; material: faeces | place: China | collected 2012
TTCTGGTTCTCTTTTGGCACGCAAAAGAGAACTTAACCTCGCGTAACCGCGCTCTACCCCCGCGCCACCGGCGCGACAACCAGTTCAAAGTTCCTTCAAGAACCCATCCAGCTCCCGCTGGTTTCGTATCATCACATACTTTTCGGGGTACTTTTCCCCGATCCTCTCCATCTTCGCCCGCTTTTTGGCGGTACGCCCATCGTGGAGGATCCAGCGGACAAATTCGGCATCTATCTTCTCTTCGCACCCGGGCGCAGACGACTCCCTCACACGGCCTTTGTTCTGCTGCCAGCGCCGTACCGCCCGCCAGAGGCAGACCAGCGGTGAAAACCAGAGCACGATGATCTTATCCGCTTCTTCCAGCCGCCGGGCATAGCAGGTCTTGCTATAATTGCCGTCGATGACCCAGCCGCCTGCGTTCTCGTCGAGAAACTGACGGACAATGGCTTCTTCCTCGGCGAAGGGCCGCTCCACCCAGCCGGGCAGGAAATGCACGGTATCCATATGGAGCACCGGCAGGCCGTATCTCTCTCCCAGGCGCTTTGCCAGCGTGGATTTCCCGCTGCCGCTGGTGCCAAGTATCGCTATTTTCATCTCTGCCTCCTTTTACCTTATATAAGATGTATCAGACAGTATACGCTGACCGTCTGATAACGTCAAGTTCCGGCTTGACATTTCGTCTGCCTGCTCGTATGCTATAATCATAGAGTTTATGATAGGAGGTCTTGCAGATGACATCTCCCAAAAAACGTGTCAATCCGCTGTTTGTTGCTTTAGCGGTCGTGCTGGTGGCCGTAGTGGCCGCTGTGGGCGTGGTCTTTTTCCAGCTGCACAGCAAAATCTCGGCTCTGCAAACCGGTGCATCCTTCACCTTCCGGTATGAGATAGCGCCCAACAGCCCGGATAAGCCGCCGCTGCTGAACATCCTCGAGCGGGTGAACGCTTCCAGCGGAAGCGTCAGCGGGCAGTATGCGCCCGGAAAGCTGCAGCTCTCTTTCTACCAGCTCAACGAAGACGACTCCGTCAAGACGTCTCCCTTCACCCGGGTCTATATCGACTCGGAAGAGACGCTTTTCGACATCGGGCAGCTCTACACCGTTCTGCGTCAGGCTGTCACCGATAAACTCTCCCTCGCAAGCGTTCTTCTGCCCGAGTGGAGTCTCGGAGACTACATCTCCCAGACGCAGGCTGCCGCCGTACTGGGCGTCGAGACGAACAAGGTCGAGCTGCAGGAGCTTTCCGGCTTCACCCTCTCGCTCAAGGGGCTGAAAAAAGTCTCTCCTTCCGCCGCGCGAGACGGCTACCGCTACTATCAGTTCCCTGCCGCAGCCGACGGCACGACCCTCGTGCTCGGCTTTTCGACGGACGCTCTCTTCTCGAAGACCACGCCCATCCATGTGCTGCTGACCATCCCGGACCACAACGTCCACATCCAGCTCACCGGCACGGTGACTTCTGCCAAGACGGTGCTCTCTCCCCCGGCTTCCCGGATGAGTGACGAGGACATCGCCACGCTGGCTCAGATACGCCAGAGCGTCGAGTCTGTCTGGAAGATGATACAGTCCGCCGCCCAGACCACAAACTGAATGATACCAAAAAAGCAGACGCTTCGTGCAGCGTCTGCTTTTTTTCGGTTTACGCTTTTCGTTGTCATGACCACAAAGAGAGAGAGAGGAAGTTCTTCTCAGTAATGCACGACATTGCCCGCATTGCGGATGCGCGCCAGCACCGGCTCTGCCTCCGGGCTGCGGAAATAGTCGAGGCTGGTCCTGGGCAGCAGCGTCTCGAGGGTATCCCAATCGCCGCTCTGCAGGCACTGGCGGACGGTGGAAGCACTGATGGCCTTGCCGTTTGCTTCTTTGCGGGGTACAACGACACACTCGATACCCGCTTTGGGCAGCTGCTCGCACATGATCTGGTTGTAAAGCCCCGTCACCTGACTGGCAGGCTCCTCGCCCACATAGCGGGCAGTGATGTTCAGCTCCGCCGCGATTTTCGTAAAGACGGCGAGGTCCAGCCGGGCGTGGCCGTCGATGACAGCTGCCTCATCCTTCAGGAAGTAGCTGGGGAAGGTGGCATTCGAGATGATGTAGGGGCCGCTGTCGTGGAGCACGACGTTGGGCAGATGGGCCACGCCCGCCTCCACCAGCTTCCTGCGCACGGCGAAAGGCACGAGGCTGGCGTCCTCACTGACCACGAACAGGTGGAGTGTGTCGCAGGCGGCAGCGGCTTTTTCCACAAGATACTGATGACCGAGGGTAAAAGGGTTCGCGTTCATGACGAGGGCCGCACTTTTGCCCTCGGTTTTGGTCTTTTCCAGATCGCGCAGATAGGCCCCGAAACCGTCGCGGCGATTCTCCATGAAGACAAGGGTATCCTCCACCCGGGCAATCTCGTAGAAGCCAAGGTCGCCGAAAAACCTGGAGCTTTTCACCTTGGTGTAGAGAAACAGGTGCATATTCCCCCGCGCACACTGCACCTCGATGAGGTGGGTGATGATCTGGTTCAGCAGACCCTCGCCCTGATGGGCGCTGCTGACAGCGAAGCACCGCAGGGTGTTGCCGAAGCAGCTGCCGGTGCCGATGACGTTGTATTCCTCGTCGAACATGGCGCAGATATAGTCCAGATTGCCGTCGCGGCGGATGCCCTCCTGACTCAGCAGTGTGTCGATCTGGGCCAGAACGGTTTTATCGGTCGGATAGACCTGCGAAATGGTATATTCACTCATCGATATTCCCCTCAGTAGTAACAAAATGGAGCAGCCAGGTCAGCGCCAGCAGGTCGGCACTGCCGCCGGGCGAGAGATTTTCCGCAATGAACCGGTCATCCAGCGCCGCAAGGGCATCTTTATCCGGGTAAGGTGTCTGGTCCAGAAGGGCTTTCAGCTCTTCGGTGAGGGCCAGCTGACGCTCCCGGCTCGAGCGGGCAATGATGTTGGTATCGGTGCTGTTGGCCAGGATGGCCAGCAGTGCGCCTCCGCCGACGCGGTCGAAGTCGTAACCCTTGGCAAGGCCCTCTTCCAGCACCGGCAGACCGACATTCAGCACCGTGGGAAGTCCGGCTTCCACCTGCCCCCGCACACCGGTGATGCCGTACTGGATATAAAGCTTCTGGCCCACGGTGGCGGCGTTCTCGGCAGTGACGCCCGCAAAGTCCTTCTCGGTCAGGCCCGCCGTCATGGCGGATACTTCCGCCAATACCCGGGCAGCGTCGGCCCAGAGGGAGCGGTCGAGGCGTCCCAGCGCCGCGCAGACGATGCCCACCGAAAAAACCGCGCCCTTGTGGGTGTTGACGCCGCCGGTGGCGTCCAGCATCTCGCCCTCGGCCTCACACCCCAGAGGCCGCAGGGCCGCGAAGGTCTCGGGCGCGGGCTGTTCCGCCGTCTCGCGGCCCGTCCGGGCGCAGGCTTCAAAATAGGGGTAGAGCGCCGCGGCGCTGTCCATGAAGGTGAAGACGTCCATGTCTTTATGGCTTCCGCTGTTGCGCCGGTCCACAAGGCCGGGCTTTGGGGTGGTGGTCACTTCGTAGAGCAGGGCGCGGACGGCCAGACGGGCCGCGTCGGCGATGTCCTGCGCGTCCCGGGCCTCGGTCAGGATCTCCGTCGTCTTTTTCTGCAGTTCGGCCACGGTATGGATGCGGCGGCTGCTGCACACCTTAGCAGGCCCGCCGCAGATGAGACAGCGGCGGCCTTCGAGGTTCAGCTCTTCTCTGTCCACTTTGAGGCCGTCCGGACGGATGACGTCCATGTCGAACAGCCGCCCCAGCGGGGTGGCGTCCTCGATGTCGGTGGTGAATTTCTTGATGGTCAGCGGGTCGGCATCCAGCACATAGAACGCCTCACAGCCGGTCACTTCCCGGACGGCGTCCTGATACAGCGGCGTCAGCTTTGCCCGCAGAAACTGCTGGCGCAGCAGCTGACGCCCCCGCGCAAAGCCCTGCCGGATGAGGGGCGAATCCTTTATCGGGCCGCAGATATTCATGGTAAAGCAGATGAGCGGCTTGTGGTACCGGGCCAGCAGCTCCTGCTGATGCTGCACCCGGCGCTCCCGTGCATCCAGCATCTGGACCAGCGAAACGGTCGTTTCCATGTTTTTCTCCTCTCAGCGGTGCTTTTTGAGCATGTCCATAAAGAGCTTCACCTGCGGCAGGGCGGCTGCATCTCTCTGGCAGAAAATATAGGTGCGCCGGACGAAGGGCTCGCCGTTCTCGAAGGTGCAGGGCTTGACATAGCCCTTGAAGTTATCCAGCGCCACTTCCGGCATCAGCGCCCAGCCGAGGCCCCGCTCCACCATCTCGCGGCAGACCATGATGTTATCCACCACAAAATTGCCCACATCGTTGGTCACGCCGTTCTCGTAGCGCCAGCGGGCCATCTGGGCGCTGATGGTGGCGTCGCTGCTGTGGTCGATATAAAGGTAATCGGAGATGGGCCTGTCCTTGTTCTCCTCGCTGCAGATCAGGCAGATATTCTCCTGCGAGAGCAGGAACTGGGTACCGTCCCACGGATACTCGCCCCGCAGCACTGCCACGTCCAGCGAGGAATCCAGCATCTGCTGGTAGATGTTCCGGCTGTGGCCGGTGGCGATGTCGAGGCGTACCTTCGGGTAGGCTTTGTGGTACTCGGTCAGCACCTCGGGCAGACGGTAGTAGGAGAAGTTCACCGAGATGCCGGCCCGCAGGGTGCCGCAGGCTTCGCCCTGGATGGAAGCCAGCTGGCGGCGCATCTTTTCCATCTCGCGGGCGGCGGCAGCGCTGTGGAGCAGCACCTGTTCGCCTGCCGGCGTGAAGCGGATGCCCTGCCGTGAGCGCAGGACGATCTCCACCCCCAGCTCCTGTTCCAGCGCCTTGATGCGCTTGGACAGTGCCGACTGGGTCATGTACAGTTTATCCGCTGCGTGGGTGATGTTGCGCGTCTCGTCCAGCGCGTGCAGCAGCTCGTAATCTTTTTCGTCCATCGTAGCTCTCCCCCTATTGCCCTTTATTTTTCTTATCATTCCTGTTTGCGCTTCATCGCGGCGCTTTTTTCTCAGATTCCATATCTGTTATTCATAATACAACAGATTTCAGCAAATGAAAAGGGGGATATTCGCCTTGATTTTCCCGAAAGTCCATTCCAAGATGGAATAACTCAGCACTTTTCTTGCAGTTCTCTTAACTCTGCCTTAATTCCATCTTAATGCGGTGTTGTTGTACACAACATCTTCATTTTTTCTCTGCCGACAGACGGTCTTCCTCCCGCAGTACAGAAAACGCAGCTCTCTTTTCATTTTTGCCTGAAAAATCAGAAAAAGTCCAGTTTATTGGACAGCATTTGCATTATCATAAAAACAAGAAAATACTCGTTTCTTTCTTCTTTGGCACATTGCAGATTTTTCCGTCTGCTTTTTGTGCAAAGTCCCAGAATTTTTCGTTGAAAAGCGCGTTTTGTTGACAGCCGCTTTTTCAAAAGCGTATCCTTATTGCAAACCAGAGTCAGGAGGTCATTTTATGGAGCACTCCACACGTCTTGCCCACATCAGCGAGGGCGGAACCCGCACCCAGACCGTCTACGACCATCTCGCCGGCACTGCCAGACTGGCCGGTTCCTTCGCAGCCCCCTTCGGGGCGCAGAGCGAGGCCGAATTTGCCGCGTGGCTCCACGACGTCGGCAAATACAGCGACGCCTTCCAGCTGCGGCTCAAAGGCGGCCCCAAGGTGGACCACTCCACCGCCGGGGCGCAGGAGGCCTGGGTTCGCCAGCATCCCCACGCCGCCTTTGCCGTGGCCGGACACCACAGCGGCCTGCCCGACGGCGGGAGCCCCGCCGATGACCCGGGCGACGCCACCTTATATGGCCGGAGCAAGAAGCCGGCAGCCCCCTACGACGGCTGGCAGGAAGTAACGCTCCCCGCCTCGACGCCGCCCGCGTGGGCCTGCGCCGACCCGCTGAGCCTCGCGTTCTTTACCCGGATGCTCTACTCCTGCCTCGTGGACGCCGACTTCATCGACACCGAGACCTTTATGGACGGCAAGGCCGCACCCCGGGGCAGCGGCACGGACATCGCCGCGCTGCGGGACATCGTTTCCGCACAGGCGCAGCGCTATCTCAGGGCCGAGTCTCCCTCGCCCGTCAGTGTCCAGCGCAACACCGTCCTCCGCGCCTGTCTCGAGAAAGGCGCTCACGGCCCGCAGGGGCTCTACACCCTCACCGTACCCACCGGCGGCGGCAAGACCTTTGCCTCCCTCGCCTTTGCGCTGGAGCACGCCGCCGCCCAGAAGATGAAGCGGGTCATCTACGTCATCCCTTATATGTCCATCATCGATCAGACCGCCGCCGTCTTCTCGGGCCTGCTGGGCGCAGAAAATGTTCTGGCCGACTTCTCCAACGCCGAGTACAAAACTGTTGAGCAAGACGACCTGACCCCCGCCCAGTACCGCCAGATGCTGGCCAGTGAAAACTGGGACGCCCCCGTCGTGGTGACGACGGCGGTGCAGTTCTTCGAGTCGCTCTACGCCAACCGCAGCAGCCGCTGCCGCAAGCTCCACAACATCGCCGACAGCGTCATCATCTTCGACGAGGCGCAGACCCTCCCGGGCGACTACCTTGCCCCCTGCGTCAGCGCCATCGCCCAGCTCATCCAGCATTACCACTCCACGGCCGTCCTCTGCACGGCCACCCAGCCTGCCCTTGAGCCGCTGTTCCGGCGCTTTGCGCCGGAACTCCACCCGCAGGAGATCACGCCCGACGCGGCCCGCCTCTACGAAGTGCTCCGGCGCACCACACTGCAAGACCTTGGCACCCTGCCGCAGGAGGAGTTCGCCGCCCGGCTGGCCCGGCACCCGCAGGTGCTCTGCGTGGTCAACCGCCGCAAGACGGCCCAGCAGCTCTACGCTGCTCTGCCCGCCGAGGGCAGCTACTGCCTGACCACCCTGCTCTGCGCCGCCGACCGCCGCCGTCAGCTGGACGACATCCGCCAGCGGCTGAAAGAGGGTCTGCCCTGCCGGGTGGTGTCCACCTCTCTCATCGAGGCGGGCGTGGACGTGGATTTTCCCGTCGCTTACCGGGAGCAGTGCGGTCTTGACTCGCTCTTACAGACTGCCGGGCGCTGCAACCGCGAGGGGCGGCGGGGCGCAGAGGAAAGCATCGTCTACCGGTTCCGGCTGGACGAGTGTTCCACGCCCCAGATGCTCAGGCAGAACGTCAGCGCGCTGGACTACACCGCCCGGCATCAGGACACACTGGACACGCCCCGGGCCATTCAGCTCTACTTCAACGAGCTCTCCGAACTGCGCGGCCCCGACGCCGTGGACAAGCACGGCATTCTGGATGCCTTTCTCCGGGGCATCCGGGGCTGCCAGTTCCCCTTTGCACAGGTAGCGGAGGAATTCCGCCTCATCGAGAACGCTGCCCGCACGGTCTATCTGCCCGTCGGCGAGGGCGCAGCCCTCTGTGAACAGCTGCGCAGCGGTCATGTTACCCGGACGCTGCTGCGGAAGCTGGGCGTTTACAGCGTCTCCTGCTATAAGGACCAGTTCGACAAGCTCGACGCCGCCGGGGCGCTGGAACTGCGGCCCGATGGTTCCGCCATCCTCACCGACACCAGCTGCTACAGCGAAAAGACTGGCCTTGCCATGGATGTGGAGACGGGCATCGGCCTTTACTTCTAAAAAGAGAGAAGCGGCAAAGCATACACCGCTTTGCCGCTTCCCCTTGACATCTCCGACATCAATTAAATATTTCAATCCTCATCAGAGGCATCCAAACCTCCAACGACACCAACAGTATACGGAAAAACAAACTTATTTTCAACATTTTCCAGATAATTCCGCACAACTCCTTGACAACGCTTTCGAAAGAGAATATACTAAGCTCAGAAAGGATATATAGACATATCCGATTATCAAATAAATGAAGTAAAATAGTGAAGAGGTGGTTGCAATGGCTGACATTTATCTTAGTCTGAAAATTCAACTTCACCCGGAAAGGAGGCGATGCTGATGTCCATGCTCATTGAAGTATGGGGCGACTATGCCTGTTTCACTCGTCCGGAAATGAAGACCGAGCGTGTGAGCTACGACATGATCACTCCATCCGCTGCGCGGGGCCTTGTGGAAGCCATCTACTGGCACCCCGGGCTGCGTTATACGGTTGACCGCATCTATCTGCTCAAGCCCTTCGGCCTTGACCCTGAGGACGAAGCGTCCACCGAGGAATACACCCAGCGGCCCATCCGGTTCACCAACATCCGGCGCAACGAGGTCAAGTCCACCCTGCTGTCCTCCGCCGCCCTCAGTGCGGCCAAAGGCGGCACACCGCCGGTGCTCTACACCTCGGAGGACATCCAGCAGCGGGCCGCGATGGTCCTGCAGGACGTCCACTACGTCATCGAGTGTCACTTTGATTTGACGGACAAGGTCGCCCCCAGCGACAATCCCGGCAAGTTCCAGGACATCCTGCGGCGGCGGCTGCGCAAGGGACAGTGCTACCACCAGCCCTGTTTCGGGTGCCGGGAGTTCCCGGCCAACTTCCGGGAGTGGCCGGGCGGCGATATTCCGGCGCTGAAGGTCACGCAGGACCTCGGCTTCATGCTCCACAGCCTCGATTACTCTGATCCGGCCAACATCCGCAGCCAGTTCTTCCGCGCAAAACTGGTGGACGGCGTGATGGAATGCCGGGACGTGGAGGTGTTTACATGATACTCCAAGCACTCACCGCCTATTATGAACAGCTCTTGAAGCAGGGCAAGGTGGAGGCCCCCGGATGGGACAGCCGCTTCAAAGTCAGCTATGAACTGCGCCTCGGCCCCGACGGCCAGCTCCTCGCCCTCAACGACCTGCGGCAGGAAGTCCCCAAGGGCAAAAAGACCGTCATCGCCCCCCGTGAACTCCCTGTCCCCCACCGGGTCAAGCGCGCCTCCGGCGTCGCCGCGAACTTTTTGTGCGACAATACGTCCTATCTGCTGGGCGCAGACGAGAAGGGCAAGCCCGAGCGCTCCCGCCAGTGCTTCGAAGCCTGTGCCTCCCTTCACCACAAGGTTCTCGACGGAGTAGACTCCCCTGCCGCCAAAGCCATCCTCGCCTTTTTTGACAGCTGGGAGCCGGATACAGCCCCCACCCACCCTCTGCTGGCAGAGCAGTGGGCCGACCTGAACAACAACGCGAACCTTGTGTTCGGCTACGAATCTCCCGACGGCGCCCACTGGCTGGCCACCACAGATGACGCCATCCGGGACGCCTGGCAGTCCGCCTTTGACACCTCCGATGCAGACGCCGAGATGGCCCGCTGCCTCATCACCGGCAAAGAGGCCGGCATCGCCCGCATCCACCCCGCCATCAAGGGTGTGATGGGCGCACAGGCCGCCGGTGCGGCGCTGGTCTCCTTCAACGCGCCCGCTTTCTGCTCCTATGGCCATGAGCAGGGTGCCAACGCCCCCGTCAGCGAGTACGCGGCTTTCGCCTACACCACGGCTCTCAACCTGCTGCTGGCTGACCGGAACTGCTGTCAGCGCATCGGCGACACCACCATCGTCTGCTGGGCCGAAAACGCCGCTCCCGCCTACTCAAACGCCATGCTGATGTTTTTCTGCGGCGGTTCCGAGGCGCGCGGCGTCTCGGAAAGCGACCTTGCCGCCGCACTGAAAGCCCTTTCTCAGGGACGCCCCGTCTCCTTCCTCGATGACAAGCTGGACCCGAACCAGAACTTCTATGTGCTGGGCATCTCGCCCAACGCGGCCCGGCTCTCCGTCCGGTTCTTCCTGCACAGCAGCTTCGGACAGTTTGCCAAAAATCTGCAGGACCACGCCGACCGGCTCAGCATCACCCGCCCCGCCTTCGACAAGCGGGAAAACCTGTCGGTCTGGGCGCTGGCGCAGGAGACGGTCAACCAGAGATCCCGGGACAAAAATCCATCGCCCCAGCTGGTGGGTGATCTGCTCCGGGCCATCCTCACCGGCGGACCCTATCCCGCCACCCTGCTCAACGGCGTGACCCTCCGCATCCGGGCCGAACGGGAAGTCACCCGGGGCCGCGCCGCCATCCTGAAAGCCTACTATCTCCGCAACTACCCCACCGAGCTCAACAAGGAGGTATTTACCGTGAGCCTGAACGAAAGCAGCAATGTCCCCTATGTTCTGGGGCGTCTCTTCTCTGTGCTGGAGACGATCCAGAGCGTCGCCAATCCCGGCATCAACGCCACCATCAAAGACCGGTACTTCAACTCGGCCTGTGCCACCCCGGCAACGGCCTTCCCCACGCTGGTCAAGCTGGCTCAGAAGCATCTGCAGAAGATGAGCACCCCCAACGAGGTGCATTTCAGCAAACAGCTCACCGAGCTGATGGCCCAGCTGCCCGAGACAGGCTTCCCGGCGCGGCTCAGCCTGCCGGAGCAGGGTGCCTTTGAGATCGGCTACTACCACCAGACCCAGAAACGCTACGCCAAAAAGAATGAGGAGGAATAAACCATGTCTGAGCCCATCAAGAACCGCTATGATTTCGTCATCCTGTTCGACGTCGAGAACGGCAACCCCAACGGCGACCCCGACGCAGGCAATATGCCCCGCATCGACCCCGAGACGGGCTACGGTCTGGTGACCGACGTCTGCCTCAAGCGGAAGATCCGCAACTATGTCGAGACCCTGAAAGAGGACGAAAAAGGCTATCGTATCTACATCAAGGACGGCGTTCCCCTCAACCGCAGCGACGCCGAGGCCATCAAAACTCTGGGCATCGACCCCGACCTGAAAGCCGCCAAAAAGGCCGACCCCGACATCGATGCCAAGCTGCGGGACTATATGTGCGAGAACTACTTCGACATCCGCACCTTCGGTGCCGTCATGACCACCTTCGTCAAGGGTGCGCTGAACTGCGGTCAGGTGCGCGGCCCCGTCCAGCTGAGCTTTGCCCGGTCGGTAGACCCCATCGTCCCGCAGGAAGTCACCATTACCCGCGTGGCCATCACCACCGAGGCCGATGCCGAGAAGAAGGATACCGAGATGGGCCGCAAGCACATTGTGCCTTACGCCCTCTACCGCGCCGAGGGCTATGTCTCGGCCAACCTCGCCCGGAAGACCACCGGCTTCTCCGAGGATGATCTGAAACTTCTGTGGACTGCCATCCTGAATATGTTCGAGAACGACCACAGCGCCGCCCGGGGCAAGATGGCCGTGCGGGAGCTCATCGTGTTCAAGCACGATTCTGAGCTGGGCAATGCCCCGGCCTATAAGCTCTTCGACTCCGTCACCGTCCAGCGCAAGCCTGATGTGGACGCCGCCCGCAGCTACCGCGACTACACCGTCACGGTGGCAGACACTCTGCCGGAAGGAGTCACCTGCGAGAGGCTGTCCTGATGGCCGGCCCGGACGACTGGCTGCCCCTGTCGGGCATCCAGCACTTCTGCTTCTGCCGCCGTCAGTGGGCGCTCATCCATCTGGAACAGCAGTGGGCGGAGAACCGCCGCACCGTCGAAGGCCAGCTCGACCACGCCCGCTGCCATGACGCAAACCAGACCGAACGGCGCGGCGGCCTGCTCATCACCCGAGGGATGCAGGTGGTCAGCCGTCGGCTTGGCCTGAGCGGAAACTGCGATGTCGTCGAGTTCCGGGCCGACCCGGAGGGCATCCCCCTGCAAAACGCGGAAGGACTCTGGAAGCCCATGCCTGTCGAGTACAAGCATGGCCGCGCCAAGGCCGGCGACGCTGACCGGCTGCAGCTCTGCGCACAGGCCATGGCGCTGGAAGAGATGCTGGTGTGCAGCATCCCGGAGGGTGCGCTCTTCTACGAGGAAACGCGGCGGCGGGAGGTCGTGCCGCTGACCGAAGAACTCCGCCAGGCCACCCAGAAGATGGCCGATGAGATGCACACCTATTTTGCCCGGGGCTATACTCCCAAGTCAAAGCCCGGCACCCACTGCAGCGCCTGCTCCCTCAAAGAGCTCTGCCTCCCCGTGCTGTATCAGCGTGCCGACCCGAAAGCCTATCTCCGCGCCCATCTGGACGAGATGCAGGAGGCCGCGCCATGAGAAAGTTTTTGAACACTCTCTACGTCCTCAACAAGGACGCCTACCTTTCCCTCGAGGGGGAGAACATCGTCCTGCTCTGCAACAAGGCTGAAATCGGCCGGGTCCCGCTCCACACGCTGGAAGGCATCGTCTGCTTCAGCTATCCCGGCGCAAGCCCTGCCCTGATGGGCAAATGCGCCCGCCTCGGGGTCGATTTGAGTTTTTTCAGCCCGCAGGGACGCTTTCTGGCCCGGGCTGTAGGCGAAGAGCGGGGCAACGTCCTGCTGCGGCAGACCCAGTACCGCATCGCAGACAGCGAGGCAGAGAGTTGTCTCTATGCGCGCAATTTCATCCTGGGCAAAGTCTATAACGCCCGCTGGGTGCTGGAACGGGCCACCCGCGACCATCCCCAGCGGGTGCCGGTGGAACAGCTCAAGCGCACCAGCGCTCAGCTGGCGGCAGCGCTGCCCCTTATCGAGCAGTGCGATGACCTCGACCAGCTTCGCGGCCTGGAGGGCGAGGCGGCACAGCGGTATTTCGACTGCTTTGATTCGCTTATCCTGCAGCAGCACGATGATTTTTCTTTCTCAGGCCGGAGCCGCCGCCCGCCTCTGGACAACACCAATGCCCTGCTCTCCTTCGCTTATTCGCTTCTGGCCTCCGACTGCACAGCGGCTCTTCAGAGTGTGGGCCTCGACCCCTACGTCGGCTTTCTCCACCGCGCCCGGCCCGGGCGCAGGAGCCTCGCCCTCGACCTCATGGAAGAACTGCGCACTGTTTACGCCGACCGCTTCGTACTCTCCTGCATCAACCAGAAAATCATGACGCCGAAGCATTTCCAGAAGCAGGAGAACGGAGCTGTCCTTCTCACCGATGAGGGCCGCCGCGCCTTTCTGGGCGGGTGGCAGACCCGCAAGCAGGAGACTATCACCCACCCGTTCCTGAACGAAAAGCTTCCGTGGGGCCTCGTGCCTTATGTGCAGGCTCTGCTTCTGGCTCGCACCCTGCGGGGCGATATGGAGCTTTACCCGCCATTTTTCTGGAAGTGAGGGATGTGTATGCTGGTCCTTATCACCTACGACGTCAACACCGAGACTTCTGCCGGGCGCAAACGTCTGCGCAAAGTCGCCAAGCGCTGTGTGGACCACGGCCAGCGGGTGCAGAACTCCGTGTTCGAGTGTCTGCTGGATGCCGCGCAGTATGCCGTTCTCAAGGCGGAGCTGACGGCCCTCATCGACCCCGCGCTGGACAGCCTGCGCTTCTACCAGCTGGGCAACAACTATAAGAGCAAGGTGGAGCATATCGGCGTTCATCCGCCCTTCGAGCAGGACGGCCTGCTGTTGTTCTGAGTTTCCCGCCCCGGTGCGAAGGGTGAGTCCTCAGCATCTTTCCGGCACCTTCGCACCGGATTTTTGAGTCGTTTTGCATGATTTGGATCGTTCTTTGACCCGTTGTAAATCAAGGCTCTTCTAAATTCGTGCAGAATGTTGTATAATTTGTTTGAAAATAGAGATTTTGTCTCTGTTTTTGCTGTCGCCCTCCTCGCGGAGGGCGTGGATAGAAATCGGCTGCACTACATCTGCACCATGGAGGACGAGACAGTCGCCCTCCTCGCGGAGGGCGTGGATAGAAATAATCATGACCTTGGAGACGTACCGCGAAAGAGCAGTCGCCCTCCTCGCGGAGGGCGTGGATAGAAATTTGAAAAGCTGGACGAAATTTATCACGCGCTGCACGTCGCCCTCCTCGCGGAGGGCGTGGATAGAAATATTTCGGTGTCGGTCTGCTCCATCCATGCCGTACGTCGCCCTCCTCGCGGAGGGCGTGGATAGAAATTTTGTTGAGAATGGCTTGCTCTCCGATGTTTGCCGTCGCCCTCCTCGCGGAGGGCGTGGATAGAAATGTACCACTGCGAGCCCCATGATAAATCCGTGTTCCGGTCGCCCTCCTCGCGGAGGGCGTGGATAGAAATTCAACAAAGAAATCTATGCACAGGGCAACACGACAGTCGCCCTCCTCGCGGAGGGCGTGGATAGAAATTGGTTTCGAAACCACTCGTTGTAGATTAGGCCGTGTCGCCCTCCTCGCGGAGGGCGTGGATAGAAATTGTTGTTCCTAAGAGGTCCTGATCGATGCGGTATATGTCGCCCTCCTCGCGGAGGGCGTGGATAGAAATCTTAGTGATGGTCGATGAGGCCGGGAATGCTGTAGGTCGCCCTCCTCGCGGAGGGCGTGGATAGAAATCACCCCCCAAAAACGGCGAAAAGCTAGGCCACATCGTCGCCCTCCTCGCGGAGGGCGTGGATAGAAATATTATGGGCCTGGCAGTCGTCCGTACCGACCAGGTCGCCCTCCTCGCGGAGGGCGTGGATAGAAATATAAAGTAGAAGTCCGCGATGAAGTCTGGCTGATTGTCGCCCTCCTCGCGGAGGGCGTGGATAGAAATTTTTTGATTCCGGCATTATTCGGCGTTAGCTATCGTCGCCCTCCTCGCGGAGGGCGTGGATAGAAATTCAACCGATGTATGGTATATGCGCCGCCAGATAGCGGTCGCCCTCCTCGCGGAGGGCGTGGATAGAAATTATATTTGGCCGTATTTTATGAAAATTTGAGGTTGTCGCCCTCCTCGCGGAGGGCGTGGATAGAAATTGGAAAAAGACGCGCGCGGCGGCACGAGATACCGCGTCGCCCTCCTCGCGGAGGGCGTGGATAGAAATAAAAACTATACCATTCTGGGAGAACCGAAAAATACCGTCGCCCTCCTCGCGGAGGGCGTGGATAGAAATCTCAGCCTCTTGTTAAAGCGTACCATGTCCTCTTGGTCGCCCTCCTCGCGGAGGGCGTGGATAGAAATGTGGCTCCCCGTCGCGTCCTGACCCTCGACGAGCTGTCGCCCTCCTCGCGGAGGGCGTGGATAGAAATTGATCTGGTCTGCTCCCCGGACGTGGCTGACACCGTCGCCCTCCTCGCGGAGGGCGTGGATAGAAATATTATGGGGGTGATCTTCTCCCACACGTCGTAGAGTCGCCCTCCTCGCGGAGGGCGTGGATAGAAATCTGCGTGACCGCTACTTCCCCACCAACGACGCGAGTCGCCCTCCTCGCGGAGGGCGTGGATAGAAATAGCTCACCGGCGTCAGCCTCTCAGACACCACACTGTCGCCCTCCTCGCGGAGGGCGTGGATAGAAATCATTACTGCGTGTCTCCTTGCTGACATGGGGCGGTCGCCCTCCTCGCGGAGGGCGTGGATAGAAATTTTGCGACGACCTTGAGAACGACGAGAACGTCAAGTCGCCCTCCTCGCGGAGGGCGTGGATAGAAATACTCTGAGCAATGTCCACATGGGGCAATGCCTGCCCGTCGCCCTCCTCGCGGAGGGCGTGGATAGAAATACGGGTCTACCTCCCATCCATCAGGCAGCACAAAAGTCGCCCTCCTCGCGGAGGGCGTGGATAGAAATAGGTCGAGCAGTAACACCCCGCCCGCACGGCCATGTCGCCCTCCTCGCGGAGGGCGTGGATAGAAATCCAGCACGTTGCGCCTGAAGCTGGCAATGGTTTTGTCGCCCTCCTCGCGGAGGGCGTGGATAGAAATTACTGGCCGTAGACAGGGCGGCGGAGGCCAACAAGTCGCCCTCCTCGCGGAGGGCGTGGATAGAAATCGGGTGCTTGAGCGCGTACCACAGCATCTGGACGGTCGCCCTCCTCGCGGAGGGCGTGGATAGAAATTTGCGCAGCTCTGTAATCAGGGGCAGGGCAGAGGGGTCGCCCTCCTCGCGGAGGGCGTGGATAGAAATGTCAAAATACGTCAAGTCTCAAATCCCGCGACCCCGGCAGTCGCCCTCCTCGCGGAGGGCGTGGATAGAAATTGGAAAAGCTGGACGCAATCTATCACGCGCTGCAGTCGCCCTCCTCGCGGAGGGCGTGGATAGAAATCACACGGTCTGCCTCTGGCGATGCTTCCGGGGGGTCGCCCTCCTCGCGGAGGGCGTGGATAGAAATCTTTTTTTCGCCCGCTGCCGCTGCCCCGCCCGCGCGGTCGCCCTCCTCGCGGAGGGCGTGGATAGAAATAACTACTATATATTGTTATCTTGGCTTTTTTGAGCTGGTCGCCCTCCTCGCGGAGGGCGTGGATAGAAATATATTCATCTGTTGTTTCTGGCCCTCTGTATCCTTGTCGCCCTCCTCGCGGAGGGCGTGGATAGAAATATGATTTTCGGAGGAAAGAAGCATGGTAAGATGCGTCGCCCTCCTCGCGGAGGGCGTGGATAGAAATCGTTTATCGGGATTGTTACCGGCTCTCCCGCTTTGTCGCCCTCCTCGCGGAGGGCGTGGATAGAAATGTTTTTGGATGGTTTTCTTCCCGCTCCGCCGGTGTCGCCCTCCTCGCGGAGGGCGTGGATAGAAATAGCTTGTGGATGTGGTCATTGATCTCGTCGATGTGTCGCCCTCCTCGCGGAGGGCGTGGATAGAAATTTGATGGCTTCCAGAGAGACGGCTTTGGCGAACTGTCGCCCTCCTCGCGGATGGCGTGGATAGAAATTTGCAGGCCTTGCCGTTGCCCTTGCTGCTGCTGCGTCGCCCTCCTCGCGGAGGGCGTGGATAGAAATGGCGACACCGTGATGAACGACATCGACGCACAGGCGGGTCGCCCTCCTCGCGGAGGGCGTGGATAGAAATGCTGAGTTCGAGCGCCTGCCGGATGGGGCGCTCCGTCGCCCTCCTCGCGGAGGGCGTGGATAGAAATTATCAGCTTTTGATTGTACTTGTGCTTGAGGTCGGTCGCCCTCCTCGCGGAGGGCGCGGATAGAAATTACGTCAGCTACTACAGCGCGTCGTACGCCAGCGGGTCGCCCTCCTCGCGGAGGGCGTGGATAGAAATGATTTGCAGCTGTTTGCGGAAGGCGGTGACGGCGCAGGTCGCCCTCCTCGCGGAGGGCGTGGATAGAAATTGGCCGGACGGCATTGTCCATCGCCTGATCGTCGGTCGCCCTCCTTGCGGAGGGCGTGGATAGAAATGCTGAAACTGGTGTCGTTCGGCTTTGCCACGCCGCCCGTCACCCTCCCCGCAGAGGGTACGGATAGAAACCAGTTTCCACCGCGAATCGGGCATCGCCACAATTTTTCCAAAAAGGAGTTTTCCATGCATACAGTTTCCCTCACCCATCAGCTCGTCGCCATCCAGGACGACTTTGACCTCGACAAGATCATCGAAAGCGGCCAGTGCTTCCGGCCGCAAAAACTGGCCGACGGGCGCTACCGCTTTCTTTCCGGCAGCGCACTTCTTTATCTGACTCCGCTGGGCGATGGACAATACGATGCCGCATGGTATGGCTCAGATCGGGAGTACTGGGCCGACTACTTTGATTTGGGCCGGAACTATGCCGCACTGCGGCGCAGCTTGGCGGGACAGAGCAGCTATCTGGACAAATCGCTCGATTTCGGGCAGGGCATCCGAATCCTGCATCAGGACCCATGGGAAATGCTCATCACCTTTCTCATCTCCCAGCGCAAGAGCATTCCGGCCATCCGCACCGCCGTGGAACACCTTGCCCGGTGCTGCGGCGAACCGCTCAGTGCCGAAGGCGATGAAGTTTTTCTCTTCCCTACCCCGCAGCGGCTCTGCGGCCTCTCTGAGGCGCAGCTGATGGGCTGTGGTCTGGGCTACCGCACCCGTTACATCCAGAACGCTGCCGCTCAGGCTTCCAGCGGCACACTCGACCTCGGTGCTCTGGCGGCGCTGCCCGACGACGCGCTCTTTTCCCGCCTCCTCGAGCTGGACGGCGTCGGAAAAAAGGTAGCAAACTGCGTCTGCCTCTTTGGCTATGGCCGTACCGCGATGGCTCCCATTGATGTCTGGATACAGCGACTCATTGATGAGGAATTCGACGGCCGCGACCCTTTTCCTTCCTATGATCAGCAGGCTGGCATCGTACAGCAGTACTTGTTCTACTACAAACGCAGCACCAGCCGCAGCGTCGCTCACAAAAAATAAAAAAAGTTATTGACAACTCTCCATTTGGCTGGTATAATAACACACGTCGTCAGGGACGGCACAGGCTATGGGGGATTAGCTCAGCTGGGAGAGCGCTTGCATGGCATGCAAGAGGTCAGCGGTTCGATCCCGCTATTCTCCACCAAAAAAGCACCATACTTCATGTGAGGTATGGTGCTTTTCTTTTTGCTTTCTTAGAGGTTGCATCGAGAATCAGCCAAATGCCTGATTTTGCAGGCGCATGGACGGCAACCCCCAATTCTTGCTATTTCGTTGCTTTTGAAAATGCTTGTTCGATGCCTGACTGTTTTGCAGGTGGACGCATCACTCCCCCTCAATGTAAGGAGTGAGATCGAAGCTGTTTGAGAATCTTCGTGGTCTCCACTTTCACATAGGCATCATCAGGCACCTTGGGGAGATACTTCATCAGGAAATCAACATCCTGCTGGATTCGCCGGACGGCAGCTTCCAGTGCAGAATAGTTGATTCCGTAGAATAGAAATTCTGCTTGCTTTCATAATTTGCTAAAAGTACGCAAGTATGAAGAAAAAGCAAGAAAAAAGCAATGTACCCTCTTTTAAAAAGAGGGTACAAAGAAAGGAAATTCAAAAAACTGTAGTTTGAGTTATAAATACTGGATAAAGAATTTCTGCGCGGCCTGCACTCGTTCCTTTTCACCAGCCTCATGGGCGAAGCCCGGAAGGATCGTCAGCTCCGTATGGACGCCGTGCTCCTGGAAATTTTTCTGCAGGCTCTTCATACGGGCTACGCGGTTATCGCCATACGGGGAGTCGCCGATAAACTTGTTGTCGAGCTCGCCGACACTGATGAGGACGGGTACCTTCTTTACGGCTTCGAGGTCGACATCATAACCGAAGTAATCCTTGAAATCACGGATACCCCAGAAGTAGTCCTCGTCTGGATTCAGGAAGGTCGGACGGCCAGGTGCACCGATGGAGCAGGCCTTCAGACGATCAGGGTGAGCGAACAGGAAGCGGTTTACGAACTGCCCGCCACCAGAGTGTCCGAACATGAAAAACTGATCCGTGTGAACGCCTGGATAGCGCTTCGCCATATCCTCGATCATATCGAGGAGAATCAGATCATAGCGGATGCCGTCGCAGGAGAGGAGCTTATAGCTGTTGAAGTCATCGCGCTGAATGAGTCCACCCGGGAACATAGGCGCAAGCACAGCCATATGATATTTGTCGGCGAGTTCCTTCGCCTGCTTGATGTACTCTTCGATCGCACAGCCGGTTCCATGGATGATGACGAGGAGAGAGTACTCATGCTCCTCTTCGTCGTAGTAGTAGTCTGGGAGATGCACCCAGTAGTGGAAACGCAGGTCGGTCGGACAGTGCCAGAGCATATTTAAGTAAGCATTGCCGAACAGGTTTTTCTGCTGCTCAAGCGTGAGATTCGTAGCCAAAGGATTCTGATTTGCCATACTGTACCTCCAGAATTACAGGAATTTACCGAAAATGAAGCTTGCGATGACGAGCATGATGGCACCACCGATTCTGGAAGAAATCTGAGCATAGGACATCAGCTCCATGCGGTGTGCAGCGCCGAGACACTGTACGTCGCCGGCACCACCGCCGTTTGCCATACAGAGTCCGGCAGTCAGCATTCCTTCTACAGGATAGAAGTGGAACAGCTTACCGACGATGAAGGTTCCGATCATCGCACCGATGACAGTCGCCATGATGATGACGATATACGCTGGGTTTGTGAAGACCTTCGCGTAGTCTGTGAGGTTCGTACCGATACCAACGGTAATCATCAGTGGGAAGGACATATACTTTACGAAGAATTGCTGCATGCCCCTTGCGCCGGCCTTCACGTTTTCCGGCAGGATATTCGTCATATTCAGAATCGCCATCAGGATGACCATGAAAGCGAAGGTATGAATACTGAAGCCGAGGTTTGCATGGTTGATGATGGAGATGTGCTTTGCGTAGAGGTTAGCTACATTGAAGCATACGACACCGAGTGCGAGACCGGTTGCGTAGTCGGCTGCGGTCGGCTTCACGTCACTGGACTTCGTGCTGACATTTTCTTCACTGACCATGAGACGACCATTACCCGTCATGGATGGCTTGATCTGGCCGAGCTTGTTCAGCAGTGCAGACATGAAGACGGCGCAGAGATTGCCAATGCTGATGATTGCAAAGGCAGATGCATACCAGGAGGAAGCATCACCGCCGGTTGCAGCAGCCCACATCTTGCTCATCGGTGTGATACCGGCACCATTGCCACCGCCCATGACTGGAATTGCATAGGTGGCGATCGCCTCGATTGCGCCGACGCCAGTGATGGCACCTACGAGACCAGCGAGGCCGAGTGCACCTGCAATACCTGCAAGAATCGTCGGAACGAATCCGGCGAAGGATTTGATGAGCATCTTACGATCAACCGAGAGCACAGAGCCGGTGATCAGGACGAGAATGTAGAGATCGAGGAAACCGGTGGAGCCGTTGAAGGTATTCAGGGCTTCCATCGAGCCTTCACCGATCAGGTGGAAGGTGTTCATCGCGCCGGCTACGAGGCAGGAGAAGAGCATGCCGCCGCCGAACCAGGTCTTCCAGACCGGGATATGGTCACCGACCCAGCCGAGCAGTGTGCCGATGATCATCGCGAAGGCGAGTGCGCCGACCATGTTGGTCAGCATCCAGTCATTGGTTGCCATCACCATCATCAGTATACTGAATATAAGGTACATCCACAGAGGGAACCCAAGAATCTTCGTTTCTTTTAACTTATTCACAGTAAATCCTCCCAAAAAGTGATACAGAATTTTTAAAGCACTTTTATTTGCCGGCAAATTTGATAAATGTATTGTACAAAATTGGGAGTAATTGTGCAAGATTGTGACAATGGCGATTCTTCTATGGGACGATAACCATTTGGAATGGACATAGCGCCATAAAACAGAAAAAGAAGCACTCGCTCTGTACTGCAAATTGAATGACGAATGCTTCTCCTTTTTCTGTTATGAACCTGATTCCAAAATGTTATCGATTTTTAGCAGATGCGCTGATCATGTAGCGCCAGACGATTTCTGCAGAAGGGGATAAGTTGCGGCCCTTCTTTCGGGCGACGATGACATAACGATACAGAGTATCGCCTTTTATCGTGCCATAGACCGGGTTTTGACCAGTAGATGAATTACGAATCGTCGTGTGCGGCAACAGGGCGATGCCACAGCCGCTGCAGGCAACGAGATATCGTGTGTCAACATAATCAATGCGCTGTGGATGAATCGGTGTGATGTGATATTTTCTGAAAAAAGATTTTTCGGCATCATACAGCCCCTGACCTGGCGTCGCCAGAATATATCGGAGCGACGGATTACGGAAACGGCTGATGTCGATTTCAACCGGATGCTCGAGTGAATTATCGGAGATATCCAGGTCCTCCAGAATCGGTGATTCCTGTGGAATGACAAATACGAGCGGATCCTCCTGTACTGGCATATACTCGATGTTTTCGGAGTGTACAGGTTCAGTATAGATGGCTAAGTCGATGGATTCGCTTTCCAGCTCTTCTTCGCACTGCTGAGAGTTGCGATTCAGGTAACTGAGATGTATCTCTGGATGTGTCATCATGAAAGGTGCTGCCTGAACAGCAGCGTAGGCGCCACCACGATGCGTTGTGGCAATCAGTACAGGCTCTGCTGGAATCTGATTAAACTGTCGAAGACTATCCATCATCTCGCTTTCGAGCTGCACATAGCGCCGAGCAAAATCGAGAAAAATCTCGCCCTGTGGTGTAACGCTGATCGGGCTGTGCGTGCGGTCAAAAGGCGAAAAGCCCAACTCTTTTTCGAGCTTATTCAGCTGTTTGGTCAGTGCCGGTTGCGAGATAAACAGTCGCTTCGCCGCCTGGGTGATGTTTCTGTATTTTTCTACCTCGAGCACATAACGGAAAATACTTGTATCCATGTGGACCTCCGAAATCGATGTCTTAACGATAGTATATCAGAATCAGAGCGAAAGATAATTGAAATTTCGGGTGATGCGCTGTTTCTGCAAAGCAATAAGGTCTAGCTTATCCATGCCGTTGAAAGAAAACAGCTATCGAAACTATAGATTCCAGTTGCAAAAACATTGAAGAAAATGCCAAAAAAGAGACTCCGGATACTGAAATGAACCCCAAAAGTTAGACAAAAATGGGTCTTTCCCAAATTTTGTGTAAAGTCCAGACAGCTATAAAACAAGAGCGATTTTAATATGAGGCGACAGACGGCGAAACCGGCTGTCGCCTTAACAATAACATAACGCCGGCAAGGGGGAATGTCAAGGGCGGCAGTGGCGTTCATGCCGGGCATGAGGCTGCCGGTGTCGTCGATGCGGATGGTGACAGGGTAGGTGGTGGTGCCGCCGGTGGTGGTGCCGGCGGAGGAGATGCTGGTGACGACGCCCTCAAAGGTGCAGTCGTCGATGGCGTCGACGGTGATCTCTGCTTTCTGGCCCACCGCGATGTCGAGGATGTCCAGCTCGTCTACGTCCAGGGTCATTTCGAGGTAGCTCAGGTCGTTGATGACGCACATGGTCTCGGTGGTGGAAGAACTGCTGCCCACGGTGTCGCCGACCTTCGACCTTTTTTGTCAAACCATTCATTTTTAACAGAAAGGCTCATACGGTCAAGCAGGATGCCGTACAGAGTTTTTGCATCGGTTGACAGATCTTGAAACCGCTGCTCCTGAAAAAGAGCCTTTGGAATGCGGAAGAACGAAAATAGTTCTCCGGCCTGTCCGTAAAAGTAGTCAAGGGTCATACGGTTGTGTCAAGGGCTGAAAGCAACAATGAGATAAAAACATTGTATAAACCTCCGGTGAAAAAATTATTGAGGAATGAAAAAAGCGCAACTTCGATTTTTGGGGTCGAATTGCGCTATGTAATTTGAAATAGAAGGATATTGACTCGCTTTAGCGGCATGAATGACATGAAACATCTTGACAGCAGGTAAATCCGACTGTAGAATACGGCCAAATGAATTCTGTACCTAAATTGTTCTTATGCTACTATGCTGATTGTTGGACAGAAAATCACTTTTCAACCGAATTTTGCGTATTAACGCTAAATCACACCCATTCGCACACGCTTTTCTGGGGGTGCGTTTCAAGGTGGTTCGGGAGAGCGCTTGCATGGCATGCAAGAGGTCAGCGGTTCGATCCCGCTATTCTCCACCAAAAAAGCACTGTACTTCGTTTGAAGTATGGTGCTTTTCTTTTTACTGAAGCCGATTTTTGGGGGGCTGCATTGAGTCGCCTGCATGTCTTTTGGGCTTTTTGCGGAAAACCGAGATGTTCCCGCAGATAAGCGGTTCCCCATAGCAAAAGAGACCGCAGTACAGCAAGCTGCTGTACTGCGGTCTCTTCTTCTTTTTTCAGTTCCGCGGGATGGCCATTCGGCGCTCTGCTTTCTTTACGAGCCATGCTCCCGCCCATCCGCAGGCGGCTCCCAAAATGGCACCGCCCAGAATATCCGTCGGGTAATGGACACAGAGGTACATCCGTGAGAATGCGATGAGAACACCTACCGGCAGAGCCGCCATCGCCCACTGCTTTTTCCCGGCCATCCAAAGGGCTGTCACCGAGGCGAAGGACGCCGCCGTATGGCCCGAAGGGAAGGAGAAATCGTCCGGGTACGGGATAAGCAGTTGTACCTCCGTAAGGATGCCGCATGGACGGACGCGGGCCACCAGCGGCTTGAGAAGAAGATTGCAGAGGACAGCGTCGATGAGGAGCGCCGCTGCCAGCACACATCCGACCCGCCGCGTTTTGCGGAACACCAGCAGCACCGCTGTCAGCGTCACCCAGAGAATACCGGAGTCTCCCAGACGGGTAATAAAACACATACTTCCATCCAGCATGGGGCTGTGCAGGGATTGCAGGAATTGCAGGAAAGTGAGTTCGGCGTTCATAAAGCTCCCTCTTTCTCGTTTCGTTATGTACAGGATACCAGAAGTTTATGAACAGAAAACCACAAAGTCTTAAACAGTAGTTAAAACAGCCGGCTCCGCCGCTGAGTTTTGCAGCATTTCAGTTCCCGGCGTTCCTGATGGACAAGGGAAAAATTAAAAAGAAAAGCCGACTGAGAATGCCTCTCAGTCGGCTTTTTCTATGCCGGTGGTGGGGGTCGAACCCACACGTGTTATTAGCACAAGGGATTTTGAG
>OGWS01001090.1_pt1 | contig 23871 bp, 15 predicted proteins | sample 1576111 | NCBI WGS metagenome assembly OGWS01 (sample SAMEA3541534, study PRJEB24748) | human gut metagenome | biome: human gut; feature: human-associated habitat; material: faeces | place: China | collected 2012
AGTAGTTCATCATAGAGAACATACCTTTTTTCATCTCTCCGCCGTACCATGTGTTAACGATAACCTGCTCTTTGCTTGTGATGTTGAAAAGTACAGCTGTCTCAGAGTTAAGTCCGAGCTCTTTGTAGTTCTCAACTTTAGCTTTGGAAGCATTGTAAACAACGAAATCTGGCTCGAAGTTCTCAAGTTCTTCCTCTGTTGGCTGGATGAACATGTTCGTAACGAAATGTGCCTGCCAAGCAACTTCAACGATGAAACGGATTCCCATACGTGTATCTTTGTTTGCACCGCAGAATGCATCTACAACGAAAAGTCTCTTGTTAGAGAGCTCTTTGATTGCGATATCTTTAACAGCTGCCCAAGCTTCTTCTGTAGCTGGGTGGTTATCGTTCTTGTATTCATCAGATGTCCACCAAACTGTATCTTTGGAGTTCTCATCCATAACGATGAATTTATCTTTAGGAGAACGTCCTGTGTAAACACCTGTCATAACGTTGACAGCACCGAGTTCACTTTCCTGTCCCTTTTCAAAACCTTCAAGTTCCGGTTTTGTCTCTTCTTCGAATAATACTTCGTAGGAAGGATTGTATACGACTTCTGTTGTTCCAGTAATGCCATACTTACTTAAATCAATTTTTGCCATCTTACATATACCTCTTTCTTTTCTAATGATAGAATAAAATGCTGCTTATGCAAGCTTTTCATATCCTTTTTTAATTATACATATTATGTGAAGAAAATCAATAAAAATCCTGTAAAATTTTTAACAAAGAAGTGGGGAAAATGAAAGATTTCATATTAAAAATGCAGGAAGAAAAAAGTAAAATGTCAAAAAATAAAAAAATGCAAGGAAAATATGACAGATTCCGTTGCTTTTTTATATATCAGAATGCAAAAAATTATGATAAAATAGGAGAATAATGCCAGAAAATACGAAAAAACAGGCATATGAAATTTGAAAGATAAAATTCTGGACAGAAGAAAATCAAGAGAAAAATAAGCGGAACAATGATAGATAATAGAAGAAAAACAACAAAAATGCAAAAGATGTCGATGAACAAAAATGAAAGATTGTTAATTGAAAAATTCAAAATGATAAATCCGGTGGAGAAGTTGTGTGAAGAAGATGCGAAAAGACGATGGAAAACAGTCGCGAAACCACTGTTCAGTCTTGGAAAGCTTGAAGACGCTGTGATACGAATGGCAGGAATCCGAAGAAGTGCGGAGTTTGAGATTAAAAAGAAAGGATTACTGATTTTTTGTGCGGATAACGGGGTTGTCTTAGAAGGTGTGACTCAGACCGGGCAGGAAGTGACAGCAATCGTTGCAGACAATTTTACAAAATGTGCGACGAGCGTATGTATTATGGCAGAGACAGCCGGAGTGGACTTATTTCCAATCGATGTTGGAATGGTGACAGATGTTCCGTCGGTGACAGATCCGGAAGACAAAGTGATGTATGGAACGAAGAATATGGTGGAAGAACCTGCAATGTCAAGAGAACAGGCTGCACAAGCCGTTCTTATTGGCATACGAAAGGTCAAAGAGCTGGCAGAACAAGGGTATGATCTGATCGCAACCGGTGAGATGGGGATTGGAAATACAACGACAAGCAGTGCTGTTGTGTCCGTTCTGCTTGATGAAAGTGTAGAAAATGTGACAGGGAGAGGCGCAGGCCTTAGTTCAGAAGGGCTGAATAGAAAGATTCGTGCAATTAAGAGAGCAATTGAAAAGCATCAGCCGGACAAGGAAGATGTTTTAGATGTCTTATCCAAAGTCGGAGGGCTTGATATTGCCGGAATGACAGGTGCATTTCTTGGCGGTGCGATCTATCATATTCCGGTTCTGATCGATGGATTTATCTCTTCTGCAGCAGCATTATGTGCAGTGCGTATGGTTCCTGAGACGGCGGATTATATCCTGGCATCACATTGCTCTGGAGAACCGGCTGGGCGAATGGTCTTAGAAGAGCTGAAACTTCCATATCTGATTGATGCGAAGATGTCTCTTGGAGAAGGCAGTGGTGCAGTTGCAGCAATTCCACTTCTTGAGATGGGTGTGAATGTTTATCGGAAGATGAGTACCTTTGAAGAGATTAAAGTAGAGCAGTATGAAGAACTTAAGTGAAGATGAGGAGTAAGAAAAATGTGGTTATTGAACGCAATGATCATTGCAATCGCAATGTATTCTAAGATTCCGATGCCGCGGGTAGACTGGAATGAAAAAAATATGAGATATGCGATGTGCTTTTTCCCATTGGTTGGAGTTATAATTGGAGTATTGGAAATAGTTGCCGGGAATCTGATCACAATATGGAAGGGAGAAGGAACTTTTTTTTATGCAGTTGTATTGACTTTGATTCCAGTCTTTATAACAGGAGGAATTCATCTGGATGGATTCGCAGATACGATGGACGCAAAAAGTTCTTATGGAGACCGGGAGAAGAAGCTGGAGATTCTGAAAGACCCACATACGGGAGCATTTGCGATCATCAGTCTTTGCTGTTATTTCCTTCTGTGTGTTGGAATCTTTAGTGAAATGCGAACAGAACGTCTATTTGCAGCAGCACTCGTGTTTGTGTTTTCCCGTTCATTGAGTGGGATTTCTGTTGTGACATTTCCGGCGGCGAAGAACAGTGGGCTACTTCGAACATTTCAAGACGGTGCACAGAAGAGAAACGTAAGGATTGTACTGATCTTCTGGCTATTGGCAGCAGGAATCGGATTATATCTGACAGCGGGATTATGCGGAGTGGCTTCCATCGTTGTCGGACTGGCAGTTTTCCTCTATTATGATCGTTTTAGCAGGAAACAGTTCGGTGGAATCACAGGCGACCTTGCCGGATATTTTCTGCAGTTATGCGAATTGTTTATGATTGCAGTGCTTGCCTTGTTTTAGAACTGTCATAAAGTATAGATTTTTATGACAGGTGGTTAAAATAGCAATGGAAATAAAATAAATTGGATTTTTGGAGTGATTTATGGAACTTATTTTGATCCGGCATCTGAAGACACCGGGCAATGAAAAGAGACAATATATCGGAAGTACAGATGAAGAACTGTCAGAACAGGAAGTACTGAACTTTAAACAGAAATATAAAATAGATAGCTATCCACAGGTACAGCAAGTGATTGTCAGCCCAATGAAGAGATGTATTCAAACGGCAGAGTTGATTTATCCAGAGGTGCAGATACAACAGGAATCGTTGCTGAAAGAATGTGATTTTGGTATCTTTGAGGGTAAGACATATGAAGAACTGAAAGATAGAGAAGAATATCAGGCATGGCTGGATTCCGGTGGAACGATTGCATTTCCGGAAGGGGAGGAACAGAAGGAATTCCGTTCACGTTGTGTGAGAGGTATGCTCTGTCAGGTGGATAGATTATGCAAAGAAAATGTAGAAAGTGCAGCTTTTGTCGTTCATGGAGGAACGATTATGGCTGTGCTGGAACAACTGGCGGAAGACCAAAAAGATTTTTATCACTGGCAGGTGGAAAATGGCGGAGGGTATAGAATGCTCGTTGACGAAGAAGAGTGGAAGTCCGGCGTTCACAGATTTTATGAAATTCAAAAACTGGGAGGCGCGATAGAATGAATGGGAAGATGACAATCTTGGCATGCATTACAGGATTTCTGTTAGATTGCATTTTCGGAGATCCGGTCTGGATGTACCATCCGATACGCGTGATCGGAAACCTGATCAGTGTGTTGGAAAAAGGATTGCGGAAGTTGTTGTGCAGTCGGATTCCTGCATCAGAACAAAAGAAGAAAAATAAAAGAGAAGTTCTGGTAGGAGGGATTTTATGGATTCTGACAGTTTCATTATCCTTTCTTGTACCGGCGGTACTCTTATTTGCTGCAGGAAAGGTTCATCCGGCAGTACGGTTTCTTTTAGAAACCTTCTGGTGTTACCAGATATTTGCGGCGCGGTGTCTTGTAGGAGAAAGTAGGAAGGTTTATCAGAAATTAAAAGAAGATGACTTGCCTGGTGCAAGAAGAGCTGTATCCATGATTGTCGGAAGAGACACAGAGAACCTTACAGCAGAAGGTGTGACGAAAGCAGCGGTAGAGACTGTGGCGGAGAATACTTCTGACGGCGTGACGGCTCCGCTTTTATTCCTTCTGATCGGTGGCGCACCGCTTGGATTCTTATACAAAGCAGTGAATACGATGGATTCCATGCTTGGATACAAAAATGAAAAATATCTGTATTTCGGAAGGATTCCGGCAAAGATGGATGATGTATTTAATTACATTCCAGCCAGGTTGACTGCGTGGTTTATGGTTGCTGCAGCATTTTTGATGGGGATGGATGGAGAGAATGCGTGGAAGATTTACTTACGGGATAAGAGGAAACATGCAAGTCCGAATTCCGCCCAGTCAGAGGCGGTATGCGCCGGAGCGCTTGATGTACAGTTAGCCGGGGATGCGGTTTATTTCGGGAAAGTCTATAAAAAGGATTATATCGGCGATGCAATCCGTAAGATTGAACCGGAAGATATTTTTCGTGCCGGGAAGTTAATGTATATGACAACGATACTGATGATGGTTGTCTTTGGAGGTTTATTGTTATGGATTTATTGATTCGATTTGCAAAAATGGAAGATGCAGAAGAACTTCTGGCGCTCTATACACCGTATGTAACTGATACAGTGATTACATTTGAATATGAAGTTCCGTCACTGGAAGAATTCAAAGATCGAATGCGTCAGACGATGAAAAAGTACCCGTATCTGGTCGCAGAACAGAATGGCGAGATTCTTGGATATAGCTGTGCGGGGGCATTTAAAGGTCGTGCAGCATATGACTGGGCAGTGGAAACAACAATTTATATAAGAAAAGACCGGCAGAAAACCGGAGTTGGTAAAAAGCTGTATGAGGCACTGGAGAAAGTACTGCACGCTCAGAACATTTGCAATCTATATGCATGCATTGGATATCCAGAGATTGAAGATGAATATCTGACAAAAAACAGCGCACAGTTCCATGCACATCTTGGGTACCGCATGGTGGGAGAATTCTATCATTGCGGATACAAATTTGACCGCTGGTATAATATGGTCTGGATGGAAAAGCTTCTGGATCCAGAGGTTAAACATCCAAAGCCGATCAAATGGATGGAAGAGAATCGCGAGGAGCTGGAGGCAGTACTTTTAGATTAAAAATGAAACACATAGAGAAGTAGGAGTAAGATTCATGGAATATGTACACGGAGGAGACATTTATACATATGGAGATGTGCTGGATTTTTCAGTTAATGTAAATCCTTACGGTCCGTCAGAAGAAGTTCTCGAAGCGGCAAAAAGATCGATGGATGAAGTGAGTCTTTATCCGGACAGTCAATGCAGACGGCTCAGAAAGAGACTGGCAGAGAAAAAAAGTCTGCCGGAAGAATATTTCCTTTTCGGAAATGGAGCAGCGGAGCTGTTCTTTTCTGTCGTTCTTGCAGAAAAACCAAAGAAAGCATTGCTTCCGATTCCGGCTTTCGCAGAATATGAACAGGCACTTCGGACGGTAGACTGCGAAATCATTTATCATAAGTTGAAAAGAGAGAATAACTTTGCATTGACAGAAAGCTTTTTGGAAGATCTGACAGAGGATATTGACCTTGTATTTTTATGCTCCCCATCGAATCCGTCAGGCCAGGTGATCAAACCAAAGTTGATGGAACAGATCCTTACTCGATGTGAAGAGAAGAAGATACGTCTTGTTTTAGACGAGTGTTTTATTGAATTTCTGGAAGAAGCGCAGAAGTATACCATGGTGAAAAAGGTGACAGATCATGCGTGCCTTTTTCTTGTACAGGCATTTACGAAGATGTATGGGATTCCGGGATTGAGACTGGGATATGCAATGACATCGGACGGAGAACTTAAAGAGCGGATGCAGCAGATCCGTCAGCCGTGGAGCGTGTCGGTTCCGGCACAGGCAGCAGGGATAGAAGCGCTGACAGAAAGAGAAGAACAGAGAGTTCAGAAAATACGAAACAAAATCGTGGAAGAAAAAATGCGCATGGAAAAGAAAATGCGTGAGTTTGGGATTAGATTTATTCCAACAAAGGCAAATTTCTTCTTATTATATAGTGAAAGCTCATTGTTTGAACGATTGTTAGAGCAGGGGATTTTGATTCGAAATTGTGAGAACTATAGAGGGTTGAAGAAAGGCTGGTATCGGATTGCGGTGCGGACAAAAGAGGAAAATGATGTTCTTTTACGGGCACTAGAAACAATCTTGTCAAAGCAGTGAAGGAGGCGAAAAATATGGCGAAATCAATTATGATACAGGGAACGATGTCGAATGTCGGAAAGAGCGCACTGGCAGCAGGTCTTTGCCGTGTCCTGAAACAGGATGGATACAAAGTTGCACCTTTCAAATCCCAAAATATGGCACTCAATTCTTTTATCACAAAAGAAGGACTGGAGATGGGAAGAGCCCAGGTGATGCAGGCAGAAGCTGCAGGGATTGAACCGGAAGCAATAATGAATCCAATTTTACTTAAGCCGACGAACGATACAGGCTCTCAGGTGATTATCAATGGTAAACCAATCGGAGTGATGGCTGCAAGAGAGTATTACCGTCATAAGAAGGAATATATTCCGGCAATTATGGATGCATATCATGAGCTGGAAAAAAGATATGATATCATAGTGATCGAAGGAGCCGGAAGTCCGGCAGAGATTAACCTGAAAAAAGATGATATTGTAAATATGGGAATGGCAAAGCTTGTAGACGCACCGGTGCTTCTTGTCGGAGACATCGATCGCGGCGGAGTGTTTGCCCAGATCGCCGGAACTGTAATGCTTCTTGAAGAGGATGAAAAAGCACGGATCAAAGGAACGATCATTAATAAATTCCGTGGAGATGTATCCATTCTGGAACCGGGACTTCGGATGCTGGAAGAAAAGACGGATATCCCGGTAACGGGAGTAGTTCCGTACTTTTATTTAGATCTGGATGAGGAAGACAGCCTGACGGAACGATTTCAGAAAAAAGAGAAGCCGGGACTGATCGATCTGGCAGTGATCCGATTCCCAAGGATCTCTAATTTTACTGACTTAGCACCTTTAGAAGCACTGGAAGAAGTAAGTGTGAGATATGTTTCATCTCCGGCTGAGTTTGGCAATCCGGATGCGGTGATCCTTCCGGGAACAAAGAATACGATCAGCGATCTTCTGTGGATGCGTCAGAACGGACTGGAAGCAAGAGTCCTGAAACACAGCGCACAGAACAAACCGGTCTTTGGAATCTGTGGCGGATATCAGATGCTTGGAATGGAAATCTCAGATCCAACAGGAGAAGAGTACGGAGGAACTGTACAGGGAATGGGACTTTTGGATACAAAGACTGTGTTCCGCCCAGAAAAACATAGAACCAGAGTACATGGAACATTTGGCGAGATGAAAGGAATCCTGAAAGAGATGAAAGGACTTCCTTTCGAAGGATACGAGATCCATATGGGAGAGACGATTCTTGATGAGCACGCATCTGGGCTTATAACATTAGAAAATGATTCTGATACGCTACAACAAGGACATCCGGATGGTTCACAGAAGGAAAATGTCTATGGCTGTTATGTGCATGGAATCTTTGATTCACCGGAAATGTCAGGTGGGTTTCTCTCTGCTTTATTGAAAGAGAAAGGCTATGATCCGGAGACGGTACAGGCAGTAGACTGGAAGTCTTATAAGGAAGAACAGTATGATAAGCTTGCAGATATCGTTCGTGCTAGTCTTGATATGGAAGAAATTTATAGAATTATTGGATTGTAGAGTTTGTAATGAGGGGGGGGGCAAAAAGATGGTTACAGATTTAACGAAAGAACATCCGAATAAGACATTATGGCGGTTCCTTCTGCCAATGTTGTTCAGTGTGATGTTCCAGCAGATTTACAATATCGCAGACAGTATGATCGCGGGAAGATTTGCAGGAGAAAATGCGTTGGCAGCAGTCGGTGCATCTTATCCGATCACAATTATTTTCATGGCATTTGCCGTGGGAATGAATCTGGGGGCATCCGTAGTCGTATCAAGACTGTTCGGAGCAGAAGACCGGGGCGGTGTGAAGCGTGCGGTTACAACGGCATTTCTTAGTTCTATGGTGCTGGGAATCATACTGACATTATTCGGGTATTTCTTTAATCATCAGATGATGAGATGGATCCGCACACCACAGAATATTATGGCAGATGGAGTTTTATATTTGAAAATTTACATTTTCGGAATTATCTTTCTGATGCTTTATAATGTGTGTACCGGAGTATTTACAGCACTCGGGGATTCTAAGACACCGTTATATTTTCTGCTTGGATCCTCAGCCGGAAATATTATTCTTGATTACATCTTCGTAGCAAAATTTCATTGGGGCGTGAGAGGTGTTGCATGGGCGACATTTATCGCGCAAGGTGTGTCAGCCGTGCTTGCATTAGTAACACTTCTCGGAAGATTGCAGAAATTTGCCGGGAAAGAAAAGCAGCCGTGGTTTGATAAGAAATTATTTGCACAGATCATGGCGATTGCAATTCCAAGCATTCTTCAGCAGAGCGTATTGAGTGTAGGAAATCTTTTCGTACAGGGAATTGTAAATCAATTCGGTTCAGCAGTTGTTGCGGGATATTCGGGAGCAATCAAGCTGAATACATTTGCCATTAATATCTTTATGACACTTGGTTCCTGTCTATCCAGTTATACGGCACAGAATATCGGCGCGGGAAAGAAAGAACGAATTCCGTTGGGATTCCGTACCGGATTAAAATTATCAGAGCTTACGGCACTTCCGTTTGTCATTTTGTATTTTGTTTTCAGCCGTCAGATGATGGGACTGTTCTTAGGTGCGGAGAGTGTAGAGGCTATCAGCGCAGGAATGGCATTTTTGAAAATAGTATCGCCGTGGTATTTTATGATTGTAATTAAGCTGATGACAGATGGAATTATCCGAGGTTCCGGAGCGATGGTTTATTTTGTAGTTGCAACAGTTCCGGATCTTATTTTGAGAATCGGATTTGCGTTGGTTTTGACAAAAAGCTTTGGAAGCACCGGAATCTGGATGGCATGGCCATTTGGTTGGATCGTAGCGACCACATTAACATTGATCTTTTATAGAAAGTTGGGATATAAGAATGATAAAAGCAGTAATTTTTGATATGGATGGGGTTTTGATTAATACAGAACCGCTTCATTATCAATGTTGGGTAGAAATTTTTAAAGAACGATATGGAATTGACTTAGACTACGATGTATATAAACCATGCATTGGATCTACAAGACTCCATTTCATGAATCTGATCAAAGAAAATTACGGAATTACATTTGAAAGTCTTGAAGTTATGAATCAGATTATGAAAGAGAAGAAAGATGAAATTATTGCAAGAGATGGATTCCCTGAGATGCCGGGAGTAGGACAGATGCTTTGCTGTCTGAAAGATGCGGGATATCGTCTGGCTGTGGCATCTTCTTCTCCGAAACCTGTAATCACAGAGACGCTGGAAACGCTGAATCTGATGAAATATTTCGATGTCGTGACAAGTGGAGATGAAGTGAAGAATCCAAAGCCGGCACCGGATACATTTCTCTTTGCAGCGAAACAGCTGGGCGTACCGGTAGACGAGTGTATTGTAATCGAAGATTCAACGAATGGAGGAAAGGCTGCTAAGGCGGCTAAGATGCCATGTATCTGGATGCATAATCCGGATTCCGGAGACCAGGAGATACCGGATGCAGTGCTCGAGATTACGGCCTGGACAAAGGAGAGTATAGAAAAGATCATGAAATTTTTACATTTTGATCAAGAAAAAGTGTAAAAATAAATGAGCGATATAAAATTTTTTTGAGTAGAATACTCAGAAATAGTAGACCTGGAAGTATTATTAGGATGTGGTTGAATGAAAAAACTGAAATTTATATTTGGCAAACTTAGTATCCTCTATTATATATTGTTTTTGCTCGTGACCTGTGTACTTTGCAAGTATGGAAGCATCAGACAGCTGAAGTTTGCATTTCTTGCTTTAGGTATCCTTCTGGTACTCAGTCTTTGTATCTGGATCGGCTGCCTGATTGCAGAAAAGGAAAACCCTTTTAAAATGAAAGGTGCACTTAGGAAAACAGTGTTTGGTACAGAACTTTTGATTCTACTTGTAGTTACGGTTGGATGTATTTCTTATATCGTATATACTGCGATTCCTTATAATGGCGCATTGTCCTGGAAGGTAGACAGCCTGTTTAAGACAAAGAAAATAGAGTATGAACATAACAATTTCTTTCGTGATGGCGCAGAAGGGCTGATAAAAGATATCAATAAGAAACTGAAACTTCCGGACGAGTTATATATCACAGATAGTTTTGAGATGTCCTTTGATAAAGACGGAACGATAACCCGCGTGTCGGCCTATCTCTACGGACAGAATGAAAAGGGAAAAGATAAGACCTATCTGATTGATTATGATATCGATAAAAGTGATAAAATTGTTGTGCAGATCGCAGGTTATGCAAATGCAGATTATGATGATGACAAGAAATTAGATCCTATGTTTACCATTCTGGAAAAATCAGATTGTAAGATGCAGGTGACACAATGGAATCTGAATTACGCATTTGCAGATAATCCGCCGGAATATGAGATTCTGTATTATGGAAAACGCTCCTTCGCTTCTTCGGAAGGTCTTGTTTATCTTCCGGGAGATGTTGATGGTGACGGAGCAGTCAGTGGTATGACTGATTTCACAGCACTGGATAGCGGTGGAGAAGCACTTGGATATGAAGTGTCTCTGTATCTTCCGCAGGATGAATCTGTGACGCCGGTGCGTTATATGATGGAACCAGAATATATCAGTCCTGATACAATTAGTCAGAATGAGCAGGCAGAGAAAGATTCACAGGCGAAAGAACAAGGAAAAGAAAATAATACCTGGACGGTCGATACGGACGGAAGCGGTGTTGTCCGATTCTTCTTAAATGAACAGAAAGGCTGGAAACTTTCAGTTGTTGATGCGGCTCTTGGAACACGTTATTACAAACTGGAAACTACGTCAGATGGTGGATATAATTGGACAACAGTAAATGAAGATCCATTCGACGGAAATGGTGGAGTAGGAGAAGGGATACAATTCTTCGATGAGCAGTTTGGATTCATCGGTCTGGGAGGGGCATCACAGACACATTCGTCTATTTATGTTACAAAAGACGGTGGAAAGACACTGAAGGAAATAGAGCTTCCAATGGATACTGTGACAGAATATCCGCCACATATGCAGGAATATGGCTTCACGCTTGAAGATTATCAGTATCTGGAAATGCCACAGCAGGATGGGGAGAATTACACGATCCATGTGATGACGCAGAGTGGCGAGACGGAAGGTCTTGTATTCACATCTGAAGATCAGGGTGAGAACTGGAGTTTTACCGGAGTGTTTGATGAGTGAGAGAAGTCTTATTGATACAGCCGTACGGAAAAAATACTTACAACAAGTATTTTTTCCGTACGGCATATTTTTTGAAAAAATAAGTAATTTCGCCGTTAGGCATATTTAGGAGAAGGATTCACAAGAAAAATGTGTAGCCAAATGGATGTACATGGATGAAAATGGTTATTTATCCATTTAGCAGGATTAGCGTTGGTAAATAATGCAGTGATTTAGTTGGTATTAATAAGAAAAGAATGATATAATTTAAATTAATATTGATATTTTGTATGAATGCTTGGAATACAAGTATCAAAGACGGAGGAAAAATGATATGGCAGATATTGAAAACAGCAAAGATTTAACAAGTGTATTATGGAGTGGTGCAGATGTTCTTCGTTCAAAAATGGATGCGAATGAATACAAGAACTATTTGCTAGGAATTGTTTTTTATAAATACTTATCAGATTCATTTCTGATTAAGGTATATGATTTACTTTATGATGAAAAACCAGAGACACTTAGAGCTGCTTTAGATGCATATAGAGAAGCGTTAGAAGATGAAAGTGCAGAGGAGTTAAAGGAACAGCTTGAAGAAGAATGTCATTATGTGATTGAACCTGAGTTGACATATACATATTTTGCAGAAGCAGCAAAGAACAATTCTTTCAATCGTGAGCAGTTGCAGAAAGCATTTAATAATATTGAGCAGAGTGATCCTATCTTTGCAGATTTGTTTGCAGATTTAGATTTATATTCCAATAGACTGGGTACGGGTGATCAGAAACAGAGTGATACTGTTGCGAGTTTGATTAAAGTGATCGATACTGCTGATCTTTTGAATTCAGATGCTGAAATATTAGGAAATGCTTATGAAGCTATGATTGGCTGGTTTGCTTCTGAAACAGGAAAAAAAGCAGGAGAATTCTATACACCGCAGGCTGTTTCAAAGATTTTAACTAAGATAGCTATTGCAGGTCAGGAAGATAAGAAGGGATTATCTGTATATGATCCATGTATGGGATCAGGCTCTCTTCTTTTGAATGCAAAGAAATATTCAGGGGATCCGGAATATATCAAGTATTATGGACAGGAACTCAATACATCTACGTATAATCTTGCCAGAATGAATATGTTTCTCCATGGAGTTAAGGCAGAAAATCAGAATCTTCGAAATGGTGATACATTAGATGCGGATTGGCCAACAGATGAAGACACAGATTTTAACATGGTACTTATGAATCCACCATATTCAGCGAAATGGAGTGCATCATCTGGATTTTTGCAGGATGAAAGATTCAGTGATTATGGAGTACTTGCACCAAAATCAAAGGCTGATTATGCGTTTCTTCTTCATGGATTATATCATTTAAAAAATAACGGAACAATGGCAATTGTATTGCCACATGGAGTATTATTCCGTGGAGCTGCCGAGGGAAAAATCAGAGAAAAGTTACTTCGCTCTGGTAATATCTATGCAGTAATTGGACTTCCGGCCAACTTATTTTACAATACATCAATTCCAACATGTATTATTGTATTAAAGAAGCATAGAGATGGAAGAGATGTTTTGTTTATTGATGCATCTAAAAAATTCAACAAGGGTAAGAAGCAGAACGAAATGACAGATGAGCATATTGAAGAAGTATTGGATCTGTATACAAAGAGAGAAATTGTTGAGAAAGAATCTTATATTGCAACTTTCGAAGATATTGAAAAAAATGATTTTAACCTCAATATTCCTCGTTATGTAGATAACTTTGAAAAAGAGGAAGAAGTTGATCTCAATGCGCTTCTAGTGGATATGAAGAAGACAGATGAAGAATTAGGACAGGTACAAGGGGAATTTTTATCACTTTTGAAAGATTTAACATCATCAGATGCTTCAGTAATGGCTTCATTAAATGATCTGATCGGAAAGATGGAGGGATAAAGATATGGCAAAACCTACGATTAGATTTAAAGGATATACAGAAGATTGGGAACAGCGTAAGTTAAACGAGATTGCCGATAAAGTATCAGAGAAGAATAAAAATAATGAATTTTCAGAGCCGTTTACAAACTCAGCAGAACAGGGAATCATTAGCCAGAAGGATTATTTTGATAGAGAGATTGTAAACAATGAAAATCTGAATGGTTATTATATCGTCAGGAATGATGACTTTATTTATAATCCAAGAATTTCTGTAACGGCTCCTGTTGGACCGATAAATCGTAACAGACTTGGTAGAAATGGCGTAATGTCGCCACTTTATACGGTATTTAGAACACATGATATAGATAATTTGTATTTGGAATTTTATTTCAAAACTACGAAGTGGCATCGTTTCATGAAACTAAACGGAGATTCAGGTGCTCGATTTGACAGATTTACGATTTCGTCAACACAGTTTATGGAAATGCCAATTCCATATCCGACGTTAGAGGAGCAGCAAAAAATTGGAGAGTATTTTGACTCCTTCGATAACCTCATCACTCTTCACCATCGAAAGTGCGAAGAAACAAAAATTTTGAAGAAATATATGCTTCAAAAAATGTTTCCACAAGATGGTCAAAAAGTTCCAGAAATCAGATTTAAAGGATATACAGAAGATTGGGAACAGCGTAAGTTGTCAGAGTTAGCAACAATGCATGCAAGAATTGGGTGGCAAAATCTTCGTACTTCTGAGTTTTTAGATGCTGGGGATTATATGTTAATTACTGGTACAGACTTCGAAGATGGTAAGGTGAATTATTCTACATGTCATTATGTTGAAAAAGAAAGATATGACCAAGATAAGAATATACAAATTAAAAATGGCAACATTTTAATTACGAAGGACGGCACCCTCGGAAAAGTGGCTTATGTAGAGGGCTTAAGCTTGCCTGCTACACTTAATGCAGGTGTGTTTAATGTTGAAGTCAAGGACGAAAATGAAACCGATAGCAAGTACTTGTTTCAGTTCCTAAAAGCCCCATTCTTGATGGATTATGTTTCAAAAAAAGCTACTGGTGGAACTATAAAACATCTTAATCAAAATATACTTGTAGATTTCCCTATCGCTACGCCAAGTAAGGCAGAACAGGTTAGAATAGGAGAATACTTTTCAAACCTCGATAACCTCATCACTCTTCACCAACGCAAGTGTGAAGAATTAAAGAATATAAAGAAATTCATGCTTCAGAATATGTTTGTATAATAAATTCTAGGGGAAATTGGATATAGATCAGGTAAACATATCAATTGAATGCAAGAAAATTGATAAAGGCAATATGAAAGCACTTATGCTTATACTTATCGTAAGTGCAAATTCATATTGTGTATAATCTAAAATCGTATATTGTATTTTAATAGCTCCATTTGAACAACAAAATAGGGAAGATTATTAGAGATTAAGAAGCTGTTTGGGAACAGCGTAAGTTGGGTGATATTTATGGTTCGATTGGAAATGCATTTGTAGGAACAGCTACTCCATACTATGCAGAACAAGGACATTTTTATCTGGAATCTAATAATGTAAAAGATGGACAGATAAATCATAACTCTGAGATTTTCATAAATGACGAATTTTATGAAAAGCAAAAAGATAAATGGTTACATACCGGAGATATGGTTATGGTTCAGTCTGGTCATGTTGGACATGCAGCTGTAATCCCTGAAGAATTGGACAATACAGCGGCTCATGCCTTAATCATGTTCAGAAATCCAAAAGAAAAAATTGAGCCTTATTTTTTGAATTATGAATATCAGACTGATAAAGCTAAGAAGAAAATAGAAAACATTACGACTGGTAATACCATAAAACATATCCTTGCGTCAGATATGCAGGAATTTGTAGTTGATGTTCCAAAATATAAAGAACAGAAAGTGATTGCGGGCTATTTCTGTAACATTGATCACCTCATCACTCTTCACCAGCGTATTTCACTCTATTTTTTTAAAATAAATACATTTGTTTGGGAACAGCGTAAGTTCGGTGAAATAACAGAATTAAAGTCAGCATCACGAGTTCATAAAGATGAATGGACATCAAATGGTGTACCTTTTTATAGATCGAGTGACGTAATGGCGGCAATAAATGGAACTGAAAATGAAAAAGCGTACATTTCAGAAGAATTATATGAAAAGCTTTCTAAAGTATCAGGAAAATTGGAAGAAGGAGATATCCTTGTTACAGGCGGAGGATCAGTTGGAAATCCTTATATTGTGCCGGATAACAAGCCATTATACACAAAAGATGCAGATCTGTTATGGATAAAAAACAAAGGGAAATTTCATCCATATTTTTTATATGAATTCTTCTTCTCTCCAACTTTTAGAAATTATTTGGGAAGTATTTCTCATGTTGGAACTATAGCACATTATACGATTACACAATTATCGGATACACCGATTTGCTTGCCGAGTTTTGAGGAACAAAAAGAAGTTGGAGAATATTTTCAAAGCCTTGATAACCTCATCACCCTTCACCAACGTAAGCCTTATTTTTGGAATAAATTTATAGTCATCGATTGGGAACAGCGTAGGTTGGGAGAAGTATGTCAAATTACAATGGGACAGTCTCCTGATGGTTCTACATATAGTGAAGAACCAAGTGATTATATTTTAGTTCAAGGAAATGCTGACCTAAAAGATGGATGGGTGGAACCAAGGATCTGGACAACTCAAAAAACCAAAACAGCGCAGGCTGGAGATTTGATTATGAGTGTTCGCGCACCAGCCGGGGCAATGGGAAAAACTGCCTATGATGTGGTGCTTGGCAGAGGTGTGGCAGGGATTAAAGGGAACGAGTTTGTATATCAATCACTTGTAAAGATGGATTCTGATGGATACTGGAAAAAGATGGCTGCTGGCTCAACATTTGAATCTATAAATTCAGATGTTGTAAAAAATGCAGAAATGTCTTTGCCACAAGATGTAGAAGAACAAGAGAAAATCGGTTCTTATTTTATGTCATTAGACTACCTCATCACTCTTCACCATCATAAGTTATTTGTCATAAATGGAACGAAGCTCTTCACAGTAATACAGTGTAAGTACTATTCATTATTAAATATATTGATTAAAAACAAAAATACGAAGGAGGCTAAGTTAATGCCAGAATTAGAGAGAATAATTGAAGAAAAATTGATTGAACAATTGGTTTATGGAGACTCTCAATGGACATATCGAGAAGATTTGAAGACAGAGGAGGATTTATGGAGAAACTTTAAATATATTCTCGAACAGAACAATAAGGATCGGTTGAATGGAGAATCTTTATCTGATGCAGAATTTGAGCAGGTAAAGAACCAGTTACAGTTTTCATCTTTCTATAAAGCTGGCGAATGGTTAGTAGGGGAAAATGGAAAGGTAATGGTGCACGTTCAGCGCGATACAGAGAAACTTCATTTAGTTGTTATGAACCATGAACATATTGCAGGAGGGAGCAGTGTTTATGAAGTAATAAACCAGTATAGTGCTTTGAAAGATGAAGATGATTACTATACAGTTTCACGAAATAGAAGATTCGATGTTACATTGATGATAAATGGACTTCCGATGATTCATATAGAGTTGAAGAATAGACAGCATTCATATATGGATGGATTTAACCAGATAAAGAAATATATTAGTGAAGGAAAATTTACAGGTATCTTTTCAGCGGTTCAAATGTTTGTTGTTAGTAATGGTGTTGATACGAAATATTTTGCTGCAGCAAGTGATACCGACCTGAATGCTAAATTTATGAGTGGATGGGTTGATGAGAAGAATAATCCGGTGTCGGATTATCTTGATTTTGCAAAGAGTGTACTCCGTATTCCGGAAGCACATGAAATGATCGCGAGATATACAGTCTTGGATAGAGATGCAAAGAGATTGATTATTTTACGACCGTATCAGATTCATGCAATCGAATCAATACGTGAAGCATCTAAAATAGGAAAATCCGGTTTTGTGTGGCATACTACTGGATCTGGAAAGACGTTGACCTCCTATAAGGCAACCCGAAATCTGCTGATGGATATCCCTTCACTTGATAAAACAATCTTCTTAATTGACAGGAAGGATCTTGATACACAGACATCAAGCGCATTTCAGGCATACGCAAACAATGACGTGATTGCTGTTGATAAGACGGACAATGTCAATGATTTGAAGAAAAAATTGAAATCCGGAGACCGGAAGGTGATTGTTACAACAATCCAGAAGATGCAGATACTGGTTACTAAAAGACTGCAAGAGGACACGCCAGAATACAATAAAATCAAAAATTTGAGGATTGCATTTGTAGTGGATGAATGTCATCGTGCAGTTACACCGAAAACAAAGCGAGAATTAGAACGATTTTTTGGAAGATCGTTATGGTTTGGTTTTACAGGAACTCCTAGATTTGCCGAGAATCCATATGCACAGATGGGAGATTTGCCAAGAACAACAGAAGAACTATATGGAAAATGTCTTCATAAGTATACGATACAGAATGCAATTAAAGACAATGCAGTTCTTGGATTCCAAGTGGAGCATAATGGTCCCAAGAATATGGAAGATGAGACAGATCCGAGTCTCTATGACAATGAGACACATATGCTACGAGTGTTAGATATTATTCTAAATAAATCTTACCAGAAATTTGGTCTTCAAAATGGTAAGGGACAGACATATGAGGCAATTCTTACAACAAGTTCGATTCAACTGGCACAGAAGTATTATGAGTTGTTGAGTAAAGTGAAAAATGGTGAAACAGATTTGGAAATCGATGAAAGAATGAGACAGGTTCTTCCTGATTATCCTAAATTTGCTATTACATATTCTGTAACAGAAAATGAAGAAGGATCGCATGTAAATCAGGAAAAGATGCAGAAGTCATTAAATGATTATAATGAAATGTTTGGTACAAAATTCGATCTTTCTCAAATCCAAAGTTACAATGAAAATTTGAACAAACGATTGGCACGAAAAGACAAAAAATATAAGAGCAGAAATAGACAACTGGATTTAGTAATTGTGGTAGACCGTTTGTTGACAGGATTTGATGCTCCATGCTTATCTACAATATTTATAGATCGACAGCCAATGGGACCACATGATCTAATTCAGGCATTTTCAAGAACAAATCGTATTTTTGATCCGAATAAGGCTTATGGACAGATTGTTACATTCCAGGCTCCGGTATTGTTTAAAGAATGTGTTGATAATGCGGTGAAATTATATTCTGCTGGAAGTACAGAAGTTGCATTGCTAGCTGAATGGGATAAAGTAGAGCCAGCATTTAAGAGAGCACTTTCGGCATTAAAAGCGGTTGCAGAGACACCGGATGAAGAAACGGATATGTCGTTGAAAGAACTGAAAGTATTTGCAAAAGCATTTCAGACATTTGACAGATTATTTGCGCAGATCAAATCATTTACACAGTACGATGAAAGCATGCTTGAAGATTATGGTATTACAGAAGAAGAATATGAAGATTATGTGGGACATTACCAGAATGCTATGACCAAAATTAAACTGGCTGAGCCGGACGACCCACAGACACCACCGGAAGCAGAGGAAACAGTTGATACAGATTATGAGTTAATGGCATATAGCAGCACAAAGATTGATTATGAGTATATCATTAATCTAATTCAGAACATTGTTACACCAGATGAAGATGCAGAGGCGGTTACACCGGAAGAACGTCAGAAACAGATTGATGAAGTGAAGCAGTATATTGAGGAGATGCGAAAAGATAATCCGAAAGTAGCTGATATTATGACTACTTTGGTAAATGAAATCGAGCAGGATGAGAATAAATATAAAGGTCAGTCAATTATGAACATTGTTGAGAACATGAAACATGATTGTATCAATCAAGTGGTTGCTGATTTTTGCGTTACTTGGTATGCATCAAAAGATGATGTAATGTATGCTGCATTACATTATAGAAATGGGGAAATTCCAAACGAAAGTGTAATTAAGTCAACAATTGATTATACGCGATATAAAGAATCACAGGAAAAGGCATTGCCGAAGTTTAAATATTATTCTCAGTGTATGGCAGAGTTGAGAAAAGTATTAGATGAGGAAATTAAACCATTAATTACAGTTTCATAATCTGTACTGAAACATGTTAATTGTTTATATCAGCATAAGCAGTTTCGAGAGAGGAGATAACTTATGCAGAACAGTGTAAACAAGGAACAATTATTTTGTGAATATTATCAGCAGTGGATTGAGGTTTATAAGAGAGGCGCAATCAGAGAAGCAACAATGGCAAAGTATTTAATGACACATAAATGGGTTGAAAAGCTTGCTCCACGATTAAAGGTGTCAGAACTTACGAGAACTGCGTATCAAAAACTGTTAAACGATTATGCTAAAGATCATGAAAGGCAGACTACATTAGACTTTCATCATCAGCTGAAAGGAGCCATTCTGGATGCTGTTGATGATGGTCTGATTGAAAGAGATCCAACCAGAAAAGCGATTATTAAAGGGAAGTCACCAAGAGTAAAAAAGATTAAATACCTCAATCAATTTGAACTTCATACATTGATTGCAGATTTAGATATCAAGGAAACTGTAAATTGGGATTGGTTTATTTTATTAGTTGCAAAAACAGGAATGAGATTTTCAGAAGCTCTTGCAATCACACCAGCAGATTTTGATTTTGCAAGACAGACCCTATCAATTAGCAAGACATGGGATTACAAAGGGAATGGAGGCTTCCTTCCAACGAAGAATAAGTCTTCTGTGAGAAAAATTCAGATTGACTGGCAGATTGTGGTTAAATTTTCAGAACTTACAAAAAATCTTCCAGAAGATCAACCGATTTTTGTGGGTGATTCAAAGATTTATAATTCAACTGTGAATGATGTCCTTACTAGACATTGTAAAGCATGTGGAATATCTGAGATTTCGATTCATGGTCTTAGACATACGCATGCTTCGTTATTACTCTTTGCAGGTGTTTCAATTGCCAGTGTAGCAAGAAGATTGGGTCATGCTAGTATGACAACTACACAGAAGACTTACCTGCATATTATTCAAGAGTTGGAGAATAAGGATGTAGATCTGGTTATGAGGACATTATCTGGATTATAAATTAAATAGTACATGAATGGACTGCTTATGCTGTTATTAATAAGGGGAGATTTGAGCTTATTTTAGTAAAATTGGCTGATTAATGGAAGGTTAGATAAAGAAATGAGACAAAAGAAATCATTTTCATTTTCAGATGCGAAAAAAATGGTTTTTCGGCATAGAGAAATAAAGAATAGTATTTTAGAACTTCAAGAAGCAGAAAGGAAATTATGAACACTACAATTAATTATTACAACCTAAATGCAAAAAAATTCATAGAAAACACTCAGAATGCAGATATGCATCTGACACAAGATAAGTTTCTCCAACTATTGCCTGAGAGTGCGTCAATTCTTGATTTTGGTTGTGGTTCCGGTCGTGATACAAAGTATTTCCTTGAGAAGGGATACCAGGTGGTGGCAACCGACGGATCAGCAGAACTCTGTCGATTGGCAAGCAGCTTTACAGGGATTAAAGTAAAGGAAATGTTATTTCAGGAATTGGATGAAATTGGGGTGTATGATGGCATTTGGGCATGTTCCTCTATTTTGCATTTGCCAAAGCAGGAACTTCTTCCTGTGATCCGAAAAATGTGTATTGCACTTAAAGATAACGGTGTGATTTATACGTCCTTCAAATATAGTAATTTTGAAGGGGAACGAAATGGCCGTTATTTTACCGATTTTACAGAAGATACATTTCGGGAATTTATCAAGGTGATACCGGAACTTATGATAGAAGATCAGTGGATTACTTTGGATGTGCGTCCGGGAAGAGGAGAAGAAAAATGGCTCAATTTAATTTTGCAGAAAAATCAGAAATAGAGGAACTCCATATAGAACCCACAGATGTTATGACCGGAGACAGAAACAAAAGCAGATATTTGCTGTATCAGTTAAAGCTTAGCATGGCTCGTGCAAAGCAGATTGATATAATTGTGTCGTTTCTCATGGAATCAGGTGTAAGAATGCTGCTCTCAGACTTAAAAGCAGCTTTGCAGCGTGGTGTTCGGATTCGCATTCTTACTGGCAATTACTTAGGAATTACGCAGCCTTCAGCACTCTATCTCCTTAAGAAGGAATTGGGCGATAAGGTAGAATTGCGTTTTTATAGTGATAAAGGGCGTTCTTTCCATCCTAAGTCATACATATTTCATTATGACAACATGAGTGAGATTTATATTGGTTCATCCAATATTTCTAGAAGTGCATTAACATCTGGAATTGAGTGGAATTATCGTTTTAATAATAATCAGGATAGTCAGAATTTTAAGTTATTTTATAAAACGTTTGAGGATTTATTTAAAAATCATTCCTACGTGATTGATGATGCAGAATTGAAAGCGTATTCGAAGAACTGGCATAAACCTGCGGTTGCAAAAGACCTTGCACGATATGACCAGGTTGACCCGGATACAAAAGTTGAAATGTTGTTCCAGCCAAGAGGGGCACAGATCGAAGCACTTTGTGCACTGGAAAATAGCAGAGCAGAGGGCGCTGTACGTGGCTTGGTTCACGCTGCGACTGGTGTAGGAAAAACCTATTTGGCAGCATTTGATTCTGCAAAATATGAGAGGGTATTGTTTGTTGCACATAGAGAAGAAATCCTGAAACAGGCAGCTGTATCCTTTAAAAATGTTCGCCATTCAGATGACTATGGTTTCTTCGATGGAAAACAAAAGGATATAGGAAAATCTGTGATTTTTGCTTCTGTGGCAACGCTTGGCAGAAGCGAATATCTGACAGAGGAGTATTTTGCGCCGGATTACTTTACTTATTTGGTGATTGATGAGTTTCATCATGCTGTTACAGATCAGTATCAGAGAATCGTGAATTATTTTAAACCACAGTTTATGCTTGGTCTTACCGCCACACCGGAAAGAATGGATGGAAAGTCTATTTATGAAATTTGCGATTATAATGTTCCATATGAGATTACGTTGAAGGAAGCAATCAATAAAGGGGCATTAGTTCCGTTTCATTATTATGGCATTTATGATGAAACAGACTATTCAACACTCAAATTGGTAAAAGGCCGATATGATGAGAAGGATTTGAATGATAAATATATTGGCAATGCAAAACGATATGACTTGATTTATAAATATTACAAAAAATATCATTCCAAACGTGCCCTGGGTTTCTGTAGTTCAAGAATGCATGCCGAGGAAATGGCAAAGGAATTCTGCAAACGAGGCATAAAATCTGTAGCGGTATATAGTAATGCTGACGGAGAATTTTCAGAAGAAAGAAATCGGGCAATTGAGCAATTAAAGAATCAGGAGATAAAGGTTATTTTCTCTGTAGATATGTTCAATGAAGGAGTGGATATTGCCTCTCTTGATATGGTTATGTTTTTAAGACCGACGGAATCACCTACTGTGTTTTTACAGCAGTTGGGCCGTGGCTTGCGTATCAGCAAGGGTAAAGAATATGTCAACGTACTTGATTTTATTGGAAACTACGAGAAGGCCGGGCGTGCACCGTTTTTATTAAACGGTGGTGCTTGTGTCGGAGAAAGAACAGCATATGACTATTCTGAAATTGAATATCCAGATGACTGTATCGTGGATTTTGATATACGTTTGATCGATCTCTTCCGGGAAATGGACAAAAAGTCGTTGTCTATTCAGGAAAGAATTAAACAGGAATATTATCGTGTAAAAGAACTACTCGATGGAAAAGTTCCGACACGAATGGAACTTTTTACGAATATGGATGATCGTATATATGAATACTGTATGAAACATTCAAAGGAAAATCCGTTCAAACGATATATGGATTTCTTATATGAAATTCATGAGCTATCGGATGAAGAACTTCAGGTTTATAATGGAATAGGAAAAGAATTTCTGCAGCTGATTGAAACAACAGATATGCAGAAAGTATATAAGATGCCTATTTTATACGGCTTTTATAACGATGGTAATATAAGGATGGCTGTAACGGATGAAGAAGTGGTGGAAAGTTGGAAAAGATTTTTTGATCGAGGCACGAACTGGAAAGATTTTCCACAAGTAACTTCTTATGAGGAGTATCGAAAGATAACAGACAAACAGCATTTAAGCAAAGCCAAAAGTATGCCGATTAAGTTTTTAAAAGCTTCTGGTAAAGGATTTTTTATAGATAAGGATGGCTATGCACTGGGAATTCGAGATGAATTGTCAGATGTAATTAAAGTTGATGCTTTTAAGAAGCAGATGAAAGATATTATCGAGTATCGTACGATGGAATATTATCGGAGACGGTATGTAGAGAAGTAATCAAAAGTATTATTTACAGAAGAAGTAACAGAGTGGATTGTGAGGTGTCTGATATGTTAAAAAATGTACTGATTGTGGTGGATGATATAGAAAAATCTATAGAGTTTTATAAGGACTTATTTGGACTACAAGTGATTCTTAAGAATGAAGGTAATGTGATCTTATCGGAGGGACTTGTTTTGCAGGATGCCG
>OGWS01001108.1_pt1 | contig 23625 bp, 26 predicted proteins | sample 1576111 | NCBI WGS metagenome assembly OGWS01 (sample SAMEA3541534, study PRJEB24748) | human gut metagenome | biome: human gut; feature: human-associated habitat; material: faeces | place: China | collected 2012
TGACAAAAAATCTTCTCGCAAAATCAAGTACAAAAAGATTCCGAGAGTACATTATGTGCAGCAATGAAAACAGCTCCGGCAGGCTGACATACCTGCCGGAGCATATTTTTCTCACTTTGTTTCTTTAAACAGCCTGATTATTTAACTGCATCTAAATTTAAGATAGAAACGCCAGTATCAATATATTCAGGAGCTACTTTTCCATCATTAATAGCGGTGATCGCTGCATACATGCCTTCATAACCCATAACATCAGGATTCTGAGCCATTGTACAGATCAGGGCACCATCTTTGATCAGCTGGATAACCGCATCAGACTTATCCATACCTGCTGCTACGATGTTATTTCCATCTTCTGCAACTGCATTACCAACACCAACGCAGGAGCCTTCATTTGCACCAAACAGTGCTACACAACCCTGGGAAATAAAGTTAGCTGCTGCATCTTTAGATTTTGCTGCATCGCCATCTGCATACTGTGTTTCAAGGATCTCAAAAGCGGTTCCTTCAAATGCGGAACGGAAGCCTTCGTCACGGTCTACAGTAGAAGTAGTTGCTGCGTTTACAGAAACGATACCGATCTTGCCTTCTTTAACTCCCTTAGCTTCCAGAGCTGCCAGAACCTGCTCACCAGCAGTCTTTCCTGCTGCACGGTTGTCAGTTCCTAACTTCTGTACACAAGGATAATTTGCAAAAGAGTCAACCTGAACGATCTTAACACCAGCCTGATCTGCTTCTTCCAGAGCTGCTGTGATAGCGTCAGGACCATTTGCAGCTACCAGGATAGCGGTTGCGCCATCAGCTACTGCATTGTTTACACACTCGATCTGCTTTGCGTCATCTTTTACATCAGGAGCGATCCACTTATAATCACAGCCAAGCTCTTCTGCTGCCTTCTTGCAGCCCTTGTCCATGTTTACCCAGTGCTAATCCATAGAATCAATGGTGATAAGAACTACCTTCTGTCCTTTTCCATCTCCGGCCTTTGCAATGTCTCCTGTTTCCCCGGACAGCATATCATTGCCAGCAGCCTCTTCTTTCTTCTCTTCTGCTTTGGTTTCCTCAGCTTTGCTTTCTTCCTTCTTCTCCTCTGCAGTTGTTTCAGCTGTTGTAGCCGCTGCAGTTGTCTCCTTTGGAGCAGATGAGCAGCCTGCTAATAATGCAGAACCAAGTGCTGCCGCCAGAATCATTGAAATCGCTTTTTTCCTCATAATACTATACCTTTCCTTTCTTTATTGTGAAAGCATTTTTATGCTTTACCTTCGTCTTTACCTTCATTTTACTTATTTTTTAGTTGTTTTTATGTTTTTTGCTCTTGCCTCTGCCGCTTCTTACGATTACGTCCATAAGTACTGCAACAACTACGATAATACCGATCACGATATTTCTGATAGCAACCGGTGCTCCTGCAAACTGAAGACCATTCTGTAAAACACCCCAGATACCGGAACCGATCACAGTACCAAGTAAAATACCGGAACCACCTAATGTAGATACGCCGCCGATTACAGAAGCTGCTACTGCATACATTTCATAAGATGTACCAGCATCCATAGTACCTGTACCAGTTGAAGCACAGGTAATCAGACCTGTTATGCAGGCACAGAAAGCAGCTACAACGTAAACATAGATAACTGTATTGTCTACATTAACACCGGAAAGTCTTGCTGCATCAATATTACTTCCTGTTGCGTAAATATGACGGCCGGTTCTGGTACAGCTCATTATGTAGTTAAAGATGAACCAGATCACCAAAGCGATCCAGAAAGCACTGAAGATACCTAATATCTTACCACTGTAGAAGAAGGTACGGAAACCTTTTGCAGCTTCACCAATGGAGTCTGTATTGTAATTACCATTGACGATCTGTGCAATACCTCTTGCAATTGTCATTGTACCTAAGGTTGCAATGAAAGGTGGCAGCTTGCATTTTGATACCAGAATGCCATTTACATAACCAACTAACAGGCACACAACCAATGTGATAACCATTGCAACCCACGGATTCATTCCATGACACATTAGGGTTGCTGAGATCATACAACTCATACCTACTACAGAACCAATAGAAAGATCGATATTTCCTGTAAATAATACATAGGACTGTCCTACGCCGATCAGAAGTGTAGGTGCGATCTGGCGCAGCAGGTTCGCTGTATTTCTGTAAGTAAAGAAATTAGGATTGATAAATCCAAACACCAGACATAAAACGATCAGACCTATTGTTACGGTTATAACCTGTCCCATTCCCCTCTGGGAAAGGAAACGCCCCAGTACACCGGGCTTTTTATCACTTGAACTACTCATATTGTCCCTCCTTGATGAGATTAAATCCAAAATTCGTTATAACGCTGTTTTCTGTTCAAACTGCGTTGCCTTAGTTAAGATCATATCCTGGGTGGCCTCTTCTGCTGAAAGTTCTCCGGTAATACGGCCATCACACATAACAATAATGCGGTCACTCATTCCCATTACCTCTGGCATTTCAGAAGAAACAAACATAACACCAATGCCATTTTGCTTCAGCTGATTCATCAGGTTATAGATCTCTACCTTGGCAGCTACATCAATACCTCTGGTAGGCTCATCAAAGATAACAACTCTTGAATTTCTGGCCAGCCACTTGGCAACTACCACTTTCTGCTGATTTCCTCCTGAAAGGCTTCCTGCATCTACCTGTGCGTTAGGAAGCTTGATTTTCAGGGCTTTTACAGCATTATCAACCATTGCTTTTTCTTTTTTCCGGTTTACAGTCCCCACTGGACCTTCACAAAGTATATCCAGATTCGGAAGGGCAATATTATCTGCAATACTAAGTCTTGTACAGAGACCGTCTTTTTTTCTGTCCTCAGGTGCCAGTACCAGACCTGCTTTAATGGAATCTGCCGGACAGTTGATCTTTACCTCTTTTCCATCAATAAAGATCTCTCCGCTTTCTTTCAGATCAATACCGAAGATCGCACGGGTTGTTTCTGTACGTCCTGCACCCATCAGTCCTGCAATTCCTACGATCTCACCTTCATATAATTCCAGATTAATGTCCCGGACCATTCTTCCTGCATTCAGATGCTTTACTTCCAGGATCTTTTTGCCTTTTTCACAGGACACTCTTGGGAATTTCTCCTTGATCTCATGTCCTACCATGTTGGCAATGATCTCATCCATCCTGTTAATATCATACGGCATCTGGGTAATGTATTTTCCATCGCGCATGATGATAACACGGTCTACAATGTGCTGCAGTTCCTCCAGACGGTGGGATATGTAGATAATACCGATACCCTCCGACTTTAACTGGTGGATGATCTTAAACAGCTCATCGATCTCCTTGGATGTAAGTGCTGAAGTAGGTTCATCCATGATCAATACTTTGGCATTCTGTGAAAGTGCCTTTGCGATCTCCACCATCTGCTGTTTGGATACAGCCAGTTCACTGACCTGTTCCCTTGGATCAATATCAATATTTAACTTATGAAGGATCTCTTTTGTTTCCTGGTTCATACGTTCATTGTCCAGACGGCCATTTTTTATCAGTTCCCGTCCCAGGAAAATATTCTCCGCCACACTTAAATGAGTACACATATTTAATTCCTGATGGATAATGGACACACCTGCATTTTTTGCCTTATTTGCATCCCACTCACCGATCTTGTTCCCAAACAGGATGATCTCTCCATCATCTCTCTGATAAACACCTGAAAGGATCTTCATCAGTGTTGACTTACCTGCACCGTTTTCCCCCAACAGTGCCAGCACCTCTCCAGCATACAGGTCCAGTTTTACATTATCCAAGGCCTTTACACCGGGAAACTCTTTCATAATGCCTGTCATTCGGACCAGTTCTTTCCCCACAGGCACCTCTGCCTTCTTTTCTCCCATATTTGCTTCCTTTCAAAGATGCTTTGCGACTGCGCTGACATTATTCCGTCAGTGATTCGATCCTCAGACAGCACTCCATCATAGCACGGTCTGTATGATAAATACATTTCCACTGATTTCCGGTATCATCGATCACCGGTGTTCCATCTGCTAAAAGCAACTGTCTGGACTCTCCAACCTCCGGATTATAGAAATATTTCTTATCAAATTCCCATAACTTTATGAAGGTATCCAGATATCTCTCATCCTCAGTAGCCTGATAAGAATCAAGGAAACCTGTCAGTGACTCAAAATTCTGCCACCATTCTTTATCTGTTACAACAATACGGCCATCGTGCATTCCATCTCTGTAAATACCGCCGTGGATATTGTCCCAGCCATTTGCCAGTGTGTAATCTGCAAATTTTCTGGTAAATTCTCTGGCAGGCGGAAGTCCCAGCACTTCATATGCACGGTTCAACAGCCAGATCAGTTCAATATTGTGTCCATAAGAAGTAGTATCTAATGGATTTTTGTTAGCACTTTCCGGATCTCTGTCATAATTCCAGGTTCTGCGAATGGAAATAGCCGGCTTTGGTGTAAAATCAATACTAAACTGATTTCTTCCACACCAGAAATCATAATCAACCATGTGTTTTAACACAATATCAATGATTTCCTGAAGAGCTCTCTTATGTACTTCCTTGTGGGTTGCCTCATAAAGAGTTGTATATGCTTCCATGGTGTGCATGTGGATATCCAGGGATTTCAGGTCTCCTCCATAAACTCCGGCACTTTCCAGTGTCCAGTCCTCTTTGAAGTTCTCAAAATAGCCGCCGTAGAAAGTGTCTGCTGCATATTTTTTCAGAGCATCAAAGGTTTTTTCCGCATATTCGATACCTCGCTCATCACCGGTAGCCATATAATATTCAGCTAACGCATAGATTGCAAAGGTCTGTCCGTAAACCAGTTTCCCATTATCCAGGACATTTCCCTTCCGGTCTGTTACCCATGCCCAGCCGGTGTTTTTCTTATCCCAGAATTTATCAATGAAGAAATCTACACCCTGTTTTGCTGCTTCTTTGCATTTTTCTTCCCAGCCATAACGTTTTGCCAGGCCATTGCGAAGAAGTGCCGAAAATCCCCAGATCATACGTGTCTGGGTTACGATCATTTTATCCTCAGGAGTTAATACTGCCAATTCCTTCATCAGCTTTCCTTTGGAATCAAAGCATACCAGATAACCGCCGTATTCTTTATCGATTCCATTTTCAAGCCAAAATGGAACGCTTTCCTTCATAAAGCCTTCCATCTCTTTTTTTACTGTAAGGAGTTTTTCTCTCATTAACTGTTCCATTATCATTTACCCCTCCTGTTCTTTTATTAAGAAAATTATAACAGAACAGGAGGAATTAACAAGGGGACACTTTTTAGAATAGGGTAGACATTTTTCAGAATAATGCAGACATCTATCAAAAAAGTCTGCTGGTGATCCCGTACTCCTGTGGCTCTAACAGTACGGAAAAACTTCCGTCTTTTACGATCCCGATATGGTCTGATATATATACGCAATCTGTAAGATAGCCGGTCAAAAGCAGAATAGATACTCCTGCTGCCTTCAGTTCCTGCATCCGTTTTAAAATATAGGTACGGCAATGCATATCCCCATAAGCAAAAGGCTTTTTTACCACCAGGATCTTAGGATGGAACAGGCTTATTTTATTATAGATCAGCCCATATTTTTCCTTTAAAGAAAGGGAAGCAATATATTTTGTGTCAATAACATCTCCTGCTTCCCCATAATATTCACTGCGCACACTGTTAATATATGACTGCTTTAAAATGCTTTTCTTTAATTTACGGTCCAGTAAAAAGGTAAGGTTTTCCAGATAGGACATTTCCGAAAAAAGGAAAGACTGCGCTGGATTATCATCTAAAACGATCATTCCCCGGTCCAGGCTGCTTTTTACTTTTTTTTCCATTTTTTTGTGTGAGCAGAAAATATCTCCCTCATAGTCCACGTATTCCCCTGCAAGGATCCCGGTCAGCCGGTCCATGATCTGGTCATCTGAATCCAAAAGCGTAATGCATTCCCCAGGCTTAATTCCCAGACTCAGGTTATGTATGTCCCCATCTGTAATGTTTTTTAGCTCCAGCATATATCCCTGATCCACTTTCGGCTTAAATACTGTATTTTCTTTAAAATAATAAATATAGGGGGCTATAGCCTCTTCCCTGAATTCTTCTGGTTCAAATAATTTTTTTATCCTTCCTCTGGAAAACAGGGCGATCCTGTCGCAGATCTTAAACATGATCCAGTGATGATAGCAGAAATACAGCGTAGAGATCCCCATGCTCTGCATTTTTCTTAAAAGCTGGTGAAACTGCGGGAAATCTGCCTGACCGATCAGTTTTTCCGGATACAGCACCACTAAAAGCTTGCTTCCCATTAAATAGGCCTTGGCGATCTCCACCATGATCCGCTCCATGGTAGTAAGCCTTTCCACCCTTTTATTCAGATCCAGATCCATGGAAAGCTGCTTTAAGACTCTGTCTGCCTGTTCTCTTAAAACCCATTCATTGATCACCTGTTTCTTAAATCCTGGGCGCATAACAAACAGGTTATCCGTTATAGACAGATTATTGATCAGAGAGCTTTTCTGGTCGATCTGGTAAATACGGTTAGATGTTTCCTCCTGATTTAAATAACTGTTTACCAGTTTGCCACCCATATACACTCTTCCTGCATCAATAGGATGGTTCTTTGCCGTCAGTTCGATCAGTTCTTTGATCCCCCGGTCATTGACAGAAAGCAACCCTACGATCTCACCTGCAGTCATATAAAAACTGAAATTATCCAAATAAACAGCCCCGTCTTTTTTGCAGGTCACATTTTCAAAACGAAGTATTTCCTGTTTCATAGCTGCCTCCTGTTTATCAGCATGTTCGTTACATCAATTCCTTACGACCGGAAGTGTGATCTCCACATCCGTTCCCACATCTGGCTGGCTGTAGATATAAATGCCATATTCTTCCCCAAACAAAAGCTTAATACGGTTATTTACATTTTTAACTGCAATTCCGCCTTTTTTACCGGTTTCCCCGTTGTTTTCCTCCTCCAGTCTCAGTGCTCTCAGCTGTTCATTCATAATCTTCACCTGACCTTTTTCAATGCCTACACCATCATCTGAGATCATAATGATCAGATGGCTGTCTGTCACAGTGACCTTAATATCCAGATGACCTGTTCCAATCTTGCGTTCCAGTCCATGATAAATGGAATTTTCCACGATCGGCTGCAAAGTCAGCTTGGGAAGCTGGCACATAAGCGCTTCCTCTTCATCCTCACAGTCATAGCGGATCCTCAGATCCAGCTTGCTGCCAAAACGAAACTGTTGGATATAATAATAATTTTCCACATTTGCCAGTTCTTCTTCCAATGTGACCAGGTTATTTACCTGGGAAATGGTATAACGGAAGTAAGTTGCCAGTGCCTCCGTCATCTCCGCAATAGAATCCACCCCTGCGATCAGCGCCTCTGCCCGGATGCCTTCCAGAGTATTATAAAGAAAATGGGGATTGATCTGATTCTGTAATGCCAGATATTCCGATTTTTTCTTAGATACAGTGATCAGCTCGCTTTTGTCTAACAGGGCATAAAAACGACGCAGCATATTCTGCTCTTCCTCATTTAAAAGATAAGGCATATGGTAAATATCCTCATAACTGTCCCCTCTGGCAAAAGCCGCCTTTATCCGGCTGTTCACTTTTAAAGGCCGGTAGATCAGCTGATAAGCGGCATAAAGCAGGATAACATAAAGCACTCCTAAAAACAAAATAAACCACTTCATTTTCTCCGTCTTCCAATCCTGAAGGAACAGGATAAACAACAGACTGATATGAAAAATCAAAAAAATCGCTGCGCCCCAACGTATACGGTCAAAAAGATAACTTTCTTTATTCATGAATAGATCTTCCTGTACTCTCCCGGCTTCAGTCCGGTATATTTTATAAAACATTTCGTGAAATATTTCACATCTGCATAGCCTACCTTTTCGCAGATCACATTCATTCCCTCATTTCCGGAAACCAGCAGTTTTTTCGCTGCATCCATACGCACTGACTGCAAAAATTCCAGAAAAGTTACCCCTGTTTCTTTCTTAAAAAGCGTGCTGAAATATCCAGGAGCAAAGCCAGCCATCTCACTTACTTCTTCTAAGGTAAGCGAACGGCTGTAATTTTCTTCTATGTACTGCTTTGCCTGCCGTATGGGCCGGTTATCTTCTGCCTTCTTCGCTTCAGAAGCTTTTTGCAGAGATCTTCCTATCGTCCCTCCTAAAAGGCGGAACAGTTCTTCTATATCTGCACATTCCCCTGCGTCTTTGCTGAATTCTTCCACAAATTTAGCTTCACTGTCCACACGGATCCCCCTGCTCTTCATGCAAAACAGATAATGATTGCAGGCCTCCTTAGTCATCTGCAGGATCTCATAACCGGTGATCCCCGGATAGTTCTTTAATACATCCCGCAAACCTTCAATAGTCCGCCTTGTCTCCACTACATTTAAAGCTTCGACTGCCCGTTCCATTTCCCTGTTAAAACGGTAAAATGCTTCACTGTTTATAAAATCAGAGTTTTTTCTCTGTTGTGCTTCATCCATTTCCAGCATCCGCCCGGTTCCTAAAAGAAGCCTCTGCTTTATCATAAATACAGCGTCCAGAAAAGACTTCTTGATACTGCCCGCTGTGTTTACCATGCTTCCCATTCCTATGGTAACACTCATTCCATTTAAGATACTTTCCTGGGCTTTCAGTTCATCCAGCATCTGGCGCACATTTTTCCGCACATTTTTACTCTCTTCTTCCCCGAAATTCAACAGAAGATAAAAGGTAGAGAACTCTGCATAAACCTCATGGTCAAAACATACCGGTTCCAGATACTGTAACGCCAAGCCTGCTGCCTTGTCTGCCAGGAAGGAAATACAGCTGTCATTGTGGTTTACATGGTCAAATTTGATGGCTGCAACCTGGAACACTCCCTCACGGAAATGGAAATGATACTGATTGTTCAGTTCTTTCAGGCTGATAATATTTTCACGCTCCCGGTCTCCGTAGATCATACGGGAAATAAAACTGGTACGCAGCTTTCCTGCATCATTTTTTAAGGCAAGGCGGACTCTTTCTTCAAAATTTAACTGTTCATTTTTCTCCCTGTAAATATCTGCGATCTTTTGTAAGGTATCCCGTAATTCCTCTTTTTTAATAGGTTTTAAGAGATAATTTCTCACACCATAACGGATCGCCGTCTGGGCATATTCAAAATGCCTGTATCCACTGATTATGATGATCTCTGTATCCGGCAGTTTTTCTTTTACTTTCCTGATCAGTTCCATCCCATCAATTCCAGGCATCCGTATGTCTGTGATCAGAATCTCCGGTTTACAGATTTTTGCCTGCTCTAATGCCTCAATACCATTAGAAGCAGTTGCCGCTATTTTTAACCCCATTTCTTCCCAGTTGATCAGCTTTATGATCAGCTGACAGATCTTTTCTTCATCATCTGCGATCAATACCTTCAGCATGTTCTCCTCCTCATTGCACAAAACCTCTCCTGGTATATCGTTTCGTAAATAACTGTACTAATCGCATAGAATGCGGATTTAAGTGTGCAGATTTAAAAACGCAGGCGTAGTGGGCTACGCTGAGGCTTTTAGACCTGTGCAATCAGATTCACAGACAAGTAAGTAGTATAGTTATTTCAAAAACTATGTACCAGTATATCAGTGTATCATCTTCAATAGATTTACGCCAGAGGCAGAGGCAAAAAACTAATGAAAAAACGCGCCCCATAAAGGGACGCGTTTCATACTTATCTTATTCCGGATAAGCCAAAATTACACTGGATAAGCCTTATTCTCTTTATCTGCTACAGCAGCATCTACTTTCTTCTGCTGGGCTTCTCTGTACTGAAAGAACTCCTTGGCAACATTTGGGAACAGAGCGTAGCTTAATACGTCCTCATCCTGCTGCTTCCACTGAGCACATTCCTTCTCAAACTGAGGCATCTGAGGTGCAATTAAATCTGCTGGTCTGCAGGTAATTGGAGTCTCATCACCGATGATCTTTTTCTGTACTTCTGGATTAAATGGCTTAACAGTCTGGCCAAATTCACCAAGCATGATCTTCTTGGATTCCTTTGGAACCATCTTGTAGCGCTCACCCATTAATACGTTAAGAACTGCCTGGGTACCAACGATCTGGGAAGAAGGTGTAACCAGAGGCGGCTCACCAAAGTCTTTACGTACTCTCGGGATCTCCTCCAGAACCTGCTGGTACTTGTCTTCCTGTCCAGCTTCCTTTAACTGGCTAACCAGGTTGGAAAGCATACCGCCAGGTACCTGATACTGCAGAGTCTTGATATTTACGCCTAATACCTTTGGATTTAACAGTCCGGTCTTTAATGCTTCCTCGCGGATCGGCTGGAAGTGAGCAGCGATCTCGCCTAAAAGCTTCTGATCGTATCCTGTATCGTATGGAGTACCGCGGAAGGTCTCTACCATAACTTCAGTTGCTGGCTGGCTGGTACCAAGTGCCAGTGGAGACATTGCACAGTCAATGATATCACAGCCTGCTTCTACAGCCTTCATATAGGTCATGGAAGCAACACCGGAAGTATAGTGGGTGTGCAGGTCGATCGGAAGTGTGGTTCCTTCCTTCAGGGCCTTAACTAACTCAGTAGCCTTGTATGGAGTCAACAGACCTGCCATATCCTTGATACACAGGGAATCAGCTCCCATGTCTTCAATTCTCTTAGCAATGTCTCTCCAGTAATCCAGAGTATAAGCATCACCTAAGGTGTAGCACAGTGCGATCTGAGCATGTCCTTTTTCCTTCTTTGTTGCCTTTACAGCAGTCTCCAGGTTACGGATATCGTTTAAGCAGTCGAAAATACGAATGATATCAATACCATTTGCAATAGACTTCTGCACGAAATACTCAACTACATCATCTGCGTAGTGGTTGTATCCCAGAATATTCTGTCCACGGAACAGCATCTGCAGCTTTGTATTCTTAAAGCCGTCTCTTAACTTTCTTAAACGCTCCCATGGATCTTCTTTTAAGAAACGCAGGCAGGCATCAAATGTAGCGCCTCCCCAGCACTCTACTGCGTGGTAGCCAACTTTATCCATCTTGTCTACGATCGGCAGCATCTGCTCTGTAGTCATTCTGGTAGCAAGTAAAGACTGATGAGCGTCACGAAGGACGGTTTCCACGATCTTTACTGGCTTCTTCTCTATCTCTGCCATAGTTTAAATCCTCCTTATAGGCACCCGGTCTGCAAACAGCACCGGGTGCAGTAAATGTTGGTTTTTATACACCGAAAATTGCCATAAAGGTACCGGCTGCTACTGCAGTACCGATAACACCTGCAACGTTTGGTCCCATTGCATGCATCAGCAGGAAGTTGGTAGGATCATATTCAGCACCAACCTTCTGGGATACACGGGCTGCCATAGGAACTGCGGATACACCTGCAGAACCGATCAGTGGGTTGATCTTTCCGCCAGTTACCTTGCATAAGATCTTTCCTAAGAGAACGCCTCCGATGGTTCCCACACAGAATGCTATCAGACCTAAAATAACGATCTTGATAGTAGTTGCATTTAAGAATGCCTCTGCACTGGTGGTTGCACCTACAGAAGTACCAAGCAGGATAACAACGATGTACATCATTGCATTAGAAGCAGTCTCCTGAAGCTGTTTTACAACACCGCACTCACGGAACAGGTTACCTAACATCAGCATACCTACTAACGGAGCAGTAGATGGCAGGATCAGGCACACAACGATAGTAACGATGATCGGGAATAAGATCTTCTCCAGCTTGGATACAGAACGAAGCTGGGACATTTTGATCTTACGCTCCTTATCAGTAGTAAGAAGCTTCATAAATGGCGGCTGGATGATCGGAACCAGAGCCATATAAGAGTAAGCTGCAACAGCGATCGGTCCCATGATCTGGGTCTGTCCTAACTTACTGCAAAGGAACAGGGAAGTAGGGCCGTCTGCACCACCGATGATGGAGATACAAGCTGCTTCCTTTCCTGAGAATCCTAATAAGATTGCGAAGAAATATGCAGAGTAAATACCTAACTGAGCTGCAGCACCCATTAAAAAGCTGATTGGGTTTGCGATCAGCGGACCAAAGTCTGTCATTGCACCTACCCCCATGAAGATCAGGGATGGAAGGATACTCCACTCATCCAGAGTGAAGAAGTAATACAGCAGACCGCCTACGCCGTTTGAAGTCTGCTCCGGAGAATACATGATATCCGGATAAATATTTACAAGCAGCATACCAAATGCGATCGGAATTAACAGCAGCGGCTCAAATCCCTTAGCAATAGCCAGGTATAAGAAGACCAGCGCCACACCGATCATAATGTAGTTTCCTGCTGACAGATGGAAAAACGCCATCTGGCCAAGCAGGTTTGATACCAAATTGCCAAAATCCATAATGTTACCTCCATAATGGAATCCCTAAAGCGGGGGATCCATCTTGTTGACTAGTTCAGAGTAGCTAAAACAGCGCCAGACTCAACTGCATCGCCGTTTGCTACATTAATGCTGGCAATTGTACCATCTTCCGGAGCAACGATATCGTTCTCCATCTTCATAGCTTCCAGAACCAGGACAACTTCGCCCTTCTTTACTGCCTGTCCTACAGAAGCCTTAACTGCTACTACCTTACCTGGCATTGGAGCGGTAACCTGAACGGAACCTGCTGCGCCTGCTGGAGCTGCTGCCGGTGCAGGTGCTGCTGCCGGAGCTGCTGCTACTGGTGCTGCTACTGGTGCGCCAGCTGCTGCTGCGCCCTCTTCAACGGTTACTGCATATGCTTTTCCATTTACTGTAATGGTATATGTCTTCATAGTTTGATTCCTCCTACTTGTTGTATAAACACACCGGTTTTCTTAACCTCAATGTGCAGTGATTATCTTCCCAGACCTACACGGCGGATAGAACGTACTACCAGACCGTTAGATGTAGCGCTGCCTTCATATGCTGCGATAGCAGCAGTCATAACAGCTACTAATTCTGCATCATCAGAAAGATCAGGACCTGTTACTGCAGGTGCTGCTGCTGGCTTAACAGCCGGTGCAGGTGCTGCCTTTGGAGCAGGTGCTGCTGCTTTCTTCTTTCCTTCTTCCCATGCATGGATGTATTTGAAGCATGAGATCAGGATACTGATGAAGATCAAAACAAGGAATACTGTGCCGATACCAATAATTGTATATACAGTAGCGGTCTTTAACAGGGTGCCCATAGAAGTATCTTCTGCAACACCTGCGGACATATCTGTAAACTCAGCCTGGATCTGCTGGGTAGCCATATTGATATTCATCACATATTTCTTGGTTCCCTCTGTAAAATCAACCGGGATCATAACGGTATAGCTACCGTCTGCCAGAAGAACTACAGAACCTTCATCCATATTTACATTCTTTAATTCGCCCATGTCCTCGCGAACTTCCAGCTGAGCCTCATAAATAGCTGCTGTAGTCGCATCGCCTGTTGACTCTGCCAGAGTTTTCTGAACGATCAGCTGATCCTTTGGTACGCCTAAAGTCTGTGCTGCAGACAGCATAATGGACTGAGCCATTGAATCATCTACAGGAGTTCCGTCCATGCTGATGGTGGAATCAGTCTCTGCTGTATCCTGGTTAGAGGAGCAGCCAGAAAGGCTTACCAGGCAGGCGGACAGAAGAACTGCTGCTGCCATTCTCTTTACAAATCGTCTCATATACATGTCACCTCTCTTTAAACCGTGCCATGCTTCTTGGAAGGACGGTCCTCACTTTTTGTGTACAGCATCTCAAAAGCGGCGATCACTCTCTGACGGGTCTCTTCTGCCTTGATGATGTCATCTACATAACCTCTCTTTGCAGCAGCAACAGCGCCGGACTGCATAGCGGTATATTCAGCGGTTTTCTCTTTGATCATTGCAACTGCATCATCAGCAGCTTCGATCTCTTTTGCGTACATGATCTTAACAGCTTCTGCCGGATCCATAGTTCCGATCACTGCATTTGGCCATGCATAAACAATATCTGCACCCAGGCTCTTGCTGCCCATGGTAAGGCCTGCGCTTCCCAGTGCATTCTTAACAACAACAGTTACCTTCGGAACAGTTGCATCAGCATATGCGTAGGTCAGCTTAGCAGCTAACTTGGCGATCTTTCTTTCACTGCACATGGTTGCACGGTAGCCATTTACATTTACCAGAGTCAGAACAGGAATGCTGAATGCATCACAGAAGTTAATGAAATCGGTTGCTTTTTCACAGCCTTTTCCACAAAGAGCTGCCTCTAAAGTCTGTACCTTCTCACCGTTCTCATATACTTCGCTGCGGTTTGCTACGCATCCTACTGTGCTTCCATTTAAACGGATAAATCCGGTTACCATAGAAGTGCCGTAGTTCTTCTTAACTTCCATAAAGAAGTTATTATCAGAGATCATCTGTAAAGCTGCTGCAGTATCTCCGGTGTATCCTTCGATACCAGCACACATACGGTTTAAATCGTCTGTGCAGTCAACTTCAGACAGATCTTCTTCATTATTAGAAGGCAGTACAGATACCAGTGTACGGATCTGGGATAATACAGATGCTTCATCACCTGTGAAATCAACCAGACCAGCTTCCTCTGCCTGGAATTTAGCGGAAGAGGTATCACATTTTGCCTTATAATTGCCCTCTAAAGCATTTGGGGAATTAACAAACAGTTTTGCAGAAGTATCTTCCATAAAGGTGAAATCTGCCATGCCTGCAGAAACAGCCATACCGCCGCCGCAGGTACCAAAAACTGCCATAATCTGAGGAATAACTCCAGATGCCATTGTCTGGCTTAAATACAGCTTGCCAAATCCATCCAGTGCGTCAGTTGCTTCCTGAAGACGCAGTCCTGCACAGTCTACCAGACCAATAACAGGTGCTCCCATCTTCATAGCCATAGAGTAGATGTTGCAGATCTTCTTTGCATGCATCTCACCCATTGAACCGCCCAGTACAGCAGCATCCTGGCTGTATACATATACCAGGCATCCACCGATGGTACCGTAACCGGTAACTACACCGTCAGCCGGTGTTTCCTGCTCAGTCATGTTAAAGTCAGTATTTCTGGCCGCAATATAGGCTCCGACTTCAACAAAACTGTTCTCATCAAGCAGGGCTGCAATACGGCTGCTTGCTGAAGTTTGTGCTGAATTACTCATTTTCCAGTCCTCCATCATTCTTAAGTTTACAGTATTTAGGGGAAAACGCATAAAAATAGCGCCTTCCTATAAAATACAGAAATATTGCCGTTTATATTATAGTGATTTTTTTGTCAAATGGCAAGTGTTTCCTTTTATTAAAATTGTTTATTAATAAATTTTAAGGTATCCCTTCCTGCTAACCATTGTATTTCCTAGGTTTCTTGCTTTTATTTGTGACTTTATTGTGACCAATAGGACAAAATAAACCTTAATTTTTTAAACGGATTTATATTATTTTGCAAGACCCGGATAATGGAGAACGCCGTCCTGATCAGGGGTGAGGACTACTGGTTCAGTTGCCATGCGACCGGTCTGATCCAGGTAGTACCACTTGCCGTTGATCGTCTGAAGGCCTTTGAGCATGGCACCATCGGAGCCGAGGTAGTACCAGGAACCTTTGTACTGGTACCAGACGTCATGGACCATGAAACCGGCGCCATCGAACCAGTACCAGAGATCCCTGTCTTTGTACCAGTCATTGGAAACATACTTTCCGGATCCGTCTTTTAAATAGAAGCGCCAACCTCCATCTTCCTGCTGCCAGCCTGTCTTTACCTGCTCAGGTATCCAAGTCTTCATGAACTGTTCGGGAGTTTTAAACTGTTGGATGAGTGGCGTTGGTGTACTTCCCCAGTCAGGCAGATACAGATGTGGTTTGTCTACAATGCTGGACCAATCCCCACCCCAGGCAAGCCCAAGTTTTTTGCCAATCTCTGCAGCGTGTTTGAAATGGCCTTTACTGTCATTGTAAGCATCATCGGAGATCTTACCATCTCCGTCCACGTCCATCTTTAAATAGAAATCAAAAGCAATTCCCCACTGGTGCTGTGACTTGTAGGAACTGCCTTTTGCATTGGTTACGATATTGCCCGGTTTAGTGCGCCCCTGAGCATACAGGGCATCCTGTTCTGCTGCAGTGCGCAGGGTTTCGCTGATGGCTACGGTAATGCCTTCTACTGCGCAGGCTTTGATCCAGGCAGCAGCTATCTTCTGTAAACGCGGATGGCATAAAGTAATGTCTCTCATAATATAACCTCCTTGTCCTTTTGCTTTAACATATGAATTTTATGAAAAAATTGTTTTTCCCGGTATCTTGAAAAGAATATTTGCATATGCTATAATGCCGTTAGGCAAAAAAGATATCAGTATCCATGGTGATACAAAACGAAAGCCCCTGAGTCTCAACCACTCAGGGGCTTTCTTCCTTTTTAGCAGTTAGGCATCTGCAGGCTGGTTACCGTTTACTTATCGCCGTCCAACCATTTGATGATGTAGTGGCAGGCTACACCAGCCGCAACAGCGACAATAAAAGATATCAGATAATCCAAGGCAATACACCCCCTTTCCTTACCGGTATAGGGGCGGTAACCTAGATATTATAACATATGCATGATTTTTATTCTACTGATTTAGGCATATTGACATTTGAAGAAAAATAGAATATGATGTAGGCAGCTAAGGAAAGTGAGAATTCCATGTGGCAAAACGAAAACCCCAGAGGGCCCTAATCCTCTGGGGTTTTCTTGTTCGTTACGGTGAACTGTTCCGTTTAGGCTGTTGCTACCTATTTATCCCTGTCCAGCCATTTGCATATGTAGTAGCTAACTACGCCTGCTACAACAGAGATAAGAAAAGTGAGAATAGAATCTGCCATGTGGCTTTCACCTCCTTTCTGCTGGAGGTTCGGCAGCTCCTACATCATATCATATTTCATGTCAATATTCTACATAAATTGCGACGTCGCAAATGACAGCCATGACCCGGACTGCCTGCGGGAGATGCGTGGATCACCTCCTTCTACTTCTTGCTTGCCTGTTTGATGACCTGGTGTGCTCCGGTTGCTGCCAGCCCGGATACAATGCCAATGGCTGCAGCGTTGATCACATCTGTTGCTGGAAACTCCGGCATGAGGTACATACCTGCTACACCCAGGATACCACCGGTCACTCCGCATACTACCGGGATAACCTCATCCTTGACCTTAGTGGTTGCCTTACATGCCATGCCGCCCAGGTAACAGATTGCTGTGATCGCTGTTACGCTTCCAATTCCAAAATCCATATCTATACCTCCTGTTCTGCCGGCTCATATGGTAAAGCCAGACATCTGTTATAAAGATCTTCTCCGGTTCCATTTCCACCCAACGCTTTATATGGCCTGAACATATACTCCAGATTGTCTCTGTCTTCTACAGTGCAATATTTTTATTTTCTTCCATGTAGCGGTAATAATGCTACTCCTTATTACCTATTTATGTATCGATTGATGAAGACAGCGGGGTTTGATTTTTTAAATGTTCCGTCGACAATCGCAGGACAGATAACTGCTTTTAACTCTATTGATGATATAATAAGAGCACGGAAAGAAAACGGAGAACGTAATTCTGGAAATAATGCTACTTACATTGAAAAAAATGCTCCTCATGAATATGAAATATATGGTAAAACTTACGGTGCAAACAAATATGATACAAGTCTAATTTGTTATGCCATTAGCAAATTAGCCCAACCTCAAGATCATATTGTTCTTTATGAATATAATGAAAAAGATTTAAAAGAATTACCTACTGCAAGTCTTGATGTGATTCGTTCAATGGGAAATATAGTAATTTAATTTCTTCTTATGAGAAATTAAATGATATTGTATTAATGAAATGCGGAAACATTGTTATCATTGATATTGCCATACTAAAGGCCACATTACCAGGAGGATGGACAAAGCTGTTTGACATTCCATCTGGTTATAAAGAACCTGAGCCAACGCCCTTATTTCAGAGCGATAATTCCATTTTCATTAACGGTTCTCAAAGCACCGCAAGCAATAACTACAACAAAATTTCTGTAGATGTCTCTTCCTCGGACATTCCTGAGGACTGCAAAAAATTAATTGAAGAACTGTTGTACGAACTGAAAAATCCCTACATTACACCAGAAAAACGTTCCAGCAAAATTAAAAACTTTATAAGTGACATTACATCTGGTACAATTTCTAGCACTGCCGCCACTGGTTTAACAGTTCTTCTGTCTTCTCTTTTTTCGCATATAGGAATGTAAACAATCCAGCCAGTGCAAAAATCTTTCCGCCAGTGTACTGGCTGAAACCTTTACAGGAATGGGGTCAGCCAGTATGCTTCTGTCTGATTCACGCATCAAATAGTATTTTCTTTTTAAAATGCCTGTAACAAACATCGTGTACCGCTCACCAGCAATCTCAAACTCTATTACCCGCCCCACGTTCTCACCTCCTTTCTTATATCAGATTTACGGTTTTATCGTAATCAAAGGGTAAAAAAATAAGCTGTTCATACGGAATACCGTAAACCTCTTCAATCTTTCTTAACACAGGAATATCCAGATAGCTTTTGCCTCGCTCATAGTTCCCAAGCGTATCAACGCCCACTCCTATACGTTTCGCCGCTTCTTCCTGGGTATAACGCTTCATTTCCCGGGCGGTTTTTAATGTGAAGCGGGACTTTACTTTCTGCACTCTCATCTCCTCCTTTCCGTTTCTACGCTCACTATACTACGGTTTAATCATAATATCAACGGTTTTTTCGTAATTTTTTAAGTTTATCTTGATTTTTTTACGGAATAATCATATAATCAAACCATAAGGAGGTTGCGTCTATGAGTAATCTTGGAAATAAAGAAATAATGGCAAAGAATATCCGATATTACATGGATAAATATGATAAAACCCGGCAAGAAATGTGTGATGCTTTGGGTGTTAAATATACAACTTTTACAGATTGGGTAAAAGGCAACTCTTACCCACGTATTGATAAGATAGAAATGATGGCAAACTACTTTGGTATTTCAAAAGCAGATTTGGTTGAGGATCATAATGATATGCAGCAATCAGAAATGCCCTACTACCTCAACGATGAGACCCGCCAGATTGCCCAGGAAGCTTTTGAGAATCCCGAACTTCGCACTCTCTTCCACGTGGCCAGAGACATTCCACCAGAACGCCTGAAGGCACACATCGAATTTATGAAAAGCCTGAAAGCTCAGGAAAAAGGTGACCCTGACGAACCATGTTAATCCGGTCAGTTCATTGACAATGTAATACACTTACCCAGGCAGCCAGTAGAGCGGCCATGGCTTTCCCGCTCTGAGTCTTGGAAGGGAGGGATGCCTTATGAGTACATATGAGGAATTACAGCTTATCGTTTCTGTAGCAGCACTAATCGTGGCAATCCTTACTTATACCCATAAAAAATAGCCGTCCTGCCCTGGTAAGCTGACGACTATTTTTTAGTTCAACATTCGCCAGGACGGGGAGCCTTCACCTCCCTTACTGGCTGTCTTATTATAAGTCATTCCGTTTTATTTGTCAAACATGACTATAACGCAGCACATTGACAATAATATACTTACCAAGGGGAGCTGAAGGGGCGATTATGTCAGCCGCCGGACGATATACAGGAGGAGGCTGGTGCTTATGGTTACATATTCTGATTTATTTCAGTTTGTGATTATGCTTTGTGCTGTGATAACCCTCGTTGCTTATTTTACACACAAAAAATAGCGCCCTCGTCCTGGTAAGATAAGGCGCTATTTTTTAGGCTAATGCTTGTCTAGCTTTCAGCTCTCTCGTTAAGTATATTATAGGTCAAACCATTTTATTTGTCAAATACACAAAGGAGAATGCTTTTGAATAATACACTACTATCCGAAGCGTTCGGTGTTTACTATCTGGATATGGATACCGCTGTAGAAGAACAGATCAGCTTTAACTCTGACGGCAGCTTTTCTATTTTTATCAATGTCAAGTTAAACTATGAGCGCCAAATGCTAGCTTATCAACATGCCATACAGCATATTATGCAAAATGATTTTTCCAAAGCTGATGCTGATGAAATTGAACAGGCTATGTAATATCGTCTGTATGGGAAAAGTAATTGGAATTGAAACTATTATTTCACGCTTAAAAGACTTACTTACTGAAGTAGCTATCGTTGATTATAATCATGCTGCCTAACTATCACAGGAAAGGAAGTGTCCACAATGATGTATCCCTATTTAACATTAAACGATGATACAGAAATTACTCATTCCGAAGTACGTCCAGATGGCCGTGTGAAAGTTTATATTGAAACTCCGGATGAAAAAGACGGTTTTCATGATGCCACCTGCTATCTTCCAGATTATACCTGGGAAAGCATTCACGGATATTCTGATCAGGAAATGGAATATTTCAAGCGCCTGATTCGTGACAATGCTCATCTTATTCTGGAATTTGCCCAGGAAGGAGGCGTATTGAACGCCTCAAATTTTTAGGATTGGCTCCTATATCGTTTACTTCTGGTCAAACAAAGGAATACCCTTAGAGCCCGTTCACGTTCATATTGCAGAAGGAAGAGCCTCCGCAAGCAGTGCATTAGAAAATAATGAAAAAAAAGAAGAATAGGTTTTCTATTCTTCTAATCAAAATATACGATGTATATAAAAATTAATTGCCATATCTCTTACGTGAAAAAATAATCGGAATTATGAGTACTATAGCAGCTCTAAAATATTCGTTTTCAATAAAAGAAGTTAGAGGAATCATTGCTAAAACCATTACAAAATACAGAAAGGTTGTTATACAATATACATCAATTTTTTTATGATATTTTATAAAAAAAATCCTCACCTATGACACCTCCCTACCTTTTTATTTAACTCAACTATAATCATTTTTGCTACTTATTTCAATAGATATTCTATAAACATTTATTACAATATTTTATTGCAGAAAGGATGTATATTTTATGCCAGAATTAAGCCGTTTTGAAGGAATGGTTATAAAAATGTTATTCAATGATACTGTACAGCACAACAAGCCGCATGTCCATGTAACATACGGTGAATACAAAGCTTCTGTCGGTATTGATGGTGAACTTCTTGCCGGTTCCTTACCTCAGAAGCAATTTAGAATGTTAGTGGGCTGGTTGGCTTTACACGAAGAGGAAGCTTATGCAGCCTGGAATAAAGCTGTACGTGGGGAACACTTTGACAAGATTAAACCTTTACAGTAAGGAGGTATCTGTATGTTTATTTTGAATGGAATTGTATATGCCAGTGAACGTCCTGAAAATATCGAAATCACACAGGCTACACCTTTAGAAGACATGATGATGATCCTAACCTTTTCCACTGGTGAACAGCGCTTATTTGATGCAACTGTTCTCACAGGGCCAGCCTTTCAGCCTTTAGCTGATACAAAGGTATTTAATTCATGCAAGGTCGTTAATGGAGTTGTTACCTGGATGGACGAAGAAATTGACTGTGCTCCTGAATTTATGTATGAGCACAGCTTCCCATATGATCGGGAAAAAGAAGCCGTATAAAACACTATTCATAAAGTGCAAGACCGCCCAGTGTTACCAGCACTGAACGGCCTCTTACATAGATTTTCTCTTGCCAGTCTCCCGGCCAGATATAAATCAGTCTGAACACCTGAATTATATCATCTCCAGGACGTCTGCGCAAGTGGCGTCTTTTTTTTACTCATTTTTACCCTCAAAACCAGAGATTTATAATTGCGACATCGCAAATGAAAGGAGAATGATATATGGGACAGTTAAGAACGCGGAAACGAGGTTCAACATGGCAATACAGTTTTGAAGCTGCACCTGTTGACGGAAAAAGAAGATCTATCTCAAAAGGGGGATTTCGCACAAAGGCCGAAGCTCTTGCCGCAGGTACTCAGGCTATCAATGAATACAACACATCCGGACAAGCTTTCACACCTACTGAAATAAGTGTATCAGATTATCTGGATTATTGGTTTGAGAACTATTGCAGAGTTAATTTAAAATATAATACACAGCTGGGTTATCTCTATATTGTAGAAAACCGGCTAAAACCACGATTCGGCCAATACCGTCTAAAATCTCTCACGACTGCTACTATCCAAGAATATGTGAACCAGTTAAAAATTGACGGACTTGCAAAATCTTCTGTCCTTGGGATTTTACGGGTATTGTCCGCAGCCTATGAATATGCCATAGAGCCTCTGCAATATGTCCGTGAAAATCCATGCAGCCGAGTAAAACTGCCAAAGTTCGAAAAGGTCCCAAAAGAACGATATATTATCCATCCTGATGAATTTAAAAAAATCCTGGAGCGCTTCCCGAAAGATAATAATTTCTACTTGCCTCTCATGATCGGATACTATACCGGTCTGCGGATCAGCGAAGCCTTTGCTCTTTGCTGGGATGATATCGATATGGAGAACCGGACATTGTCCGTAAAGAAGACCGTTGTAAAACGTAACTATGGTGTTGACGTACGAAAAGTACTGGAACAAAAAGGAAAAAAAGAAGAAAAATCAGCCTGGTATTTTGGCACTCCAAAAACAAAAAATTCTATCCGCACGATTAAATTTGGAGATACTCTCTATCAGGCATTAAAACATGCACCCATTAAACAGAAAAAAGACCGCCTGTTATATGGGGAACATTATACTGATCACTATTTAAAACCTGAGACAGATGAGAAAGGAAATACGATCCAGCGCATTATATCGGTTGAACACAGCATCATCTGTACACTTCCACGTATTGATTTTTTATGCGTCCGGGAAAATGGTGAATTTCTCTCTCCTGATTCTTTTAAATATTGCGCTAGAGTTATCCACCATGAACTGAAAATGGCATTTGATTATCACTCTCTCAGACATACACACGCCACTCTCCTAATAGAAAATGGTGCTGATATCAAGGATGTCCAAATGCGTCTTGGACATGCTGACATCAACACCACCTTACAGATCTACACCCACGCCACCGAAAAAATGGCAGGACGAAGCGTAGAGATTTTTGAAAAAGCTGTAAGCCTTTGACAACATCTGAAAAAAGCGTTGTCAAATCGTAGTCAAATGGGCTTTCGTGGTCGCCCAGAAAGCCCACAAACCCTTATTTTACACGGGTCAGCAGTGCGATCGTCTCACAGTTTGCGGTGGACGGGAACATATCTACCGCACATGCTTTCTCCAGCTTGTAACCACGCTCCTGCAATACCACAAGATCCCTGGTCAGGCTGGTCGGCTTACAGGAAATGTAAACCATATGATCCACGCCGAAATCAATGATCTGATCCAGCGCTTTTGGATGAACACCATCTCTTGGCGGGTCTAAGACGATCAGATCCGGCTTATCTTTTAACGTGCCAATCACCTTCAGCACATCTCCTGCAATAAATTCGCAGTTATCCAGACCATTGGCTGCCGCATTCTGCTTCGCCGCCTCTACGGCCTCTTCCACGATCTCTACACCAACAACTTTCGCAGCCACCGGTGCTAAGATCTGGGCAATGGTTCCAGTTCCGCTGTACAGGTCGAAGATCACCTGATCCTTCGTGTCTCCTACATAGGATCTGGCTGTATCATAGAGTACCTCTGCTCCCAGAGAATTGGTCTGGAAAAAAGAGAATGTAGAGATGCGGAAGCGTAATCCCAGAAGTTC
>OGWS01001114.1_pt1 | contig 23542 bp, 23 predicted proteins | sample 1576111 | NCBI WGS metagenome assembly OGWS01 (sample SAMEA3541534, study PRJEB24748) | human gut metagenome | biome: human gut; feature: human-associated habitat; material: faeces | place: China | collected 2012
GGTGGCAAAAAATATAAAACCACATTTTTAGTGGTAGTTTGTGGCGGTGAATTTTTCCAGACAAATACAAAAACTGGAGTTGCCATGATGAGCGAAAGTAATAAGCAACAGGCAGTGAATAAGTTGACAGAGATTGTCGCTAACTTTACCGCCATGATTTCTACCCGAATGCCTGATGACGTGGTGGATAAACTAAAACAGCTAAAGGATGCCGAAACGTCGTCGATGGGGAAAATTATCTACCATACGATGTTCGACAACATGCAAAAAGCGATTGACCTGAATCGTCCTGCCTGTCAGGACACCGGGGAGATTATGTTCTTCGTTAAAGTCGGTTCCCGCTTCCCACTGCTTGGCGAGCTGCAAAGCATACTCAAACAAGCCGTGGAAGAGGCAACCGTCAAAGCGCCACTACGTCACAATGCGGTAGAAATTTTTGACGAAGTAAACACCGGCAAAAATACCGGTAGCGGCGTACCGTGGGTCACCTGGGACATCATCCCCGACAATGACGATGCGGAAATCGAAGTTTACATGGCAGGCGGCGGCTGCACCCTTCCGGGTAAAGCAATGGTTCTGATGCCAGGCGCAGGTTACGAGGGTGTTACCCGTTTCGTTATGGATGTTATGACCTCCTATGGCTTAAACGCATGCCCGCCGCTTTTAGTTGGTGTTGGTGTTGCAACTTCCGTAGAGACCGCAGCTCTGCTTTCCAAGAAAGCGCTGATGCGTCCGCTGGGAAGCCACAACGAGAACGAGCGCGCAGCTTCCATGGAGAAACTTCTGGAAGACGGTATCAATGCGATCGGCCTTGGACCGCAGGGTATGGGTGGTAAGTACTCCGTTATGGGCGTACATATCGAGAACACTGCAAGACATCCATCCACCATTGGTGTGGCTGTCAACGTAGGATGCTGGTCCCACCGCCGCGGACACATCATCTTTGATAAGGATCTGAACTATACCATTACTACACATTCGGGGGTGACTTTATAATGCTGGAAATGAAAGATGGAAAGAAAATTCTGACGACTCCGGTTTCTGAGGAGGATTTAAAAGACATTCACATTGGTGACATTGTATACTTAAACGGAAGCATGACTACCTGCCGTGACGTGGCACACCGTCGCCTGGTAGAGGGAGGCCGGGAGCTGCCGGTTGATGTACGTGACGCTGCAATCTTCCATGCAGGTCCGATCATCCGCCCGCTTGAGAATGATAAGTTTGAGATGGTTTCTGTAGGACCGACTACTTCCATGCGTATGGAAAAATTCGAGAAAGAATTTGTAGAGAAGACTGGTGTAAAAGTGATCATTGGCAAGGGCGGTATGGGTCCGAATACCGAGTATGCCTGCAAGAATTACAAGGCAATCCACTGTGTATTCCCGGCTGGCAATGCAGTTGTAGCTGCTACCGAGGTAGAGGAGATTATGGAAGCTGAGTGGAGAGATCTGGGTATGCCGGAGACCTTATGGCACTGCCGTGTCAAAGAGTTTGGTCCGTTGATCGTATCCATCGATACCGAGGGACGCAACCTCTTTGAAGAGAACAAAGTCATCTTTAATGAAAGAAAAGAAAAAGCAATCGAAGAGATCTGCAAGCATGTAAGCTTCATCAAATAAGGTTCGTGTAAAACAGAAGAATGCAACAAATGTAATGTCCGATTACTGCCAGAAAGGCGCTGCGGGGAAGTTGTTCCATGCAGCGCCTTTTTCGCATGAAAGCGGTGTTAATAGATAATTCGTGTATGAGATATTTCGATCATTTTTGGGTCCAATAATCGGTCACCATTTGCAAAAGATCTTTTTTAGGTTGAGACAGATACGATCCTTTTTTATAAGCTCCACATAACATCCAGGATGGATGTCCAGGGAGGTGGTAAAATACCACCTTGGAAGTATCAGATATATACATTTTAGGAACAATGGAGCAGGCATAGCCGTTGGAAACAAGGTTGGCAATTGTTTGATGGTTAGATGTTTCAAGAAGTATATTAGGTTGAAAGCCGGCTTCTGCAAATAGTCGGTCAGTAAATCGTCGTAATGTTGAATCGCGATAGATTAACACAAATTTCTTATCTTTTAAAACTGATAAATTAATATCGGATTTTGGCAAGGATTTGATAAGTGGATCCTGTTTTGGCATAACAAGGAATATTTCTTCGCTTTGGATAGGAACATAAACATCATCAGACTCGTCACTTTCAGATAATGTCATAAACGCAAGATCAATATCGCCGTGCGATAAAAGTATTTTTTGGCGGCGCACAGATAATTCCAAAGGTTCTAGCTTTATTAGTGGATATTTTTCATGGAAGATAGGAAATACATTGGTAAATAATTCATATCCACGGATCGTGGGAAGCCCGATTTTAATGACACCTGTTTTATACTCAGCGTAATCATTCATGACCGAAGAAAGCTCTTGTTTTAAGTCTAAGATTCGACGCGCGTAATCCAGAAATACGTTACCAGCTTCAGTTGGTATAACACCAGCTTTGGAACGTTGAAAGAGTTTAACACCAAATTCACGTTCTAGGCGTAGTAATTGTTGATTTAAAGCCGATTGCGTAAGATACAGGTTCATGGAAGCCTGATTAATACTTTCAGATTCCGAGATTTTGATTGCGTTTTCTAACTGAGAAAAATCCATAGAAACCTCCAATATACATATATAGTTGCAAAACAACTAATAAATAAAAATATTATTAATTTGCAATTTATGTACAATATTATATAATGTAGTTAATAAAAAAACAATAATGATGTTAAAAAATATCAAAATAAAAATGGAGGTGGCACTAAAAATGAGCAAAATGCTGGTAATCAGTGCGCATGGAGCAGACTGGTGTACACGAGCTGGAGGCGTAATCCTGAAATATGTAAAGCTGGGATGGGAGGTTACCGTGTTTGCACTGACTTATGGGGAACACGGAGAATCTGGAAATTATTGGAAAGACCATCCTGGTTGTACGGTAGAAGAAGTTAAAAATTGTCGTAGAGAAGAAGCAAAAACGGCAGCAGCTTATATGGGGGTTAAAGAAATACGGTTTTTTGATTATGGTGACTATCCTCTTTTTATGGATGAAAAGAGAATTCGCAAGTTGACTGCTGATATTCTGGAAATTCGACCAGATGTGATTCTCACACACTGGAAGAGAGATAAAATCAACCCTGATCATGAGGTTTGCGCTGAGGCAGTCTTTCGCGCAGTTACAGCAGCGGGGATGCGAGGGGCTCTTCCAGATACAGATCCGCACTTTATTCCAGATGTTTTTCTGTTCGAGACAACAATTCCGCATCCAGAGTTTAATGAGTTCGAGATTGACACATACGTGGATATTGGGGATGTGATTGAACAAAAGATTGAAGCAGTGAAATGTTTTAAAGCACAGCCGCAGTTGGTAGATTATTACAAGCGGTGTGCGATACAAAGAGGAATTCAGGCAAATGACTGGTCTCGAGGAAGACGTAAAATTGCTTATGCAGAAGGTTTGAAGCGTTATACTCCATATTTGGGAGATGAACTACCAATCAGTAAGTTAATATAGTAGCTAAAATAAGGAGATTTGAAATGTATAAGATACTAATTCCAGAAGATATTGCAGACAGTGGAAAAAAATATCTGGAGGAACGAGGATATTTATTGAAGGTAGGAGTACCAACGGATTTGGAATCTTTAAGGAGGGAATTGGTTGATGTTGATGGCGTAATTGTGCGGAATGCAAAGTATCCAAAGGATGTGTTTGAAAAGGCATCGCATCTAAAAGTCATTGCCCGTCATGGAACTGGTGTTGACAATATTGATGTAGAGGCAGCCGAGAAACAAGGTATTTGGGTAGTAAATGGACCGATGGCGAATGTTAATGCAGTAGCAGAGTATACAGTTGCTACAATTTTGAATCTTTCTTGTAGGATACAGTTATTGAATAACTATACAAGACGACGGGATTGGAGCTTGCGATTGACTATGAAACGCCATGAATTGAAAGGAGGTACAGTCGGGCTTATTGGCTATGGACACATTGGGGAACTGGTTGCAGAAAAACTTACGCTCGGTTTAGGTATGAAGGTGATGGCATATGATTTAAGCAAGAAAGAGACAACACTTAATGGTGTAACATTAACAGATAATTTGGATAAAGTACTCTCTCAGGCAGATTTTGTATCACTTCATATCCCATCGACAGACAAGACGCGTGGAATGTTTGATTATGAAATGTTCCATAGAATGAAACCAGGAAGCTTCTTTATTAATTGCGCAAGAGGAGATCTCTATGTAGAAGAGGATCTAGTGACAGTTTTAAAAGAAGGTCATCTGTCAGGAGCAGCGTTAGATGTATATAAAGAAGAACCATTGCAGGGCAGCGAACTTTATGAATTAGAACAGGTATTATTGACTCAACATAACGCAGGAATTTCAGAAGAAAGTAAAGTAAACATGTCGTTATATGCGGCAATGGGAGTTGATCAGGTATTAACAGGACAAGTACCATCCTGGCCGGTAAATCATCCAGTAAACGAAAAATAATCGGGAGGAAATATTATGAAGAAAAGTACAAAAATGATGGCATTAACAATGGTTGCAATGGCAATGGGATTGACTGCATGCGGTTCTGGTAATTCCTCAAAACCCGCAGAGAGTGCAGCAAATGCTGCAGATTCTGCTAAGACAGAGTCAACAACACAGGCAGCAGAGCAGAAGACATCTGGTGAGGCAACTTATAACTGGAAACTTGGTTCTGTAGACTCTGTTTCCAATCCAAATTATAAGGCATTTGAACATTTAAATGAACTCTTGAATGAGAAAGCACCGGGGAAGTGGAACATCACAATTTATCCAGATTCTCAGTTGGGAGATGGTGCGCAGCAGGTAGAATCGGTACAGATGGGAACTTTGGAATTAGCAGCACCGAACTGTTCTCTGGTTGCTAATTATGTACCGGATTACGGTGTATTTGATATGCCATATTTGTTTGCAAATGAGGAAGAGGTAGATAAGGTTCTGGATGGAGAACTTGGTCAACAGCTTGCGGCAGAGGCTGATAGTGCAAATATGAAGATGCTTGGTTGGTGGGAAGTTGGTTTCCGGTGTTTGGCAAATAACAAGTTGGCTGTAAATACTCCAGATGATGTAAAAGGGCTGCGTATTCGTGTTATGAGTAATGAATATCATCAGGCGCTTTGGAGTGCATTGGGAGCCGATCCAGTACCGATGTCACTTTCTGATGCATATGTAGCAAATCAGAATGGAACTATTGACGGACAGGAGAATCCATTACATTCCCTGGTTGCAAACTCTACATTTGAGGTTTGTCATTATATTGCAGTAACAAATCATGTATATAGCCCGATGTGCATGATTATGTCCAATAAGGCATGGGATTCCATGAGTGCAGAAGATCAGCAGATTTTTACAGAATGCCTGAAAGAAGCAGAAAAATATCAGAAGCAGTTAGTTCGTGAACAGAAAGAAAAAGCAGAACAGGAATTGATCGATAAAGGCTGTGAAGTAAGTCATCCAGACGTAACAGCATTCCAGGAAAAAGTTCAGCCGGTTTATGATCAGTATCCTCAGTTTGCAGAATTAGTGCAGAAAATTCATGAGGCAGCAAAGTAAGCACATTCTCAGAAATGAAAGAGAGGCAGACTATGAAACAAATTGACATATTGAATTTGAAAATCCAGAAATTCATAGATGTGCTTCTGTGCATCGCCAGCATTGTTATGCTGGCGGTGAATCTGGCACAGGTCATTTTCCGTTATATTTTTCATGCCAGCATTTTGTGGTCGGAAGAGTTGAGTACGTATTTATATGTTTGGATTATTTTCTTTTCGCTTTATGCAGCATGTCGGGAACGGAATGAGTTGAATATTGCGGTTATTTCTTTTAAAGATCCGAAAAAAACAGCGGTGCTTAACATGATTCGGGAAATATGTAGTTTATTGACCTGTTTAGCATTATTGGTTGGAAGTATTTTGATGATTCAGAATGCTTTGGCATATCCGCAGAAGACTGCATCCTTAAAAATTATTACTGGATATCTGTATTTTTGCATGCCGATTAGCTTTGTATTACTTTCATGGGTAAAACTTATCAATATCGTGCATGACATTCAGACAATTGTAGGAAAAACATACGATGGAGGTGAGGCAGAATGATGTCATTGGCAGCAATCGTATTAATTGCATCTGTGATTATTTTTGCACTTATTGGTGTTCCGCTTGTATGGTCTCTTGTGCTTGCAAGTGTCTGTTCCGTTGCAGCAGGAGGTACTCTTAATGCTCTTCCGATTTTGGCACAGCGCATGTTTGCAGGGGGGCTTCAGTATTCGATGCTTGCAATATTCTTCTTTGTCCTTGCGGGAGCAATTATGCAGTATGGTGGTCTTTCGCGCAGACTGGTTGCTTTTGCAAACAGTCTTGTTGGGCATATTAGTGGTGGCGCATCGTTGGTCTGTGTTATGGCGTGTGCATTTTTTGCGGCGATTTCCGGCTCAGCAGTGGCAACGACTGCTGCAATTGGTGGAATTATGTATCCGGAACTGAAGCGTTTGGGGTATCCAGAAGATTATGCAGCAGCTTTACCAGCTGCAGCAGGAGTTTTAGGTGTTATTATTCCACCAAGTGTTCTCTTTATTATTTATGGCAATATTACCAATGTATCTCCGGGTAAACTTCTTATGGCAGGAATTGTTCCAGGTGTGCTTCTTGGTGCATTATTTATGTGTATTATTTGTTATATTCTGGCTAAGAAGCGAAACTATCCAAAAAATGAAGGCTTTGTTCTGAAAGATGTCTGGACAACTTTTAAGGATGCTTTCTGGGCATTGTTGATGCCAGTTATTATTTTAGGAGGAATTTATTCCGGTATTTTTACTCCAACAGAGTCTGGTGTTGTAGCAGCTGGCTACGGTTTGGTTTGTGCAGTTTTTATTTACAAAGAGATGACCTGGGATTTGTTTATCAGGATTATCAAAGAGAGTTGCAGAACTACTGGAAATGTTATGATTCTGTGTATGGCAGCAGGTGCATTGAGTTATCTTCTTACTATTTATCAGATTCCGGCAACATTAAGTAGTTTCCTGATTGCAAACGTAGCAAACCGTTACACATTTATGCTGGGAGTAGTAGTGCTTCTTCTGTTCCTTGGTATGTTTATGGATGTAGGTGCCTCTATTCTGATTCTTGGTCCACTTCTGGCTCCAGTTGCAGTTGCATTTGGAATTGATCCAGTTCAGTTTGGCGTGATCTTTGTATTTAGTATGGCTATTGGTCAGGCAACACCACCTTTTGGAACTGATTTGTTCGTGGTTTGTGGTTTCAGCGGAAGAAATGTTATGGCTGTAGGAAAGCATTCGCTTTTATTCTGTGTAGCGTTGGTTGCGGTTATCCTGTTGTGTATTTTTATTCCACAGGTTGCTACTGCTTTGCCAGGAATTATGGTGTGATAGGAGCGATTGAATGAGATATATACGATTTCAAATTGGAAACGGTCCAGCCAGTTATGGGGTTTTGAGAGGTGATCAGGTACGTCGGTTGGATGGAGATATTTTTCATGGGTATCGGGAAACATTTGAAGAGTATGAATTGCAAAGCGTACATCTTTTGGCACCAGTAAATCCGGGTAAAATTATTGGCATTGGTGCCAACTACAAATCTTTTCTTGATGCCAAAAAGCGAGAGTATCCGAAACGTCCGCGTATTTTTCTAAAACCAGCGAGTTCGATTATCGGAGACCGAGATGCGATTATTTGCCCTGATAAGAGTCATGAAATTCATTTTGAAGGGGAACTTGGAGTTATTATTGGAAAGACATGTTCTCAAATCTCTGAGGAGAATGCCATGTCCAATGTATTCGGTTATACCTGTGTGAATGATGTAACAGATCGGACAATGCTGGAAGAAGATGGAATCTGGGATCGTGGAAAAGGTGTGAATACCTTTTTTCCGATTGGACCGTGCATTACAGATGAGATTGATGGAATGAACGTAGAGTTGGAAACTAGGGTAAATGGAGAAGTACGCCAGCACAGAAATACATCGGACATGTATTTTTCTATTTCGCAACTGATTGCATATATATCGAACTATATGACATTGAATCCGGGTGATGTAATTGCTACAGGAACGCCGGTTGGAACAGGATGTTTGAATATATTGGACACTGTCGAAGTGGAAATAAAGGGAATAGGAACACTGAGAAATCAGATGATTGAGAGGATTGCACATGAAGATTGAACGAGTAGAGTGTATCCCTATGGTTTACCATATGGAACATCCGATTTACAGCGGAACGGGAAGATGTGATGCCAGGCAGTTACTTTTGGTGCGCATTTATGCAGATAATGGGATGGTTGGTCTGGGGGAAGCAGCACCTTATGGCGGTCCTGTACAGACCACTCAGGAAGTGATTGAGAGGGAAATTGCTCCAATGTTGATTGGAGAGGACCCGGCAAATACTGAACGAATATGGCATAAGTGTTATTATACGCATTTTCAGCATGCACGAGGTGGTATTTTTATTTCAGCGTTATCTGGAGTAGACATTGCGCTTTGGGATTTAAAAGGGAAAATTGCAGGGATGCCGCTTTATAAGATGCTAGGTGGCTTTCGTAACCAGATTCCTGTTTATGGAAGCGGCGGTTTCCATAAGGAAGGGGAAGGCATTGATGAGTTGGTAAAAGAGGCGGAAAGTTATGCGAATCAGGGATTGCATGGTGTGAAAATTAAAGTGGCAAGAACTTGTTCGCCGTTTTCTCTTCGTGTATTTAATCATGATATTAATTGCAAAATGGTAACATTGGAAGAGGATATTGAACGAGTCGCAGCAGTTAAGCATGCGCTTGGAAAAGATTGTCCGCTTATGTTGGATGCAAACACTAACTGGGATTATCATACAGCGTTGGAAGCAGGTCGAGCTTTTGATAAGATTGGCGTTCATTTCCTGGAGGAACCGATTCGGACTGATGATTATGAAGGCAGCGCAAAGCTGGCAGCAGAGTTATCTACAAAGATTGCTGGTTATGAGACAGAGTGCTTGACAACAAATTATTTGCGCATGATGCGCATGGGAGCCGTAGATATTGTACAGCCAGATTTAAGTTGGTGTGGAGGTATTACGGAAGGCTATAAAATTGCGACTATGGCAGCAGCTCACTTTATGGAATGTGCGACTCATGTATGGAATTCTGGTATCATTGTAGCGGCAGGCGCACATTTGAGTTGTGCGATTCCGAATGGTGCCACGATGGAATATGATATGACAGAAAATGCATTCCGTACAGAACTTATGAAAAATCCGTTGCTTCCAGATTCAAATGGTATGATTACGTTAAGTGACGAACCAGGATTGGGAGTAGAGGTAAAAGAGGAAGTAATTGAAAAATACCGAATTGACCGTTGATTGATGAAATAAATACTTTATAATTAGGAAAGGCGCCGTGGGAATTTATTTCCAACGGCGCTTTTGGTGTACACTTTTATTGTTACGCCGGAAACACGTTCTGGATATTTTCGTAGAGCGTGCTGGTAGTCTGTTTCAAAATCTGAATAAACATTTTTACGTAAGGCGGCTCGTATGGGGTATGATTCTGGAAAAGATCCATCCGTATTTCCTCGTGTATGTCTGATAAATGGAAAAAGAGCAGTTGCTGTTCGGAAGGAGCCGTCTGATTATGCGTCAGGATGCGGTCAAGAATCAGGGTTGGACAGAACATGCTTGTCAGACCGTCCGAGCAAAGCGATAACTGAACGTCATAATCGCTGATATAGCAATAGTCATTTAAGGTCAGGTTTTGCTGCAGGGCAAGACGGTGAATCAGTTCTGTAACGGTACTTCCAAGTGCACTCCGGCAAAGCGGGAAATTTTGAATATCGGTCAGACTGAGCGGTTCGTGCGCAGCATTTTTTTGAAAAAGTATGGGATTGTATCTGGCAATTTGGTTTCTGGTGGTGATGAAATGCATCTGATCGACTGCCAGAGGTGTTGAGCAAAACTGTTTTCCAGCCGGTGAAACTGGTCCGGCTGCAATGAGCATGTCGATCGCACCCTGGCTCAGCTGTTTCATGAGAAAATCACGGTCACCAAAGCAGACAGACAATTGAAGACCTGGTATTAGGGCTTTACATTGCAGGAGAATACTGGGAATCAGGATCCGGGCACGCGTCGGATTAATCCCCAAACGAAGAATTCCGGACATTCCGCTCCCGATTTCTTTCATTCCATCATCTATTTCCCGTTCAAGAATATTCAGGCGGTAGAGTGATGAAAGAAGGTATTCTCCGGCGGGGGTTAAAGCAAAGACCGGTTTTCGTGTGAAAAGAAGCGTGCCGTACTGCTTTTCCAGATTTTTGATGTGACTGCTGGCACATTGCTGTGTGATAAATGCTTTTTTTGCGGCTTTTGTGATGCTTTTTTCTTCGGCGGCATAAAGAAAAACCTGTTGTGCAATCGTCATAGGATTCCCTTTCATTTTTAATATCGCATACTATCACAAATCTAAATTTGTGACCTACACAAATTATACTGCTTATCAATTGTATTGGTCAAGATTATAATAGGTAGCGGTAAATGAAAGTTTACACAAAGAGAACGTTACATTTGGAAATGGGAGGAAATGAGGTACATGGATAATCTGATATTTAGTCTGAATGCGACCATACCAATCTTTTTGCTTATGGTCCTGGGCGTATTTTTCAGAAAAGTGGGACTTTTAAAAGAAAACATGATCAATGGGCTGAACCAGTTTGTGTTTAAGGCAACCTTGCCGGTGCTGTTGTTCGGAGATCTGGCAAAACAGGATTTTTCTAAGGCATGGGATGGAAAGTTTGTGGCATTTTGTTTTATGGCGACACTGCTTAGCATTTCCCTTGTAGCGCTGATGTCCATGGCGCTGAAGGATAAGTCTCAGCGGGGTGAATTCATCCAGGGCGCTTATCGCAGCAGTGCGGCAATTTTAGGAATTGCGTTTATCACCAACATTTACGGCAATTCCGGTATGGCGCCGCTCATGATCATCGGCAGTGTGCCGCTTTATAATATCATGGCGGTTCTGGTACTTTCCTTTACAAAGCCGGGGCAGAGCGGTATGAGTCCGGAACTGCTCAAAAAGACACTGAAAGGAATTGTGACCAATCCGATTATCTTGGGGATTCTGGCTGGTGCGTTATGGTCACTTCTCCGGCTTCCGATGCCGACCATTCTGTCAAAGACGGTTTCCAATCTTGGCAGTCTGACGACGCCTCTTGGTCTGATGACGATGGGCGCTGCCTTTAACTGGGGCGAGGCAAAAACTGGTATGGGACCAGCATTTGTGGCAAGCTTTATGAAACTGTTTGGTCTGTGCACGCTGTTTCTTCCAGTGGCTGTGCTTCTGGGCTTCCGTGAAGCAGAACTCATCGCAATCCTGGTTATGTTGGGTTCCAGCACGACGGTCAGCAGTTATGTGATGGCACGGAATATGGGACACAGTGGTGTTTTAAGTTCCAGCATTGTGGCAATTACTACGCTGGGAAGTGCATTTTCCCTGACGTTCTGGCTGTATGTGCTGAAGACGCTGGCACTGATCTAAGGCGTGGAAATCATAAATAACGAAAATTCAATTGATTAAAACATGGCTGCATGCTACATTATAAATAATGGAAATGCAGCCATATATATTTATTGGAAGAGAACGGGAACTGGTTTCATTGGAATGGTTATATACGACGGACAAGTCATGAAATAGAGCAGAAAAGATTCAAGGAGTGAGTTTTTATGGCGACGATAAAAGAAGTAGCAAAGTTAGCCGGAGTTTCAGTTGGAACGGTTTCGAATGTTTTAAATGGAAAAACATCAAACGATGAATTAATTGAGCGGGTAGAAAATGCAATCAATCAATTATCTTATCGGCCAGATGCCAATGCACGAAGTCTGAAAAATACAAAAAGTAAGTTGATTGGCGTTATTATGCCAGAAGTATGTCAGTCAGATCATGCACACTTTCTTTCCAGCCTGGAGAACTTTCTTAGAGAAAAAGGATATGGACTGATACTTAAAATCAGTAATAATAACTGGCTTTTAGAAAAGAAAAGTCTGATGCAGTGTGTGGAACAATGTGTAGATGGAATAATCTGGTATTCACCCGCCAAAGAGCAGCTTACCATTCCGGAAGAGAAAAAAGAAATTCCATATGTGATTATTACGAAATATCCATTATCTGGGTATACAGGAGATCTGATCCAGATTGATTATCGTCCTGCTGTTGAGCAGGCTTATAAAAAAATGCTGCAGCTTGGAATACAGAATATAGGATTTATATTTGATTCTATGAAATTTTTTTTATATGCAACAGAATATGTACATTCCTATCAGCTTACAAACTATACAAAAATTGTAGACAGCAGGGAACGGGCGTTTCAGGCTGCATATGAACTTTTACATCAAAATCCGGAAGTAAGGGGAATTATCGCAAGCAATAGCGAAATTGAAGCTGGAATTGAACGCGCACTTGAATTATTAGACCGAAAAGATGTTGTTATTTTCTGCTGTAAGGAGAGCCAGTGGGCAGAGCAAAACACTTGCAGCATCGGTTGTGCGAATGTCTCTCAAAATGTAGTTGCGCAAGGGGCTGTGGACCGTTTGATGGATGCATTGGAACAGTCGTATACACATGAATATCTGACACAAAATATTGCGGGAACTTTCGAATATAAAGAGGCACTGCCTGAATTAGAGAAGAAAGAAAATGTCCATTTGAAGTTTGCTTTATATGATTCCCCGGCAGCAAGAGGTTTACAGATGTATTCGGACCTATATACGAAAAACACAGGGATCCGGATTTTTATAGATCTGCTGGAATATAAAGAATTGGAAACGCTGATATTGAGAAGTGCGAGAGAAAAGGAAAGTGAATATGACGGTTTTATGATTGATATATCCTGGGTGGAAGAAGCTGCTAAGAGCGGTGGAATTGCCTGCTTAACCGATCAATTCCGAAATAACCGGGAGTATCTGGACGGATTTATTGATGGAATGGTACGAGAATATGGAATGTATGAAAATGAACTGTATGCATTGCCGTTTATGTCAGGTACCCAGATATTACTTTATCAAAAAGACCTGTTTGAAGATGCTGCGCTGAAACGTCAGTTTTTCAGAAATTATGGTCAGGAGTTATGTCTGCCGGAAAGTTGGGCACAATATAATCTTGTTTCTGAGTTTTTTACAAGAAGTTTTAATTCAAAGTCTCCGGTACATTATGGAAACATTTCTGTCAGGGGAGAGAATATTTATAATACGATTGGATTTTTGAACCGTCTTTGGTCGTATGGTGCAGATATTTTCGATTTAGATGGAAACCTGACGATTCATAGTCCCAATGCAGTGACTGCTTTGAGAAATTATATAAAAAGCTTTCAATATTCAAATCCGGACAGAAACATAAATTCCTGGGATGCCGCAGTGGAAGAATATTGCAAAGGGGATACAGCAATGGCTGTATTTTATGATTCCCACGCGATGCGGATCAATGATTATACGAAATCCAAAGTGGCAGGAAATATTGGCAGTATTATGATTCCAGGAGGAGTATCGGTGCTTGGCGGTTGGAGTTTGGGTCTGAATCAGCATGGACACCAAAAGGAAGAAGCTTTTCAATATTTGAAATGGGTATGCAGTGAATATAACAGCATTCCGTTATCTTTACTCGGAGGATCAACCGTTAGAAAAAGCTTTTATCAGAGGTCGGATATGGAAGAAATTTATCCGTGGAAAAAGCAGATTCCGGAAAGTTATGAAAAAAGCAGAAAACGGCGTTTTTCCCCAATGTTGAAGGATTATCAGCAAAACGAACTTTATACGCGCATCATTCCGCATGAGATTAATCGGATTTTATATGGCGAAATATCGGAAGAAGAAGCATTGATCAATATGGAGAAACATATAAAAAGTAAAATCATGACTCCTGCGAATGGATCATGGTAATTGTTTCGTTGGGACGACAAGATGAGAAGATACAGAAGAAGTATTTAGCGATAATGCTGAATATTTCTTCTTTTTTTTATGAAAACATTCTATTGTAATTTTGATTGTGATAGTATATCATAAAACCATGAAACGATTCATGAAACGTAAAAAGAAGGGAGAAACGGTATGATTGATTTTAATGATAAGCGGCAGGTAGCGAAAGCAATTCAGTACACGAATGTAAATCCAAACCTTACCAGAGATGGAATGCTGAAACATCTGGAAACATGCATGAAATATGATTTTCAGGCAGCAATGGTTGCACCGTGCTATATCGAACTGGCAAAAGATGTTTTAAAAGGAACCGGAATTCAGGTTGCATCGACGCTGAATTTTCCAATTGCGAATGATACATTACCTATGAAGATTGCAGCATTGAAAGAAATGATCAAAACCGGTGTCGACCAGTTTGATTTTCCGCCGAACCCGGGTCTGCTGTTAGGTGGGGAAGAAAAAGCATATTTTGAGGAAATGCGCCAGATTGTTGAAGTAGCGCATGCGAGTGGTGTCATTGTAAAAGCAATGTTGGAATTTGGTTATATTACGACCCCGGAATTAAAGAAAAAAGCAGCACAGCTTGCGTGTGAAGCAGGAATTGACTGGGTAAAACAGTCGAGCGGCTGGGGCGTCGGCGGATGCCCGGCTACTGCTGAGGACGTGAAAATCCTGAAAGAAAACATTACACTTCCATGCCGTGTCAAAGTATCCGGTAAGGTAAATACCCTGGAAAAGATGAAAACAATGTTTGAAGCAGGTGCGGAACTTGTGGGTACCAGTTCCGGTCCGGCTATTGTAGACGGGCTTGTAGGAGATATTAATGCATATTAAAACTTTACATTTCGGATGACGGAGGTGGAACGGAAGTGAAGATATGTATCATTGGAAGTTATGCAAAGGCCTTAGTCATGACATCAGACAGAATCCCGCTGCTAGGTGAGACTTTAATTGGCTATGATTACCGGGAAACTTATGGCGGCAAAGGTTCCGATATGGCAGTTCAGGCTGCACGCCTTGGTGCAGAGGTTGGTTATATTGGTGTGGTAGGGAATGATTCGTTTGGACATGAGTTTGTAAACCTTATGAAACAGGAAGGGGTACATACAGAGGGCATTCTGATCACGGATGAAAAACCGACAGGGGTCGGTTTTATTGTGAAGGATGTGAAAGCGAATAATGTGATTGTAGTCGCAATGGGAGCAAACGAACTGATTTCTGAAGAGATCATTGAAGCCCATATCGATCAGATTCAGAATGCAGATGTTGTTCTGACCCAGTTGGAAATTCCGATCGACATTGCATTGTATGCACTGAAGCGGGCGAAAGAGCTGGGGAAGACGACTATTTTAAACCCGGCACCGGCAGTAAATCTGATGGGACGTGATTTGAGTTTTGTTGACATCATTACCCCGAATGAAACAGAGGCGAGAATTACAATTGGAGAATTGCCGGATGCACCATTGACCCACAGGCAGGTTGCAACGAAACTGCTGCAGACTGGATGTAAGAAGGTGATCATGACTTTGGGCGGAGATGGAGTGGATATTCATACATTGGAAGAAAGCGCCCACGTTGACTCTTATAAAATTGATGTTGTGGATTCGAATGGTGCTGGAGACAGCTTTAATGCCGGTTTAACCGTTGCACTGGCAGACGGAGCTTCCATGAAGGATGCGGTAGCGTATGCAAATGCCGTGGCTGGTCTTTGCTGCACAAAATGGGAAACAGTACCGTCCTATCACACTGCAAAAGAAGTGGATGAATTTATAAAGATACATTCTGTCTGACAATTTGGAGAGGAGATGCTATAATGAGACCAGGACGTATTCTACACCCGGAATTAGCGAAAGCACTTGCTACATGTGGACATACAGATATTATTCTTGTAACAGATGCAGGTTTTCCGATACCCAAAGATGCAAATCGCATTGACCTGGGATATTATGCAGGAGCAGTCGATGTGCTTGATATTTTAAGGATGCTCCGTAAGGAAATTTTTGTGGAGGAAGTAGCATTTGCACCGGAGGTAAAGACACATCATCCTGCATTGTATCAGGATATCCAGGAAATCTATACGGGATCCGGTGCGGTTTTTAAAGGAATTCCGCATGAGCAGCTTGTGGAAAAAATTGCACCAAAGGCAAAAGTTGTGATTCGTTCCGGATCATTAAATGCCTGGGCGAATTTCGCCCTGACCTGCAGTACAGATCCGTTTGCCTGGTTTACGGAAGAAGATGTTACCATTCTTCCTGCATATGTAGAGCGTAGAAAACGTATATCAGAAAATGAGGTTCCGGCTTTATAAAGGAAAAGGGGGACAGAACATGGAGGAAATCAAACGGGAACTGGAACTGGCGACACTGCCGGAAATGCCAAAGCGTCTTGATTACCGGATTGGTGTTATTGGAGCCGGTTTTATTGTGAGAAATTGTCATTTGGAAGCTTATCGAAAAGCCGGCTTTAATCCGGTTGCCATTACTTCGCTGGATCAGGAACAGAGTAAGGAAGTAGCTGCATTACATAAGATTCAGACAGTATATCCGACGTGGAAAGAACTGGTGGATGATAAATCCATAGAAATTATTGATATTGCAGTTCCGCCGCATGTACAGCCGGATATCGTTGAATATATCTGCAGACATGCAGCAGATCATGTAAAAGGTATTTTGTGCCAGAAACCGATTGCGATGTCCCTGGAAGAAGCAAGACGGATTGTTTCGCTGGGAGACGAAGCTGGAATTCCGATCGCTGTGAATTCCAATATGCGTTATGATCAGTCTATGCGCGCATTGAAACGAATTTTGGATAAGGGATTGATTGGAAAACCGGTTATTGCTTCTATCGATATGCGTGCCATTCCGGATTGGCAGACGTTTTTACAGAAATATCATAAACTGGAGATTTATGCGATGGCCGTTCATCATCTGGATATTTTCCGTTATCTCTTTGGTGATCCTGAAAAAATAACAGCATTATGCCGAACCGATCCGAGAACCAAATTTGAACACACGGATGGAATTGTACAGTATACTTATCAGTATAAGGACGGGCTAATGGCAACCAGTCTGGATGATGTCTGGGCATGGCCGGAAGAGCCGTGTGAGAAACACAATTACATTAACTGGCGGGTAGAGGGCACAGAAGGGTTTGCAGAGGGAGAATTTGGCTGGCATAAGCGGGCTCCGGAATTCTGCGGCAGTACCTTGAAGCTTGCATGTAAATCTTATCCGAACCAGTGGATTGAACCAAAGTGGACGACACAGTGGTTCCCGGATGCTTTTGTTGGAACGATGGCAAATCTGCTGTGTGCAGTAGAAAAGGGAACAGATCCGGAAATCAGTGCACGTGATAACGTGAAGACACTTGCATGCGTAGAGGCATGTTATCAGTCCATTGCACAGGAGAAAACCATTTATCTGGACCAGATTCTGAATGCGTAATTGTAATATAGCAGATGGAATGTATGATGCTGTTGAAACGGACAGGGAAAGGAGTTTTTTATGATCTCAGTTGGTATTTTTACAGGATATTATCCATATACGTTGGCAGAAACGATTGAACGTGCGAAAAAGGATGGAATGAGTTGCGTGCAGTTAGACCTGGAATTCAAAGATATTGACCTTTCCAGAGGCAATATCACAAAAGAAAAAGCCAATCAGGTTCGAGACGCATTCCGTGATGCCAATCTTCCGATCGTAGCGATTTCTGCTTATACAAACCTTGTGCACCCGGATCCGGAAAAACGCCAGGAGAATATTGATTATGTAAAAGAAATTCTGGCACACGCCAGAGATTTTGGTACACCTTACGTAGTTAGTGAGACCGGCACATACAATGAAGAAAGTGACTGGTCGGCAGATCCTAAGAACTATACAGAAGAAGCTTATCAGGAATTTAAAAAAGTAGCAATTGACCTGGCGAAGTTTGCATATGATCATGATGCAGTATTCCTTGTTGAAAACTATGTAAATAACATTGTGGGCTCCGTAGATCAGGTAGCACGTCTGCTGCAGGAAGTGAATCATCCGGGATTAGGACTTTTATGTGATCCGACCAATTATTTTGATGGTTCAAATATTGATGATGTAGATCCGACAATTGAAAAGATTTTCCATGTTCTGGATGATAAAATCAAAATTGCACATGCAAAGGACTGTAAGCGGGCGGTAAACCTGGAAGAAAAGTTTGGTGGTGGTTCAGCAGAACACAACAGTTTCCGTGGCGCTGGTGCTGTAGAGTTGCCGGGCGCGGGTCTTGGAGTTTTAAACTATCCGCTGTATGTTCAGCGGCTGGCAAAGAATCATCCAAATATTCCGATTATTATCGAGCATATTGATGAGAGTGACATCCCGAGGGCAAAAAAGTTTGTTGATGATACGTTAAAAAAGATGGGAGTATAAGTACCTGAATAAACAAAGACCGGCATACGCGTTGCGTATGCCGGTCGTCTTTGTTTATATTATAAGGCAGGATTACTTCGATTTTACTTCCTTCCATGCCTCGTTGTAGATCTCATCCACATCGTCGCCAAGGTACTTCAGAACCTCTGCATTCTTGATGGAGTCGATGTCCGGGAAGACTGCCTTGTTGTTCTGCATGTCTTCGTCTAACAGCTCGAATGCGCCCTTGTTCGGGGTGGAGTAGGTGATGTACTCAAAGTTCTTCTTTGCGATGTCCGGTCTGCACAGGAAGTTGATCCACTTCTCTGCGTTTTCCTTGTTCTTTGCATTTTTCGGGATGACCCAGCAGTCGATGAAGAGGTCGGTGCCTTCTTCCGGGATCACGTACTGGAGATTGTCGGTGCCGTCCTCGTCCTGGATGTAAAGCATCTCACCGGAGTAGATGATGCCGACTGCAGCCTCGCCGCCGATCATCTTATCTCTTACCTGGTCTACAACGTAAGCCTGTACCAGCGGCTTCTGGTCGATCAGGTCCTGCTTTGCCTTGTTGATCTCATCCGGGTTGGTGCTGTTTAAGGAGTAGCCGTTTTTCTTTAAGCCGGTCATGAAAGCGCTGCGGATGCTGTCCTGCATGAGGATCTCGCCGCTTAAACGCTCATCCCACAGATCGGACCATTTGGTCGGCGGCTCTACGCCAAGTTCCTGCAGGCGCTCTTTGTTGTAGAGGATGCCGATGGTGCCCCAGGTATACGGGACTGCGTATTTATTTTCCGGGTCGAAGGATTTGGAAAGCTCCATATAAAGCGGATCGATCTGGTCGATGTTCGGCACGTTGTCGAAGTTGATCTCGGCTAAGAGGTCATGCTCGCGCATTTTCTGGATCATGAAATCAGACGGACATACCGCATCGTAGGCAATGCCGCCGGCTTCGATGACCGGATACATCTCTTCGTTGGTCTCGAATAAATCGTAGACAACCTTAATGCCGGTTTCTTCCTCAAATTCATCAATGACGCTCTCATCAATGTATTCGCCCCAGTTGTAAACGTAGAGCTCACCGGCATCGCTGGAGGCAGAGCCCTTAGCCGGAGCAGTGCCGGAAGCGGAAGCTCCGCAGCCGGTTACAGTAAGTGCCGCTGCGGATAAAGCCGCAGCAGATGCGATCCATCTTTTTTTCATTTTCTCAATCTCCTCAATCTTTTGTTTTTAGTTGGATTTTACTTCTTTCCACAGTTCGTTGTAGATATTGTCGGTCTCATTGCCGAGATACTTGTAAACCTCAGAATTGTTCAGGGAATCGATATCCGGGAAGACAGCCTTGTTGTTCTGCAGGTCTTCGTCTAACAGCTCGAACGCGCCCTTGTTCGGGGTCGGGTAGGTGATGTACTCAAAGTTTGCTTTTGCAATCTCCGGACGGCATAAGAAATCGATCCATTTCTCTGCGTTTTCTTTGTTCTTCGCGTTTTTCGGAATGACCCAGGAATCCAGCCACAGGTTGGTTCCCTCTTCCGGAATGACATATTCCAGTTCGTAATCCAGTCCCAGGTTTGCAACCTCGTCCTGGATGTAGAGCATCTCGCCGGAGTAGATGACACCGACTGCAGCCTCACCGCCGATCATCTTGTCTCTTACCTGGTCGATGACGTAAGCCTGAACGAGCGGTTTCTGGTCTACCAGATCCTGCTTCGCCTGCTGGAGCTCGTCCTCATTTGCACTGTTCATGGAGCAGCCATCTTTCTTTAAGGCAACCATGAAGGCGTCGCGGACACTGTCCTGCATGAGGATCTCGCCGCTTAAGCGCTCATCCCACAGATCTGCCCATTTGGTCGGAGCCGGTACGCCGAGCTCGTCTAACAGCTTGGTATTGTAAAGGATGCCTACGGTTCCCCAGCAGTAAGGAACGGAGTATTTGTTCTCCGGGTCAAAGGACTTGGACATTTCCATGTAAGCCGGGTCAATCTGGTCGATATTCGGCACATTGTCGAAGTTGATCTCAGCAAGCAGGTCGTTCTCACGCATCTTCTGGATCATGTAATCGGACGGGCAGACAACATCGTAGTTGACGCCGCCGGCCTCGATGACCGGGTACATCTCCTCGTTGGTCTCGAACATATCGTAAATAACCTTGATGCCGGTCTCATCCTCGAACTGGGAAATGACATCCTCGTCAATGTACTCGCCCCAGTTGTAAACATAAAGCTCGCCTGCGTCAGAACTGCCGGAATTGGCAGCAGAAGTGGAACCTCCTGCAGATCCGGATGCACCGCAGCCGGAAAGAAGAGTGGAAGCGGCAGTCAGACCTGCTATGGAAATTGCAAATACTCTTTTTTTCATAGTCATCTCCTCTTAGTGGTGTGGTTGTGTGCTGTCTGTTTGACATTTCGCAGAGCAGCAAATGGTGTTTGGTGAATCAAAAAAGGTCAGATATCCTGCCTGTTTTGTTTGGTAAATCAAAACGTGTCAGGCTTCCTGCTTTTTCTTCGGTGCAAAATTGCTGATGAGCAGCAGTGCCAGTACCACCGCAAAGATCACGGTGGAGAGCGCGTACATAGACGGCTTGATGCCGCGGCGAACTTCGCTGTAGATCAGGGTGGACAGGGTGTTGATGCCTGCGCCTCTGGTAAAGTGGGTGATGATAAAATCATCCAGAGACATGGTGAAGGCCAGCAAAAAGCCGGACAGCACACCCGGTAAGATATCCGGGAACACGACTTTGAAGAAAGCGCGGATCGGGCTTGCGCCGAGGTCCAGGGCCGCTTCATAGGTGTAGCGGTTGGTCTGCTTGAGCTTTGGCATGACGCTTAGGATCACGTACGGGATATTAAAGGTGATGTGCGCGATCAGCACGGTCTTAAAGCCAAGGGAAACACCGAAAGCAAGGAAAGCCAGCATCAGGGAGATAAAGTGCCCAAAGCGCAGGGTAATATAGAGCCCGGTCAGCATCGCTTACTTCACGCTAAAGGTATATTGCCCTTTGGTTTTATGACCATCCACCGAGACCACATGCCATGCCACGGTGTACTCTCCCGGCGGCAAGGCTTCCGCCAAAGGTAACGTGACCTCGGCCGGATTATCGGCGCTGCGGGTCAGTTTTCCGGTAGCCACCGCATGCTGCTGCGGACCGGTGACGGTCACTCCGCTGAATGCGGGTTCAATACCTTCGGAAAAACTGAGCGTCAGCGTCTGTGGGGAAGCTGAAAGCTGCGCCCCGGCGGTCGGGATCTGCTGCTGCAGGTGAGCGTGGGCGAAGGCGCCCGCCGCGGTTAACATCCCGGCAAGCGCAACGGAGAGACGCAACGCGCGTCCAGCAAGAAGTCGCATATTCGTCATTCCCTTTTGTTATGTCTGTAGCACAGAGAATAACCCTGTATAATGCCAGAGTCGAGCCAGGCATCTGGCCCTGACCGGATTTATAAGCAGAGTGGAGTGGATGATGGAAAGAAATCTGGCCAAAATTTCGCAAGATGAGATGGATAAAGTCAATGTCGATCTCGCCGCCGCCGGCGTTGCTTTTAAGGAGCGGTACAATATGCCGGTGGTCGCTGATTTAGTCGAGCGTGAACAGCCTGCACATCTGCGCGACTGGTTCCGTGAACGACTGATCGCCCATCGGTTGGCCTCCGTCTCCCTTTCGCGGCTACCGTGGGAGCCGAAACAGAAATAATGCGCGCTCGCCTCCTCCCCGTCGGTTGGCAAGCCCGGCCAATTCCATTACGCTTATTGTTTTGCTCTGGAGCGAGCCATGCTGCGCGTCATTGATACCGAAACCTGCGGCCTGCAGGGGGGCATCGTTGAAATCGCCTCGGTCGATATAGTCGACGGGCAAATTACCAATCCCATGAGCCATCTGGTGCGTCCCGATCGGCCCATCAGCCCGCAGGCGATGGCTATCCACCGGATCACGGAAGAGATGGTCGCCGATAAGCCGTGGATTGAGGAGATTATTCCGCACTATCATGGCAGCCCGTGGTACGTCGCGCATAACGCCAGCTTCGATCGCCGGGTGTTGCCGGAGATGCACGGCGAGTGGATCTGTACGATGAAGCTGGCCCGACGCCTGTGGCCGGGAATCAAATACAGCAATATGGGGTTATATAAGTCACGTAAGCTGAACGTGACTACGCCGCCGGGACTGCATCACCACCGGGCGCTGTATGACTGCTATATCACCGCCGCGCTGCTGCTGGATATCATCAATGTTTCCGGCTGGACCCCTGACGAAATGGCCGATATCACCGGTCGGCCGGCGCTGCTGACTACTTTTACCTTCGGCAAATACCGGGGTAAGGCCGTCGCCGAGATTGCTGAAAACGATCCAGGCTATCTGCGCTGGTTATTCAACAATCTCGACCGCATGAGCCCCGAACTGCGCCTGACGCTCAGGCATTACCTCGGGGAATAGCGCCTACACTGCCGCTTTTCCCGGCAGTGTCCCCTGCGCCAGGGCGATGAAAAAGGCGTACTCCAGCGCCACCCCTTCATAGCTTTTAAAGCGCCCGGATTTTCCGCCGTGTCCGGAATCCATATCGGTGCAGAGCAGCAGCAGGTTATCGTCGGTTTTTAGTTCCCGCAGTTTCGCCACCCATTTAGCCGGCTCCCAGTATTGCACCTGGGAATCATGCAGACCGGTAGTCACCAGCATGTGGGGATACGCCTGCGCCCTCACGCCGTCATAGGGACTGTAGCTTTTCATATAATGATAATAGGTTTCATCCTGCGGATTTCCCCACTCTTCAAATTCACCGGTGGTCAGCGGAATAGTTTCATCCAGCATGGTGGTCACCACATCGACGAACGGCACCTGGGCTATCACGCCATGGAACAGCTCTGGCCGTTCATTCACGGCCACGCCCATCAGCATTCCGCCGGCGCTGCCCCCCATGCCGTAGCAGAGCCGCGGATCGCCGTACCCCTGGGCAAGCAGCGCGTCACAGACGTCCAGATAGTCGTTGAAGGTATTTTTCTTACACAGGAATTTACCGTCTTCATACCATTGCTGACCCAGCTCGCCGCCGCCGCGGACGTGGGCGATGGCGTAGACAAAGCCGCGGTTGAGCAGGCTCAGCCGGCTGGCGCTGAAATCGGCATCGATACTCTCGCCATATGAGCCATAGCCATAGACCAGCAGCGGGTTGCTC
>OGWS01001122.1_pt1 | contig 23390 bp, 21 predicted proteins | sample 1576111 | NCBI WGS metagenome assembly OGWS01 (sample SAMEA3541534, study PRJEB24748) | human gut metagenome | biome: human gut; feature: human-associated habitat; material: faeces | place: China | collected 2012
CTTTGGTCATGAAAAGTTTCATGATCTCCATGCAGCCTTTCTGGCTTAAGTTGAACTTTCCATCGGTATGGGCATCTTCCCCACGGTTTTTGGTTGCACGGCAGAGGGAGTAGTTCGGGTCATGCTTATTCAGCCAGTAATACTCGTCCAGCACGGATGCTCCCGGTGTCTCCAGGGAAGGGATACTATGGAACAGATCCCACAGACACTCAAAATGGTCTTCCATCTCCCGACCGCCTCGCATCACATAACCGCGGAGCGGATCCTCGATGCCATCGCAGGCACCACCGGCAATGTCCATAGCCTCCAATATGTGGATATGTTCTCCCTTCATCTGTCCGTCACGAACCAGGAAGCAGGCTGCTGCCAGAGCTGCCAAACCGCTTCCTACAATGTAAGCCGATTTTTCATCCACACCCTCCGGTTTTTCCGGACGTGCAAAGGCCTCATAATTACCGTTTGAATAATAGATTCCCTTGCTGTTCTTTGTCTGTTTCCCGCGCTCGGTATTGCGATATTCCTCCAGTTCTTTCTGGCGCTGTGCTTTGGATTGTGAATTTTTTGTTCCCATACCATTCTTCTTCATGAGCATGGTCCCGGCTCCTACGGCCAGAAGCGATGCTGCTCCAAACTTGGCAAGTTTCTTGTTCATCGTATTCTTCTCCTTCTTTTCTGCAAACATATAACCCTTGATACTCATAGAAACAATGGAGCGCCCAAATTATGGCGATCCATCATTTTTTAATTTATGATCCCCAGACATACAATTATTATCCGTAAGTCGAATTTCCATGTAAAAACAGGTAACCTTTCGGAAATCCCGTTTACTTCAGGGAAACCTGTACCGCCGGACGCAGCCGTCCTGCGATCATAACCGCGAGTGCGCAAAGCATCAGATCCGGAAGCATGGTTGGCAGACAATATACGCCGAAGATCACACGAAGTGCTGTCGGTGTCTGGGAGGACAACAGGTGTGTGATCATATAAAAATAAAGGATTCCCATTCCGTAATATGCGGTATAGCCTGCCAGGGTAACCCAAAACCAGGAAATAGCTTTGGTTGGACGAAGCTTTTCGCTAAGGAAGCCCATCATCCATGCGGCAATAGCAAAGCCAAGCAGAAAACCAAAGGTTGGTCTTAAAAGATAAGCCGGTCCGCCGCCACGGGCAAAAATCGGGAAACCAATTAATCCGGTTACCAGATACGTGGCAACGCTTCGAAACGCCCGTTTCGACCCAAGCAGCAATCCAGCCAACAGCACAAACAGCCACTGCAGGGTGAAATTCATGGTATCTACACCAACCGGGATCACAATTTTCATAAATGCCCCAATTGCGATCAGTGCTGCGAACAGGCCACTGACTGCTACATCCATCGTCAGACTGCGGGATGCACTTCGGGATGTTATTATTTTTTCTTTCATAATGTATTTTGTCCCTTCTGTAAATATCCACGAACCATTATACCCATTTTTCTTTCATTAGACAAGAAAAAGCCGGAGCGTTCATTTATTTGAACGTTCCAGCCTTTTTCCTTGAAATCTTTCTGAAATTATAGCTCAGTTACAAACGAGAATCAAGAATGAACGGTTTTTTCCTCTTTCTTACTTTCATAGCAAAACGTCCGGATTTCTGTTTTCCGGTTCACGATCCCCGGCATCCAGATCATCAGATGTGCCTTGAAATCCAGGGTATCTGCCGCTTCCACGAAAGGTTCTTCCCGAAGAACCACAGACTGGATTCCTTTTTCTGCCAGAACCTTCTGTCCTTCCCGCGCCGCTTTCATGACAACCTCATACTGGTCATCCCGCTCTGGTCCAAAGCTCCGGTCTGGGTAAGCGGATGCTGCCGTCTTTAGCTTTTCTGCCAAAAGGTCTATTGTCTTTGCGTGGGATTTCCGGTGCAGAAGCTTTGCCACATACTTTGTCATCCATTTGCCCGGGTGTTTGCAGTATCTCACAAGTACCCGCTGTAAAGAGCGATCATCGCTTTCCTTTGCAAGCTCCAGCATGACCTCCCATGCTTCTTCTGCCAGCACCCAGCCATCCTCCCGGTCCGGGAGATACTGTGGCGGCACAGACGGGTAACAGGTAAAATTCAAAGGCGGGAACTTTGCAAGCCAGGCCAGCTTCTGTTCCTCCTCATTGCAGCAGTCTTCTCCCATATATTCGTATTTGTCCCACAAAATGGCAATGCGGTACTCTAACTGCCGCAGATATTCATAGCCTTTCACCCAGAAATGGCCGATCTGCCCGTAATCGTATAGATGATATTCCGGCTCCAGCTTTTCAAAAAACACTGTAAAAACATTGTGCCCCTGATGAACCACCAGCGCGGAACGTTCTTCCTTCCGGTCCAGATGCGTTTCCAGTTCTCCGTCATACTCTGCAAGGTAGTCTCCGGTGATGCGCGCATTCCGAAACGTCAGAAAACATTCCACTGCATCGTTCATCAGGTAAACCAGGCGAATATCCTGCGGTGTGTGAAACTCATCTTTCCCCTTCAGGAGTTCAAACTGATTCTGCTGGATCAAAATTTCCAGCATCCGATATGCGTTCATAGCGTTATTCCTGCTCTCCTTCGTTTGCTTCTTCCATATTGATATCCGGTTCTGCTGGCGTTATGTCTGCGTCATCCGTATAGCGGATGCGCAAAACTGCCTGAGACCAGTTCAGACTGACATGCGGCGTTTTTGTGCGCTCCTTGCCAGCCTCCTGGATCTGTTCCAGCAAATCCTCCAAAACCTGCTTTGTCAGATACCCGCCCCGCCAGTGAAACGTCAGGAGTTTTCCCTTCTTTGCTGCCTGCAGTGCCCGTTTTTTTACATCCTCCAGTTTGGTAAACGACAATTTCTTTTCTTTATAATAGAAATGATCACTATTGCTGCAGGCTGGTGCCGGTGCGATCAGCGGTTCGTGATCCCGGAAGATGGCTTTATCGTCCAGATTGAAATAATCGTAACGGATTTCCTCCCCGGTCACGCTGCATTTTCCAAGGCTGTTATCGAACGTGGCATCCAGATGATAATAGGTGCCATCAATCCGGACAATGTTCCAGGTATGGCGGTATTTGATGCCTTTTTCCGGATTATTGCCGCAAATCGCGATCATGCACCAGATTCCAAGCGCATCGCAAAGAATCTTTACTGCTTTGGCAATCCCTTCACAAACACCCACGCCTTGCCCCAGCGGACCAATGATCTCGTGGGAATAGGCCTTCTTTAACTTGTCATAGCGGATATTCTCACAGATAAAATCGTGAATATATTTTTCCTTTTCCCATTCGGAAAATGTCTTTGCCGGGCGGACCAGCTTTTCCACCCGTGCCGTCATCGCTTTCTGATGTTCCCGGATCTTGCCCTTGTCAAACAGATACTCTGGTTTCATGATGAGGTTTGGGGAATCCTGGTAATGCAGGAACCGGAATCCGGATGCCCAGAAAAGTTCCGGATGATCCAGCCGGAGCAGCAAAAATACCTCCGAAAGCTCCTTCGCCTCCAAAAGGGGCAGCTGGAAGCTGTCCGAGAGTTCTGTAAGACCCGCAAGCATGCTACGGTAAGCCGCCTGACGGGGTTTTGTCATATGATCATAATAATAGGTTCCAGCCATCTTGTTTCTACTTCTTTCTGCAAATTACAAAACATCAGTTCCACACTGCAATTACTTTCTGTCGATTATAACATTCTTTCCTGATTTTTGCATCGAATTTCTTTTTATTGCAGACAAATATTGATTTTAGCGCTATAATCTCATTAAACAGATACCAGTTTTCATTATGTCGAGGATACCAGATTATGCTAATATACGATTTTTCCAAACGGGGGACTCGCCCCCTCTACGAATTTCTCTACCATTGTTTAAAAGAAGATATCCTGACCGGCCGCATCCCGTCAGGCACAAAGCTTCCTTCCAAGCGGGAACTCGCCTCGGATAACCAGATCAGTGTACGCACAGTCATGAATGCCTATGATCAGCTGCTGACGGAAGGCTACATCACCTCCGAGGAAAAACGCGGATATTTTGCCGCAAAGCTGACGGCTGAGCCGGACCGTGCCGCGTTTTCGCCCTATTCTTCTCCTGCACAGGCTAAAAATGCAGAAGAAATGGAACCACTTTACAAAGAAGACAGCTGGTATGCGGACTTCACCTCTAACAACACCATTTACGAAAAATTTCCCTTTTCCTTATGGAGAAAAACCATACGGGAGGTTTTAAGTGAATACGAGCTGGAGCTGGTTGAAAGGGCACACTTCCTTGGAGTCCCGGCGCTGCGCGCTGCAATCGCAGACTATCTGTACCGTTCCCGCGGTATGCGGATTTCTCCGGAAAGCATTGTCATTGGTGCCAGCATTGAATACCTTTACGAGAAACTCATCAAACTTCTGCCGGAGCACTCTGTTTATGGTGCGGAAAATCCAGGATACCGCAAGATTCCTCGTATTTACGAGGAGTTTGGACTCTCCTGGAAAAGTCTTGAAATGGATGACTCCGGTGTCAGTATGGAAAGTCTTCGGGCGAGCGGCGCCAACGTTCTCCACGTTTCTCCGGAGCACCACTACCCCCTCGGCACAGTTACGACTGCCGGGCGTCGCCAGGAACTGCTTTCCTGGGTTTCGGAAACTTCAGACCGCTATATCATCGAAGACGACTATGACTGCGAATTCCGTTACTCAACCAAGAGCATTCCTGCCTTACAGAGTATGGACACCAGTCATAGGGTGATCTACATGAATACATTCAGCAAAAGTCTTGCACCGGCCATCCGCATCAGCTATATGGTTCTGCCAAAGAAGCTGATGAGCCGTTACATTTCCGGAGCCAACTTCTACTCCAACTCTGCGTCCAGCTGTGAGCAGTATGCTCTGGCCCGCTTTATCGAAAACGGCTCTTTTGAACGGCACTTAAGCCGTCTGAAAAAATATTACCGCCAGGAGGGCGAACGCCTGCTGCGCATCTTAAAGCAGAGCACCCTGATCCCGGCATCCCGCATCACCGGCGGAAGCTGCGGCACGCACCTGCTTGTCTATCTGGATACCTCCATGACCGATGTGGAGATCCGCTGGGCGGCCAGAAGCAAGGGCATCAACTTGGCCTGCCTGTCCGAATTCTGTACGGAAATCCGCCCGGAATACGAACATGTGCTGGTCCTAAACTACTGCGACCTGGATGAACGCACACTGATGGAGACTGTAAGAAGGCTGGGAAACATCTTTATCCAGTGGTAGCAGAGAGTCTCATTTCCGTCTCAGGGACTGATCCTCGCTCCGTTATCTCTGGTATCTAAATTATTTTTTATTTTGGCCGTTTTTCAAGCACCAATATCCTGTTATGATGTAGCCATGACGAACGAACGGAACCGCCTGGGACAATTCCCCACAGGAAATCATTTCCTCGAAATCACTTTTCGGTTCTGTATTCTGAAGGCTTTTGATTCGAAATCGAAAGCATCAAAAATTACATTATCAGGAAAAGAAGCGTGTATCTTATGGCAACAACTTACTATTTCTTACCAACCAGAAACTTATTCGGTGAAGATTCCGTCCAGGAGGCTGGTACCCTGATGCAGAGCCTCGGCGGCAAAAAAGCAATGATCGTGACCGATTCCTTCCTTGCTTCTTCCGGTATGGCAGCCGACATTCAGGAAATTTTGAAGAAAGCCGGTGTAGATAGTGTTGTATTCGGCGGTGCAGAGCCAAACCCGAAAGATACCAATGTCGTAAGCGGACTCGAGATGTTCCGTTCAGAGGGTTGTGATTCCATCATTTCTCTCGGCGGCGGTTCTTCCCACGACTGTGCAAAAGCCATCGGTCTGGTTGCTTCCAACGGCGGCGATATCCGGGATTACGAAGGTGTGGATAAGTCCACCAAACCAATGTGCCCGATGATCGCGATCAACACAACCGCCGGTACTGCTTCTGAGATTACCCGCTTCTGTATCATTACTGATACCAGCCGTCACGTCAAGATGGCAATCGTAGACTGGCATGTCAAATATTGTTCCGGTTCTTTTCAATCAAACATTTTGCCAAATACATTTGCGCAAGCCTGGCTTATGCCGGGCTTTGTGCTGTTTTCAATATCAAGATATTTTGAGGAGGAATACCCATGGGTGTTTACGCTGTAACCGGTGGTTCCCACGGAATTGGGGCCAATACGGTAGAATTACTGAAAAAAGAGGGACATGAGGTGGTAAACATCGACCTTTTAAAAGGCGATATCACGGCAGATCTTACCACACTGGAAGGACGTCAGAAAGTCATCGACGAGCTGCACGAACTGCATCCGGAAGGTCTTGACGGTCTGATCTTAAGTGCAGCGGTTTCCGGCGCATGCGGAAATCTCACCAAAATCATATCCCTGAATTACTTTGGTGCCGTGTCGATCATCAAAGGGACCTATGACCTGCTGGAGAAAAAGCATGGAAGCTGCGTGGCGGTTTCTTCCAATATCATCTCCCAGGATCTTTCACGCATGGATATCGCAGATCTGTTAAATAACTGCGGGGACGATGAACACAAAATCCGAAGCGTAGTTTCCTCACTCGATGCCTCCGATCTAAGCGTAGGAAACAGCATCTATGCTGCTTCCAAATATGCCCTGGCGCGCTGGGTCCGCCGCCACTCTGCATCCTATGCGGCAAATGGTGTCCGAATCAATGCTGTCGCGCCAGGCAATGTCGGCAGTGCCATGACCGCTACCATGTCACACAGCGCCAAATCCTCCTTAAATGCCCTTCCGATTCCAACACGCTACGGTCAGGAAACCTTCATGGATCCAAAAGAAATTGCATTGGCCATTGTATTTCTGGCGTCTGAAAAAGCCTGCGGGATCAACGGCATTGTCATGTTTGTGGATGGCGGTACCGATGCGCTTTTAAATACAGAAAAAGTTTATTAAAGGGGGTTTTGACAGATGCTGCCAATCGAACAATACATTGATGCCATAGAAAATAAAGATTATGAAGGGCTGGGGAGCCTCTTTACCAAGGACGGTCATTACTGTGACTACTGTGCCAACGGAACACTCCAGCATGACTATCATCTCTACGGGAAGGAAGCCATCTCCATGTTCTTCCGGAACAAATTTCTCTGTAAACAATACTCCATACTGGAACCGACCATTTTAAGTCCATCCCAGGCAGAGTTTATCGCAAGTTTCAGTGGTTACCATGTGATGGCCATTGCTACCCTGCAGCAGTTATCTGCAGACGGGCATATCCGAAGACTGACGGTACGTCCTAAGTAACGGACAGAAGTCTAAAAAATTCCATTTAAGCATAAACGTAAGCGCGTTTTCCGCACAAACAAAAAATCCGGCTTTTTGCCGGATTTTTGCTTTTCCCCAGTCCATTCAGATCAGTTTCTCCAGATGCTTGCGCACAACGCTAAAATGCTTCTTCAGCGCTTTCGCGCCCGCCGCCTCATCGCGGACCGTTAACGCCTCATAAATATCCCAGTGTGCTTTTCTTAAAACGGCAGCACGACGCCGGTCGGAAAGAATCGACGTTCTTAAGTCCTTCACAAACAGTTTCAACAGATTTTCCATCTGATCCACGTAAAAGATCATCAGCTCATTATGTGACATTTCCATAAGGATCTTGTGAAATTGTATATCCAGCGCCGCACTATCCTGGGCGCTCATCGGCTGGTCCATCTTCTCCAGTACTTCATGCATCCGCTCCAATTCTTCCGGTTTTGCATCTTCCATCGCTGCGGCCAGTGCCGTCTGTTCAAATCCGCAGCGTATCTCAAACACTTCCGTCCGGTCGATATGCTGCAATACCATGGTCAGGGACATGAGCCTGGTCATGTATTCCTTTGTGTTGCAGCGGATATAGTTTCCGCTTCCCTGAATGCACTCAATCAGCCCCATCATCTCAAGAACGTGAAGCGCTTCTCTCGCTGAATTGCGGCTGACTCCGAGTTTTTCCGATAAAGCACGCTCCGTCGGGATCTTATCATTCAGGCGGAGATTGCCTGAGGTAATCTCCGCCGTAAAATAATCAAATACTCGTTCGTATGCTTTCTGACTGTTTTTCTCTTCCACGTAACGTCATCCTCCTAGAGACGATAGCAGACCTTTCCAGGATTTAAGATCATCTTCGGATCAAAGACACGCTTGATGCCTTCCATGAGAGCCATGTTGGTCTCACCAACTGAATCGATCAGATATTTGATCTTGCCGGAACCGATACCATGCTCGCCGGATACCAGACCACCGCAATTGGTTGCTTCTTTGTAAATGATCTCGAAGAATTTATCAACACGGGACTTGAACTCTTCCTCTTCCAGGTCATTGGAGCACTGGTAGATGTGAAGGTTTCCATCTCCTGCGTGGCCAAAAGATTTGATGGTCAGACCGCACTCTTCGCCGGTCTTGTTCACAAAATCCAGGTAATCTGCAATCTTATTGACCGGAACTACAACGTCACACTCATCTAACAGCTTTGTCTCATGCATGATTGCCTCCAGGAAGGAAGAACGTGCTGCCCATGCATCTTTGATCTTGGCAGGGGTATCTGCAACCAGAACATCCATAGCGCCGGCATCCAGAACCAGTTCTGCCATCTGCTCCAGCATGGTATCCAGTTCATCCTGACTTCCTGCATCCAGTGTTACCAGAAGATAAGCACCGATCTGCTGGCCCTCTAACTCCTGCGGGAATACGCTGCGGCCAATGTAGCGCTCGGAGCTTAACACGATCTCACGCTCCATGAATTCGATTGCCTGTGGGTTTAAACCAGACATCTTGATCTTCGGAACCGCAGAAAGTGCAGTGTTTAAGTCTTCGAACGGAATGATCAGGGATGCTACTACCTTCGGAGCCGGAATGATCTTTAAAGTCAGCTCAGTGATGATACCAAGGGTTCCCTCGGAGCCGATCATTAAGTTTAACAGGGAATAACCGGAAGAGGTCTTGGAAACGGTTGCGCCCAGATGGGTGATCTCACCAGTCGGAAGAACCACGGTCATAGCACGTACATAATCACGGGTTGCGCCATATTTCACAGCTCTCATGCCGCCTGCATTGGTGGATACGTTGCCTCCTACACATGCGAACTTTTCGCCCGGATCCGGCGGATACATCATGCCCTTGCTTAAGCAGTCATTGGCCAGATCGTTTAACAGCACGCCGCTCTCGATCTCGACTACGAAGTTCTCCATATCGTAGTTTAAGATCCGGTTCATTTTGGAAGTGTCCATCAAAACTCCGCCAAGTAACGGAACTGCACCGCCTGCCAGACCGGTACCTGCACCTCTTGGCGTAACCGGGATGGTGTTCTCATAGCAGATCTTCATGACTGCAGCAACTTCCTCGGTAGAAGTCGGCTGTACAACCAGATCCGGCATATGGGTGCCGTAGATCGGCATCTCATCTCTTGCGAAATCTACGTTGATGTCGTCTCCCACGAGAACATGATCGGACACTGCCTGAATCTGGGCGATAATTTCCGGAGTCAGCTGATTATATTTTTCCATTGTAATTCCTCCTCATATTATAATGTAAGCCTCACCAATAATCAAATCGAATGAACATTATTTTCTGTTTTTAATCTCCTCGATCAAAAGCGGAAGGATTTCTTTGACATCTCCCACGATTCCCACATCTGCGATATCAAAAATTGATGCTGCTTCATCTTTGTTGATCGCTACAATGTATTTGGAACCCATGATTCCGGACACATGCTGCATAGCTCCGGATATACCGCAGGCAATGTAAAGCTTCGGTGCAACGATCTTACCGGACTGTCCAACCTGATGTGCACGGGAGGCCCAGCCTTCTTCGATTGCCGGACGGGATGCTCCAACAACGCCGCCAAGCAGGGCTGCCAGTTCTTCTACCAGCTTAAAGCTTTCTGCATCACCCATACCACGGCCGCCGGTTACGATGACATCAGCACCTTCCAAATCCACTGCCTCTGCGATTTCTTTTGCTGCGTCTACGATCTTAGCCTTTCCTGCATCGGATACGCCTGTCTCTTTTTCTTCTACGCTGCCTTCTGCTGCTTCCGGCTTTGCAAAGCTTCCGCTGCGGACGGTCGCGAACTGAATGCCGCCTGCCACACTCAGACGCTCAAGAACCGTGCCACCGTAAGCCGGACGTACAAATTCAACACCTGCATCGGTCTTCTCAATGACGGTTACATCGGTAACACAGCCTGCATCAAAGCGCTGTGCCAGACGCGGTGCCAGATCTTTGCCAAGCTGGCTTCCAGAGAACAGCACCAGTTCCGGCTGAGTCTCTTTGATATAACCCTCCAGCGCTGCTGCCTGTGCATCTTCTGATGAGTCACCGGTCTTTAAGACTACAACCTTTGCACCATACTCTGCAGCTTTTTTCGCTGCCTCAGTATCTTCTACTGCTACTGCAGATGCCTCGCCCAGTCCGTTTGCTGCGGACAGAAGCTCCAGGCTGCCCTGCAGAGGGGTTCCTTCTTTTGCTTCGATATATACCAGTACTTTCATGTTCGGTCTCCTCCTTACAATGCCTTATCCTGCAGCATTTTTTCCATTGCCTTGCGGACAGCTTCTGCTGCTTCTTTTTCCTTGATGCGGACGCCTGCGCTTCTCTTCGGCGGCTCGCTGTATCCTTTTAAGGATACCTTGGCTTCTACTTTGGAAACCTCTGCATCTGCTGCAGTGAATACCGGAACAACGGCTTTTCTTGCTGCCAGCTTTGCCTTGATGTTTGGATAACGCGGATCGTATGCCGGTTTTGCAATGGTAAATACTGACGGCTGTGCCACACGGTAACGGATGTAACCTTCCTCAGTCTCCTGCTTTGCAACAAGGCTGTCATCCTGCGGTTCTACTTCGATCACACTGGATACAAAACCGGTTCCAAGAATTTCAGCGAGACGGGCACCTACCTGGCCGCTGATCTCATCGGTAGATTCCTTACCGCAGAGGATCATGCCGTAAGGCTGACCGTTTTCTGCTTCGCATTTTTTTACTACTTTTGCAAGATACGCTGCCACTGCGCCTTCATCCGCTCCGGCAAATACCTCATCTTTGAATAAGTATGCTTTCTTTGCTCCAACTGCCAGGAGATTCTTCATCATGCTGGTGCAGTCCTCGGTTCCGATTGCTGCCACGGTAACCTCACCGCCATTCGCCTCGGTGTAACGGGCTGCGAGCTCCAGTGCATAGGTATCAAATGCGTTTGTCACCTTTTCTACATCTTTTGTTGCCGGTGTGCCAGCAGCGTCTAAATGGATCTCCACGCTGTCATCCGGAACCTGTTTTACAAATACCAGAATATCCATAAGATTTTATATCCTCCTTTGATTCTCTCTTGCTATCTTTTTTCGCATTCCGGGAAAGCTGTCTTTTTTGTTTCCCGGAATACGCGGACTTTCTTATTTTATTTCCCGATTACGGCTCTTCCTACTACCATACGCTGAATCTCGTTGGTTCCCTCGAAGATCTGGAAGATCTTTGCATCGCGCATCAGCTTCTCTACCGGGTACTCACGGCTGTAACCGTAACCACCAAGAATCTGTACTGCATCGATTGCGGTCTGCATTACAGAATCACCTGCAAAGCACTTTGCTGCTGCGGATTCTTTGCTGAACGGAAGTCCCATATCAGCAAGGCGGATCGAATGTGCAATCAGCTGTCTGGATGCCTCGGTACGGATCTCCATGTCTGCGATCTTGAACTGGATCGCCTGGTTCTTGCAGATCGGCTTGCCAAACTGTACGCGCTGTTTGGAATAAGCAACTGCCTCATCGATACATCTCTGTGCAACACCGACACCGATAACTGCACACCAGGTACGTGCCAGATCCAGAGTCTTCATTGCGGTAATGAAACCGGTTCCTTCTTCACCAAGACGGTTCTCAGCCGGGATGCGGACATCCTCCAGAAGTACATCACTGGTGGTTGAGCAGCGGATACCCATTTTGTTCTCATGGTTTCCTACACTCAGGCCAGGAGTTCCCTTGTATACAAGAAAGGCTGAAATACCTTTTGTCCCCTGATCCTTGGCAGTCATAGCGGTAACTACAAAGAAATCAGCCACGCTTGCGTTGGTGATAAAGCACTTTCTTCCATTTAATACATACTCATCGCCCTCGCGGACTGCAGTAGTCTTTCCAGCGCCTGCATCACATCCGGCATTCGGCTCTGTCAGGGCAAAGGAACCAAAGCCACCATTGATGATGATATCGCAGCATTTCTTTTTCTGCTCTTCATTTCCTGCTAAGAGCACCGGCTTTAATGCCAGGCCGTTTCCGTTTAAGGTAACTGCCACACCGGCATCGGCCCATGCGATCTGCTCCATGATAGCTGCCTGGTCCATATGATCCAGACCAAGTCCGCCGTACTCCTCCGGAACATCCATCATATGAAGCTGCATCTCAATGGCCTGATCGTAAATCTCCTTCGGCCACTCACCGGAAATGTCGTATTCCTTCACCTGCTCTTTTACTTCATTGATGCAGAAATCGCGGACATCCTTTAAAAGCTCCTTGCCGTCCTCAGAAATAATGTAACTCATATCCATATCCTCCCTTTCAGAAATTCATTGTCATATAAATGTATTTGTTGAATCATAAATACCATTTTGATTTGTGCTGAGGTGAGGGATCAGATTCCCATCAGCACGCCCGCATAACAGATAATGCCGGCCAGTACTACAAACAGTGCAAAGTATTTAAATACTGCACCGAGGATCTTACTCTCAGATCCTACTGCTCCAATCGCGCCTGCACCGATCGCAATACTCTGCGGGCAAACCATCTTGCCGATTCCTGCGCCGCAGACGTTGGCTGCCGCCATCCAGGACGGGTCAAATCCAAGCGATGCAGCGGTCTGGCTCTGAAGTCCGCCAAACAGCACGCAGGTCGATGTTCCGGAACCGGTTACAAATGCTCCAACTGCTCCGATCAGCGGTGCGATGCACGGATAAGCACTTCCTGCAACTGCTACTAAAAGATTTGCGATATCGGAGATCATGCCGCTGTAACTCATGATCTTTGCGGTTGCCATAACCGAGCAGATCGTAACGATCGTCTTCCAGTACTTTTTGAGTGTCTCAACAAGTACCTGAAGCATTTCCTGAAACGTAGCTCCCTGTACCAGACCGCCGATCACTGCTGCGATGAAAATAATCACACCCGGTGTGTTGATCCAGCTAAAGGAAAGCTTTCCGGCATTTTCGCCGCTGTAAACCTGAACCGAAGTTTTGATTCCTGCAATCGCATTGTGGATTGGCGGACACAGATTCGAGGTTGCCATAAGCAAGATGAAGATCAGAACGAATGGACACCAGGCTTTTAATCCTTCACCCACGGTGAATTTGTGATCTTTCGCATCCTCCGCTACTTCAATCGCATATTCCGGTTCCGGATTCTGGTTCAGCACTCTGGATGCCAGAACAATGCAAATCATGGAACAGATCGAACCGATGATATCCGGAAGTTCCGGTCCGATAAAGCACGCTGCTGCGTACCAGGGAATCAGGTAAGACAGTGCCGCGATCAGGATCATGGGAACCATACCCTTTAATGCTTTGATGCTTCTTGCTCCGATCGCTACTAAAAGGAACGGGGAAAGAATCACCAGAATGCTCTGAAGCATTGCTACATGGGTGGAAAGCGCCATCGTCTCTACTCCGGCTACGGAAACCAGTGTCACCGTCGGAACTCCGACAGAACCAAAGGCGGTAGGCGTAGAGTTTACAACCAGGCAGCCAACAACAGCGCCGATCGGGTCAACTCCGATACCTGCCAGCATGGATGCCGGAATGGCAACTGCAGTTCCAAATCCAGCCATGCCTTCCATAAAGTTTCCAAATCCCCAGCCGATCAGAAGAATTAACACTCTCTTGTCTCTGGAAACACTCGCTAACATCTTTTTGATTTCTTCCATTGCCCCGGTCTTTAAGATCAGGTTATAGGTAAATAATGCTGCGATGATAACCAGACAGATCGGCCACAAGGCATTCAACACACCTTCCAATGTTGCCGTAGCCATGCTGGAAACCGGAAACTTCCAACAAACAACCGATAATACTGCCGTCAGGATCCATGCGATCACACAAGCCTTGTGTCCCGGCATTTTTAAAATACTTAGGGCAACCACCAGCCAGAGGATCGGGATCATAGCCAGAAGAAACAAAGAAAACATAGAAACACCTCCCAAAATTTGCTAAACCAATTGCAACCATTTGCTAAACCAATTCTGTAAATCTCGAGATATGAACCCCTCATGTCTTTTATGTTCCGCGGTCATTTTTGATGATTCGATTATATTCAGTCGTGTGTTTTTGTTCAATATGTAACTTTTACAATATTTTTTTGCTGTTTTTGGGCGTAATTTTCTTAACAAAGTATGATTGGTTGATCCACTTTGAAGGAATAGAATTGGAACAGTCAATTCATCAAAACATGCAGAAATCTTGGCATTTCCATGCAAACATGTCGATATATACATACCATTTCACCTGCTTTTTCTGCCTCAATCCTTCCTCAACAAGTCTTATTCCGTTACCAATTTAACAACCACCTTTTTTCCGCTTTAGAATTTTCTATCATTTTTTGTCTTGTCGACAAGTACACAAGATTTTTGCACGGTTTTTCCCTCCTGTTTCGGGCATATTTTCATAGGTAAAAATGACGAATTTTTCAATTTGTACTCCTGTCTTTGTAACATGGCAGCATCCTGACACCTTCTAAAGAAATAAAAAAATGGCTGTTATGAAATGGATCAGCCAAAGCAATTCCATTCACAACAACCACTTTTTTATAATTCCCGCAAAATCAGTTCTGTAATTCCCTCATTTGCTCCCATCACAATCCGCTTTACCTTCGGTTCACGCCCATAGCTGAACTCCTCCCGGATCGCACTGCGGATCCGGGTTCCTCCGTTATAACCATGGATCACCCTGATTTTATAGACGGAACTTTCCGCCTGCTCTACTTTTTTCTGTACGGCCGCAACCGCTTCCTCCGTGCGCATGCCATGCACATCGAATTCTATAATCGGATTGTTGATCATCTCAGTTTCTGCTCCTTGCGTTCTTTTTTATTTTCATACATCTGCTGATCGGCCCGTGCTTTCGCATCACGAATGCTTTCTTTCTCCAGAAGTTCTGCACTTCCATAGGAAACTCCTGGGAGAATCGAAACCACTTTTCTTCGTTTTTCCATAATCCAGAAAAATTTTTCCTTGCAGAGTTCTTCTTTTTCCACCTGCCGCAAAAGTACACAAAACTCGTCACCGCCAATCCGGTAACAGTTTCCATATCGGCTATAGGCTTTGTTCAAGCAGCCGGCAATCTCCCTAAGGCACCGGTCTCCTGCCAGATGTCCATACGTGTCATTGATCTGTTTGAAATTGTCTACATCAAACACGATCAGCATCTTATCCTCTGCGCGCAAGTTCAAAGTACGGTTCAGATAGCTTTTCTGGCTTAAAAGTCCGGTCAGACCATCCAGCTGGTTCCACATTTCATTGCAGTACAGGAAAAAAAGCACTGCGATCAAGGTAATACACAGCCATGTGATATGAACAGACGGAATCAAAACCTGTACCAGGGTTCCAACTGCAAGAAATCCGGCAAGTCCGTAGATCAACTCTCTTCCGCGGTTCTGAAAACTCTGTGCCATCTCCAGTGTATTGAACAAAAGATAGCCGATTCCAGCATAGTACATCAGCATATAAACACGAAATCCGGCTTCTCTGGAATAATGATTTGCAGCATCCACCGAAAAGACCATGCTTTTCGAAAACAAAGAAACCGTCAATGCCACAAAATAGAATATTTCCATACCAATCGCGACCCGGAGGCTCCATTTCATATGTTCGGACCTCTCCATTGTATAAACAAGACAGAGCGGCACTGCCGGCGTCAGACCAAATCCCAAATAATTGGAAAGGATATTGACTGCACGCAGCCAGACTGGTCCGTCGTTCACCAGAACGGAAATCATCTCAAGAATGGAAATTCCACCAATCAGAATGAAGGTAAAAAGAAATCTTCTTGTCTGCTTTGGATTCAAGTTCTCGCTCAGCTGCACTAATACACACATGAACACCAAAACAAAAAGATTAATGGCAGTTAAAATAAAAAAGTATAAGTCTGTCATGTTTATTCTCCAGAAGTACCAGTACGTTCCATTCCTACAGGATATCTCAACTATTTACTGCTCAAATCTGCCCTTCATCTTCACTTCCTGCTTCCACACAGCCACTTTACCGCGTGCAAACAGACTGTCGATGTTTAAATCTTTGTCTAATACCAACAGGTCGGCATCTGCGCCCTCTGCCACGCAGCCTTTCTTTCCTTCCTGTCCCAGTAAGACTGCCGGAGTGCTGGTTAAGAGCTTCAATGCCTGCTCAAGCGGCATACCTTCTCTTACCAGGATCTGGATGGTGCGGTGCAGATACTTTGGAGATGCATAGGTTAAGCCGATGCACTCGCCTTCTTCATTGAAGCGCGGCTGGCTTCCGAATGCATCACTGGATAAAGTTACATGATCCAGATTTACGCCGTCGCGGTGTAAAAGCTCATAAAGCTTCATGGTATCCGCTTCGACTTCAACATCGTCTGCGCCTGCAGTGCAGTCAATGTAGCCGCCGCGTCTTACAAGCTCGGCACCTGCATCGATCAGGCCCGGATTGCGCAAGATGTGGGTCGGAAGCAGATTCTTTGCTGGTACGTCGGAATGATCCAGTACATAGAAAATTGGATCCAGCTTTCCGTCCCCGTCACCCATATGCATGGTGACAAGCCCCGGCGTATTGCTAAGTAAACCCGCTCTGCGTGCTGCAGTTGCCAGGGCGATCAGCTCTTCGCCACCCGGATTGGAGCTTCTGTGATCGGATACTGCTACCTTTACACCGATCATCGGCGGAACCAGAATGATGTCGCGCTCCACGCTGCCGGTCAGGGTGGTCGGCGGATAGCCGTAGGAGCTGGTCAGGGTGTAGACAGTCATGCCCTCTTCAGTCAGGGCGCGGGCCTTTGCAACCAGGTTTTCCACGCTGCGGGTTACGCCATCGGTTCCGAGCAGTCCGACTACCGTGGTGATTCCGTTCTTGAAAAATTCGCTGAGCTGAGATTCCGGCACACGGGAAGCCGGTCCCTGCTCACCGCCGCCTCCGGTGATGTGTACGTGCATATCAATGTAAGCCGGTACAAGGATTTTTCCTTCCAGGTCATAGGTTTCCACTCCCGGAAGCCCCTCATAACCTTCGATCGTATCCTGCATCAGAAGAACCTTCTCTCCTTCGATCAAAAGATCCTTTTTGCCCAGTTTTTCTGGTGCGTAAACTTCTGCATTTTTCAGTAACTTGATCATAATGTCTGCTCTCCTGTCTCTTTCTTTTTCACTATACAAGCAGACTGCCGTCTAAACCTCTTAGGGATGTGGCAGCTCTCCTTTAAAAATCTTAGTTCGTTTCAAATGTTCCCTTTACCAGTGCTTTTCCATGCTCTACCATTTTTCTGCCCCGCGCAAACACGGTATCAACCAAAAACTCCTCATTCAAAAACAGGATATCCGCGTCGCTTCCCGGGCGGATACAGCCTTTTTTCGGGTACAGACCATTGGCTCTTGCCGGATTAGCCCCGCAGATCTGAATGGCTTTTTCAATCGGCACACCCGAAAAAACGGCGTCCCGCACTTCTTCGTGGAGGGAGGAAAGTCTGGTGACCAGAAGCCTTGCGCCTCCGTCCGGAAGCGGAACGCTCATGCTTCCGTTTCCGTCAGAACTCATGGTGATCTGCTCCATCGGCACTCCCTCTTCCATACAGATGCGGATGGCTTCGCTTGGCTTGATGCAGTTTGTAAAACCATCTTCTTCCCGGATTCCAGAGGTAATGTCAATGTAACCGCCACGGCGTGCCAGCTCTTTCGCCTGTTCAAACAGGTGCGGTGCCCGGTTTACATGGGTCGGAATCATATGTCTTGCCGGAATCTCCGTTTCATCCAGAATCTCAAACAGCATCTGGATTCCATTTTTTCCGATTCCCATATGAAACTGAACAACCCCAGCCTTGGCAGAAAGCATACCGCCCAATCTTGCCTGGGTTAGGATCCGTTTTACTTCATCCTTTGTCGGCTGGGAAGAACGGTGGTCTGACAATGCGATCTCTCCGATTCCCAGCACTTTATCGATCAGAATGATGTCTCGTCTGGCATCTCCGGTCATGGTCCGAAGCGGAATCTCATAGGATGCAGTCAGCATATAGGCACTGATTCCTTCTGTTTCCAGACCACGCACCTTTGCCAGCAGCGATTCCGGGTGACGTCCGGTTCCATCGGTTCCAAGAACTCCGATCACGGTGGTAACGCCAGCTGTTGTGACATCGGAAAGCATGACTTCCGGTGTCCGGCTGTAAGGCCCCGCCTCACCGCCTCCTCCGATCACATGGACATGCTGGTCTACATAACCCGGGATCACCGTTTTTCCTTCTGCAGAAACAACTTCCACCAGAACAGGAAGTTCCGGTGGATCGATGTGCTCTGCCACAGTTAATACTTTTTCATCTACCACCAGGATGTCGCGGAGGCCCTGTGGCTCCGGATCATACAGGTTTGCATTTTTTATCAAAAGTACTCTGGACATACCATTTAGTTCTCCTTTTTCTCCTCATCTTTCAGCTTTGCGATACCAAAACCGGTGAAGCCCCAGATGATTGCAAAGATCCAGCCGGTATAGCACAGGATTGCCCACGGGAGATAATCCAGTGTCTCTACACCCAGGGTGGATGCCATGTAAGCACCTGCTGCGGACCACGGGATCAGCGGTACGACTACAGTACCAGCATCCTCCAGGGTACGGGACAGGTTCTTGGCTGCCAGTCCGCGCTCTTTGTAAGCGTCACGGAACATCTCGCCCGGGATCAGGATAGAAAGGTAAGAGTTACCGGTTGTCAGTGCCATAGTGATACATGCTGCAACGGTTGCAGTGATCAGCGCACCGGTGCTCTTTGCCACGCTTAAGATTTTCTGAAGCACAACATCCAGGCAGCCTGCCTTACTCATGATACCTGCAAAGCAGAATGCGCAGAATACCAGAAGTGTGGTGCTCATAATGCCGTTCATACCGCCGCGGTTTAACAGCTTGGTTACTGCCTCAGAGCAGGTCTCTGTGTCGAAGCCTGCGCGGTGGATCATGGATACGTTAAAGCCGTTTACGGTTGCTTTCAGCACATCGCCTAATTCCACGTGCTGAATGAAGATTCCCTCAACACCTGCTACGAAAGTAGAAAGAAGCATAACCGGAATGGTTGGTTTCTGAAGCAGGGAACCGCCCAGAACGATCAGTACCGGAATGATGACCAGCAGATTCCAGCTATACATGGAAGAAAGCTGGTCCAGTAAGGTGGTAACCGTATCAGAGGTAATATCTGCAGTTACATTTGCATTCATACCTGCAATGGCATATACCACCAGGGAAACAATGGTTGCCGGTACGGTGGTGTAGAACATATGTCCGATATGCTCGTACAAGGTGCTTCCTGCCGCGATCGGAGCCAGGTTTGTGGTATCGGACAGCGGAGACATCTTATCGCCGAAGTAGGAACCTGCAATACATGCACCTGCAGTTGCCGGAAGGGAAACGCCAAGGGCACTTGCAATTCCCATGAGTGCAACACCCATGGTCGCAACGGAACCCCAGGAGGTACCGGTAACAACGGATACCACTGCCTCGATCAGAAATGCGGTAACCAGCATGAATTTCGGGTTTACGATCTGTACGCCGTAATAAATCATAAGCGGAATGGTTCCGGCTGCCATCCATGTGCCGACCATGGCACCAACGCAAACCAGGATCAGGATTGCAGGCATGCCTTTTGCGATCTTGGTGCAGATCTCATCCATCATCTCGTCCCAGGTCACACCAACGCGGAATGCAATGAATGCCGCGATCGCTGCTACCATGATCAGAAGCGGCTCTGTGCTGTAGCCAAATACGCCCTTTCCGATCGTTAAGATCAGAAGCATTGCGATGATCGGTGTGATCGATTCCGCAAAGGTAGGCAAACGTTTGGCCCGTTCTTTCTTTTCTTTCATTTGGATGTCCTCCTTTTCTTCACACTAATTCTTAAATTTTTCTAAATTTCTTTTTGCTTTCTAACTTTCTTTTTCCCGTTCTTCCAGAAGCCGGCTGATCTTGGAGACAAACAGGTCAAACGCTACGTCGTTTTTACCACTGTTGATGACAACATCAGCCTTGGAACGGGTCGGCTCTACATAGAGATAATGCATCGGTTTTACTGTGGTCAGATACTGCTCAATGATTCCATTCAGATCACGGCCACGCTCCGATACGTCTCTGGAAATGCGGCGCAGGATACGCTCATCAGCATCGGCTTCCACGTAAACCTTGATGTCGAGAAGGCTTCTTAAGCGCTCATCAGCCAGAAGCAGAATTCCCTCTACGATAATGATCGGCTTCGGGTCGATCCGGACTGTTTCGTTGGAACGGTTATGCTGGCTGTAGTCATATACAGGGCTCTCGATCGATCTTCCTGCCTTTAACTCCTTTAAGTGTTCGATCAAAAGATCGGTCTCCAGAGAATCCGGATGATCATAATTTACCTTCACACGTGTCTCGAACGGAACTCCGTCCTGGCAGCGGTAATAGTTATCGTGGTACAAAACCGCCACATCGTCCCCAAAATAGCTCTTGATTCTGTTTGTAAAGGTAGATTTACCTGAGCCGGATCCACCGGCAATTCCGATTATGATGCTCTCCATGTTCTTTTCCCTTCCGTATCGTTTATTTCTGAACCGGTTTGATTCCAAATTCCTCCGGCATAAAGCGCGGGCAGATGTTTTCCGAAGTAGTAATGACCGTAGAAGCCAGACGTGTACCAATGCTGCAGGCTTCTGCCATGGTCTTTCCATAAGTGAGACCCATGCAGACTCCGGCAAAAAATGCATCACCGGCTCCGGTCGTATCGACAACATCGACCTTCAGTGCCGGAACAAAGCCGCGGTTTCCATAGCTGTCCGCGTAGACTGCGCCCTCTCCGCCCATCGTCACGACCATGCGGGAAATACGGGCAGACTTAATGCGGTCTGCCAGAATGTCTGCCAGTTCTTCCGGTGTCTTGTTCTCATAATCTTCTGAAAAGAGAATCCCCATCTCCTGCTGGTTGCAGACAAAACAGGAGGTCTTTCTTAAGAAATCCCTGCGCTCTACTGCGATCGTCATGTTGGACACCAGGGCATATACATCTTTGTTATATTTTTCAGCATACTGGAAGATTTTTTTCATGATATCCTTATCCAGATCGATCTCTACCGCAATGCTGTCTGCATCTTTGAAGATTTCATCGCCCTGCTCGTCTAAAATATTCCCAATTGGTGTAAGGTCCGGCCGTTTGGAAACCGATGCCACCACATCTCCCTCATGGTCAAATACAGCCAGCCAGGTTCCCATGCCATCCGGAAGTTTCCGGATATACTTGGTGTTTACTTTATGGCGGTCCAGTTTGCGGATGATATCCTCTCCCATCGAGTTGTCATCCACCAGGCTGACAAAGGTTGGCTTCAATTCTACATTCGCAATATCCTCTGCTACATTTCTGGATACCCCACCGTGGTTCTGTACGATGATTCCGGCATTTCGTCCGGATGGGATATACGGGGATGTGGAATACCCCTTAAGATCCATAAAAACAGCACCGATCACTACAATTCCCATCTTTTGTTTCTCACTTTCCCTTTATTTGATACTATATCACTGCTGCTTACGCGCTGCGCAGGCAGCAGATATCTTGATTTCGATTTTACATCGATTTAATATTTAATTATAGCCAGGAAGACCTGTGGTTGTAAATCCCTTTTGCACATTCTGTCGAAAAATGTTGTATGGCAAAGAAACCATCTCCCTGCAAACCAAGCATTCTGTGCCTCTTTTAGAAATCAAACAGTGACAGCTGGTTGCTTTCCGGCAGATCTCCTAAAAGTCCCAGATCGTTCATCAGGTCGCAGATCGTCTTACTGACCTTGGTACGGTTTCTGAAATCCTCGCGCGATAAGAACGGACCATCCTTCGCCGCGTAAACCACACCCTCCGCTGCATTCAGACCCAGACCTGCGATGCTGCTTAAAGATGGCATCAGCTTTCCGTCGATCACCTGGAAGCGGTCTGCCTGGGCGCGGTAAATGTCGATCGGCATAAAATCATAACCGCGCGCGTACATTTCCTGAACGATACGCATATCGCGCAGGGTATCCTGCTCAGCCTTGGAGAGAGAATCCGCTCTCTTTTTAAAGTCTGCCAGATGATATTCCAACTTATCCCGGCCCAGGCACATCAGCTCATAGGAAAACCCGTTCGCGCGGATACTGAAGAATGCCGCATAGTAAGCCAGTGGATAGAACACCTTGCAGTACGCCACACGCCATGCCATCATAACGTAGGCCGCCGCATGGGCTTTCGGGAACATGTACTTGATCTTTAAGCAGGAATCGATATACCACTGGGGCACATCGTGTTTTTTCATTTCCTCGATCCACTCCGGTTTCAGACCCTTGCCTTTTCGCACACTCTCCATGATCGTGAAGGAAAGTCCCTCCTCCAGGCCCATCTGGATCAGATACACCATGATATCATCTCGACAGCAAATCGCCGTCTGAATGGTGGCCTGCCCGCTTATGATGAGGTCTTTCGCGTTGCCCAGCCATACATCGGTACCATGTGCCAGTCCGGCAATGCGGACCAGATCAGAAAAATATTTCGGCTGCGCGTCAAGTAACATCTGCATCGCAAAGTCCGTACCGAACTCCGGGATTCCAAGCGCACCGAGCTTACATCCGCCGATGTCATCCGGCGTGATGCCTAACGCAGAGGTGTTCTGGAACAGGGACATGACCTCCGGAGAATCCAGAGGAATATCTTTTACCGGGTCCAGGCCGGTTAAATCCTGCAGCATACGGATCATGGTCGGGTCCTGATGTCCTAAAATATCAAGCTTTAACAGGTTATGGTCAATCGAGTGGTAATCGAAATGCGTGGTCACCGTGGAGGTCGTCATATCGTTTGCCGGACGCTGGACCGGAGTAAAGGAATAGATTTCCTCTCCGATCGGCAGTACGACTATACCGCCCGGATGCTGACCGGTCGTACGGCGCACGCCCACGCAGCCCTGTACAATGCGGTCGATCTCACAGTTTCGCTTGTGAATGCCGCGCTCCTCGTAATAGCGCTTTACAAAGCCAAATGCGGTCTTATCCGCCAGCGTACCGATGGTTCCCGCGCGGAAGGTCTGGCCTTTTCCGAAGATAACCTCCGTATAGTCATGAGCCTTACTCTGGTACTCGCCGGAGAAGTTCAAGTCGATATCAGGCTCCTTGTCTCCCTTGAATCCCAGGAACGTCTCAAAGGGGATGTCGAAGCCATCCTTTGTGAGCGGATGGCCGCA
>OGWS01001132.1_pt1 | contig 23169 bp, 25 predicted proteins | sample 1576111 | NCBI WGS metagenome assembly OGWS01 (sample SAMEA3541534, study PRJEB24748) | human gut metagenome | biome: human gut; feature: human-associated habitat; material: faeces | place: China | collected 2012
TACATTTCCACGAGTCCGGACATGCAGCCATCACAGGCTGCATCAATATTTCCTAATGATTCCGCCACGATCTTCTCCCGCTCTTCTTTTGTTGTCTCTGAAATTAAATAGCCCATTGCATTTCTCTCCTTTTCTTCAAATGCTGTGTTTACTATTACACTTGATTTCATTCCATATTTGATTTCAGTTTGTATTTTGTTTACCTCATATTTTCTTCATTATCCTTGATTGCCGTCCACAGATTTTCCTTTACTTTTTCAAGCCCGGCAGACAATGTTTCCAGCTCACTCTCACTCATTCCGCTTTTCATTATACCATCTGCCATCTCAAATATCTCAATAACTTTATCCGCCATCTCACATCCTTCTTCCGTGAGTGCAATCGTCCATGAACGGCGGCAGGCGGGATTGCTCTCCCGCTTTACAAGTCCCATCTTTTCTAACCGGTCGATCGTCCGCGACATCGTCGTAACTTCGATCAGGCAGGCATCAGACAATTCTTTCTGGTTCATTGCACCGTGCTTCCTCAGTTCCTTTAAAATGTGCGGCTGTCCCTGTCCCACCGTAAGTCCAAGCTCTATAAAATACGGCCGGATAAACCGTCTTCTTAACATTTCAACATCAAAAATCTCATTTTTCACCCTAGCATCACTCCAATTCAAACTGTCCTGTATACAACTGATAATATCTGCCTTTCTGCTCTAAAAGCTCGTCATGACTGCCGCGCTCAATGATCTCACCTTTTTCAAGTACCATGATCGCATTGGAATTTCTTACGGTTGAGAGCCTGTGTGCAATGACAAATACGGTTCTTCCCTCCATAATGGCATCCATGCCTTTTTCGATCAAACGCTCCGTCCTTGTGTCGATCGAACTTGTCGCCTCGTCTAAGATCAGTACCGGAGGTTTTGCGATCGCCGCTCTTGCGATCGCGATGAGCTGCTGCTGTCCCTGAGATAAGCTGCTCCCATCTCCGTAAAGCATCGTGTCATACCCCTGCGGCAGACGGCTGATAAAGGAATCCGCATTGGCGATCTTCGCCGCCTCCCGGATCTCCTCATCCGTCGCATCCAGTTTCCCGTAACGGATATTGTCTGCGATCGTCCCGGTAAACAAATGTGTATCCTGTATGACCATGGCAAGGGAATGCCGCAGGTCATCTTTCCGAATATCTTTGACGTCGATCCCATCATATGTGATCTGTCCCGCCTGAATATCATAAAACCGGTTGATGAGGTTTACGATCGTTGTCTTTCCGGCACCCGTTGATCCGACAAAAGCGATCTTCTGTCCCGGTTTTGCAAACAATGATATTCCGTTCAGCACCGTTTTCTCCGACACATAGCCGAATACGACATCATGGAAACGCACATCTCCCTTTAACAGTACCAGTTCTCCTGATGACAGTTTCCACGCATACAATCCTGTAATTTCCGCGCATTCTGTCAGTGTGCCATCCGCATTTTTACAGACATTGCAGAGTGTCACTTTTCCCTCGTCAATCTCCTCCGTCTCGTCCATCATGTCAAAAATACGCTCTGCACCTGAGAGCGCCGACAACAGAAAATTGACCTGCTGTGTAAACTGATTTAACGGCATCGCACTCTGTCTCACATATACAAGATATGCCGACAGGCTTCCCAAATCCATGAGCCCGCGGATCACAAACATGCCGCCGGCACATGCTGAGAGCGCATAGTTAAAATAGGAAAGCGCCACGATCACCGGCACGAGCATACCTGAATGTGCCAGTGCATTTGTAGACTCCCTGCGAAACCGCTCATTCATTTCACAGAACTCTTTAAAGTTTTCCTTTTCATGGTTGAAAACTTTCTCCACCTTCTGCCCTGCCATCATCTCCTGCACAAAACCGTTGATGTTTCCGAGTTCCTGCTGCTGTCTGTGATAATATTTTTTGCTGCATTTTCCATTGTACTGCATGAACAAAAAGGTAATGACTAAAAATACCACCACGAGCATGGTCAGTTTTACGCTGAGCACCATCATCATTGTGATCGTTCCAAACAATGTCAGAAAACTCTGAATGATCATAGCAAAACTGTTGTTCATCGCCTCCTGCACCGTGTCGACATCGTTGGTAAAATGGCTCATGATCTCGCCGCGCGTGTTGTCGTCAAAATATTTCAGTGGGAGTTTCTGTGTGTGCCGGAACAGATCCATGCGGATTTCGCTCACGACTTTCTGCGAGGTGTGCACCATCAGCCGGTTATAGCCGAGCGTTGCGAGCGCACCGCACAGGTACATCACACCCATGCCGATGACTGCCAAAAGAAGTCCCTTCATATTTCCCGGCACAATGAAATTGTTGACGAGCGGTTTGATCAGATATGTGCCGCAGATTCCTGCCCCCGCACTGATAAATACAAGAATTGCCACAAGGAAAAATGCCCACTTGTAATGACCGAGATAAGTCAGGAAGTGCTTCATGGTCTTTTTCGTATCTTTTGGTCTTTTATATCCCACATACTTTGCCATTAAAGATCAGCTCCTTCCTTCTGTGATGCATAGATTTCCTGATAGATCTGATTGTCATGGAGCAGACTCTCATGTGTGCCGATTGCCTCCACATGCCCCCTGTCCATGATAATGATCTGGTCAGCATGGCGGACAGACGATATTCTCTGCGCAATGATGATCTTTGTCATATCCGGCAGTTTTTCTGCAAGCCCGCTTCGTATCTTCGCCTCCGTCGCGGTGTCCACCGCGCTTGTGGAGTCATCTAAGATCAGTACTTTCGGCTTTTTCAAAATGGCTCTGGCAATGCAGATCCTCTGTTTCTGCCCTCCGGACACATTGACTCCCTCCTGCCCCATCTCGGTATCATAACCATCCGCAAGCCGGTCCACAAACTCATCCACACAGGCAATCTGACATGCTTCTTTAATCTCATCCAATGTGGCATTTTCATTTCCCCAGCGGAGGTTATCGATCAGTGAACCGGAAAACAGCGTATTTTTCTGCAGTACCATCGCAACTGCGTCCCGAAGATGTCTGACCGGATACTCTTTTACATTAATTCCGTCGATCTTTACCTCGCCCTTTGTCACATCGTAAAGTCTTGGGATAAGCTGCACCAGCGTAGTCTTTGATGAACCGGTCTGCCCGATGATGCCGACTGTCTGCCCCGGTCTGATGTGGAAAGAAACATCGGAAAGCACATATTCTTTTGCCGTGTCCTTGTATTTGAACCAAACATGGTCAAATTCGATTTCGCCCTTCGTCACGGCAATGTCCTTTGCATTTTCATCCGTAATATCGATTTTTTCATCAATGACTTCCATAATCCGCTCTGCGGATGCGAGTGACCTTGTCATGAGAAGGAACACATTTGACATCATCATGAGAGAATTGAGGATCAGCAATACATAACTCAAAAAACTTGTAAGCTGTCCGATCATCATCTTCCCCTCATTGATCAGCCTCCCACCGATCAAAAGGATTCCAAGGATCGTCCCGTACATGACAAACTGCATGGCTGGCATGTTCAGCACTGCCGTTCCAAACGCCTTTTCGGACTCTGATTTTAAATTTTCATTGACGACACCGAATTTTTCCACTTCGTAATCGCCTCTGACATAGGATTTCACAACACGGATCGCCGTAAGATTTTCCTGAATGCACCGGTTTACCTGGTCGATTGCACTCTGCATGCGCCCGTAAAGCGGCCCGACATTGATAATGATAAGAATTAAAAGCACTGCTAACGTCGGCAGTGCCACAAGAAAGACCAGTGCCAGTGTCGAATTGATCCGAAATGCAAACGATGTCGCAAAAATAAGCATGACCGGGCTGCGCCCGAACGGACGCATACCGGTGGACACTGCATTCTGGATGTTCGTCACATCGCTCGTCAGACGCGTGACAAGCGACGACACGCTGAAATGGTCTATATTGGAAAATGAATAAGACTGGAGTTTTTCGTACTCCGCCTTTCTTATATTTGCACCGAGTCCCTGTCCGGCAAGCGCGGAAAATTTTGCACTTCCGACACCAAGGATCAGTGCTGACACTGCGCAGAGTGCCATCTGCAGACCTTTTTTTATAATGTAAGTCTCATCCGCATTTGTAACTCCATAATCGATCAGGTCTGCCATGAGAAGCGGCACTGTGATCTCTAAGACCACTTCCACGCCGATGCATAACAAACCTAACCATGCATATTTCTTATATTCTTTCATATGAGAAAAAACTCGTTTCAACATTACTTGCGCCTCCAATAGTTGCATATGCAAGTATTGTATTGCGGGGTTGGGTGGATGTCAAGAGTAAAACCATGCTACTTCTCTTTTTCATTTTGCTCTACAACTCTTATAAAATTATCACAAACTTCCTGATAATCTTTATATCCCATAAGAAGCATCTTGTCATACATCTCAGAAAGTGCATCGAGAAACTTTTTTTCATCCCTTTTTCTTATTTTGCAAAATATCACATGATACGGCGAATTTTCTTTTACATATTCATCTCCAAAATCCACAGTTACCTTGTATTTTATAAATAACTGATCTGCCAGATAATCTTCACTGTCAAGAAATACATATTGAAATTTAAAAAATGATGGGCTCTGTAATTTATAATAATTTTTCAAAATGTATCCCTCCATTTCTGTCTTCTTTATATCTTGTACATGGCCTCCAAAAGATCCGTTACGACCTACTTATCTTTTTCTGTTGCATCCTCTGATTTCTGTCCCAGAAACAGGGGATCACGCATGATTTTCTTTACCATGTAAGTTTATCTTCCTTTCATCATCTGATGCTTGAAACCGAACCTCCGCATCGCAGTTTCCTGCAGGTTTTCTGCTGGGCGCATTTAAAATTTATCGTATCCGGATTTAAATCACTATGAACTTTAACGAATAACAAATAACGAATAACAGAAAAAACTTTATCACTGAACCTGAACTATTTTGCACTATTTACCTGTGACCGCACCCTGCACGGAAAATTTTTTAAAGATCTACCTCAAACTGCACCGTCTGGTTATATTGATCCAATGCCATCTGCAATTCCATGACATTCTGAGATACCCGCTCATATTCCTGCTTGACCAGATCAAGATCATAGTTGACATACCGATACTCGGGAACTGCATTTCTGGACATATACGATGTTGTCTCCCTCGTCTTTGGAAGCTGTTTGCGCATCCGGTCAAGGACAGCCTTTCTTTTATTCAACTGCGCCATCTTTATTAAGATCGTGTCCACGCTCATCTCGGTATCCTTTACCTGCACTTTTGCGGTTGCATTTGTGACATTCAGTGCATGTTTGATCACTGCGATCTTTTCATCAATTTCTGCAATCGTTGCTGCAACCTCAGCATAATCATATTCGGGGATCACAGGCTCCTCATTGATCGCAGCCACATAGGTACTTGACGCTTCTTCCTTATTTATCCAGTATTCCTTGTCTTCTTCCAGGCTTTTAAGCCATTTATTTGCATATGCCGATGTTATTTTTTTCATTTACCTTTTTCCTCTCCCAACTATCCTTCATGATGATATCAATATAAGACATACAGAAAAGTTTGTCATTCTACCGCTAGTTTAATTTCCGAAATAAAATATACCATAAACGAACGATATCCCCGTCAATGACGAGGATATCTTCAATACTGGTATGCAATAATCTACTTAAAATTATAAAATTGTCCAAACTCGGCAGCGATTTTCCTGAGATCCATTTGTAGACTGCCTGCGGATTTTCAAATCCCATCACGGTCTGGACATCTTTCACCGTGTAACCGTGTTCTGATAGAAGCCTCTTGATCTGTCTGCCGGTCTCTTTCTGCTGGATTGATAAATACATTGGTTCCATCTCATACCTCCTTATTCATCACTGTCCCGAAACACGAATTTATTTTATCTTAACATTTTTTTGTTGGGAAATCCAGATAAATCGCCTGACTAATGAATTCTGTTCTTCTAATCAGAAAATAATCTACTTTCCTGTCCTTATAGCATCTTTTTGCCAATAATTTTACCACTTTCGGCGCTATTCCCTTATTTCTCTTATTCTCGAAAAGATCTATTCCTATTTCAGGTGTATCAGAGTCCGGATTCTGCAATTCCAGACTTCCACAATAATCGCCATTTATTTCAAATACAGAAAATACTTTATCTTCTCCCTCTAAAACCTGTTCCCACATCATATCTTTGCAATGCTCATTTAAAAACAATGTATGTTCACCATTTATCTGACGATGCAATTCTACATAATTATCACGATCTTCATCCGCAATCGGGCAAATGATAAATTCATTATCTGATACATATACACTGCTGTTATTTCCCTGTTGTCTGGTATACTCCTGTCCACACTTCCAGATAGCCTTCTCTTTAAAATAAATACTGGTATCCTCGTCCGATATTTCAAAGAACACCCGTAACATATCCATATTTAATGTCTTTCCAAATCTTCTCGGTCTGGTAAACAGGGAAACCAGCGGTTTTCTGTCTAAAAATTCTTTGATCAGCAGTGTTTTATCCACATAATAATATTCTGCCTGTGCTCTGACATAATCAGAAACTCCTACCGGAAGCGGTCTTTTCTCTTTCGCGGCATCTTTACAGGTTTTCATATTTATTTCCTCTCCTGATGGCAATATATTACTTCTTTTACGGCTGATTATAATAGAAATGCGGAAATATATCAAATTATTTTGATATATTTCCGCATACACAATTTTAATTAAGCTGGTACTCATCCACCACTTTTCTCGCCACATCCGGATAGTTCGTAATAATTGCATCGAGTCCCATCTCACAGCAGCGCCGCATGTCTTCCTCATTATTGATCGTCCATACATGCACTAATATATTTCTCCGCCTGCAGTCCTCCAGATAATTTGGATAAAAAATTTTCGTCCACCCCGGATGCAGAGCATCTGCCCGCACAACATCCGCCACATAATCGACCGCATTTATAATTCCATCCGCATACAGTGCACCTGTTTTTAATTCCGGGCATTTTTCCTTCATACTGCGGATCGTATAATGATTGAATGAGGAAACTATGATACGATCCATCATGTCATATTTTTTTGTCAGTTCTAAAACCTTATCTTCCATTCCCGGATAAAACGTGTTTCCAGTCTTCATTTCCACATTAATGGTGAGATCTGTCGGCTTTATCAGCTGATAAACTTCCTCTAATGTTGGTATCTCTTCCTCTTTGTATTCTGGATGTAATTTATTAAAATTAAACTTTTTTAATTCATTACAGGTAAAGTCCTGTACACGTCCGGTTCCATCACTGACTCTGTCAAGTACTTCATCGTGTATCACAACCACTTCACCATCTTTCGTCAGATGCACATCCAGTTCGATCCCATCTGCTTTCATCTCAATGGCTTTTCGAAATGCATCCATTGTATTTTCCGGTGCATATCCACTTGCTCCACGGTGCGCCCATACTTTTATTTTTTTTGAATCCATAAATTTTTATCCCCCTTCTGTTTTGACACATTCTAATCCTGAATTTGTAATACTTCCATATGCTTACATTTCTTCCACATAGTGCACATAGTCAAAATTTCTGATCTCATCGATCAGTTCCGGTCTCATATTATAGTGATTGACTTCCAGAGTTACCACTAAAGATGAAAATTTACCCGGCAGTTTATTTTTGGTTGTCTCAACCGTCTCTGTTTTCACATTCCGGCTTCGCATCTCCTGTAAAAACAGCCCAATGCTCTTTCCATTTTCCAGTTCAAGATAAAGGTCAAATACTTTCGCATGTTTCTGTAAAAAAATGTCGATTTTATTCAGAAGGCGCAATACAACAACAATGAACATCAGCGTATAGACTGCACCTTCCACAAATCCGATTCCGATTGCCAGACCCACACAGGCACATGCCCAAAGTCCTGCTGCTGTGGTAAGCCCCCGGACCCTTTGTTTCTCCGTTACCAATATTGTGCCTACCCCCAGGAATCCTACCCCACTGATCACCTGTGCACCGAGCCGTGCAAGATCGGCTTTCTGGTCAAAATTCATCGACATATATTCACTGGTCAGCATTACCAAAGCGGATCCAAGGCACACTAATGCATGTGTCTTGATCCCGGCTCCGCGCCGTTTTAACCCACGGTCAATTCCTATCACAGTTCCCGTTAGGATTGCCAGCGCAAGGCGTCCGCAAATCGCTACGCTGTTCCATTCTGCCATTGCGTCAATAAAAGCTCTCCACATGATTTCACCTTCCCACTATTTTATCTCCAACGAATCTTTTTGTGCATCTTAGGATAAAGAAAAAGAACAATTTAAAATTATCTTTCAAATTGCTCTTCTCCCCATTCTCACCTGCAATTACTTTGAATATAACCGAATCCTTTTTTCTTTAATTTTTCCGTAAAATCTGTAGTAAAATGCATGCAAAAAACATTCCTTCTTAAATCCGCCGGTATACATTCCTCCAGCTCCTCTAATGGGCAATGTGACCTGTGATCCGATGTAAATTCTGTTGTATCCTGATAGATCGTTGATATTTCCCTTTTATAAAATCTGTTTAATACATCTTTGGGAATCTCATACGAATCTCCACTGTAGTAAATCTTCTCTCCTGCAAATTCAATGATATAACCAAAGCAGGAAATATCATCCGCATGTTTCACAGAAACAGCCCAAACCTTCAGTCCCTCTGCGGTAAACAGACTGCTCTCCACAGGAATATAGATATCCGGGTCGATTCCCATCAATCCAAGCAGAATCCACAAAGACTTTTCCGGATAGATGACCGTCACTTTTTTCCCAAGTACATAATAACAATAGGAAATGATAGACGGAAGACTTCCCACGTGATCTGCATGCATATGTGTTACCATAATTGTGATACCGGCGTATTTCTTTAAGAGTTCTTTCTGATACAATTTCAAAAATACACTCTCCCCGCCATCGATCACATATAGCTGATCCTTGTTTGTAAAATAGGCACTTGTATTCCCGTACAACGGATTAAATGCCGAACCACATCCCAAAAAATTTAAATCCATACGCATCACTTCCGATAATTATTTTCTTTCAGGTAATCCACACAATGCTTTGTCCAGTCTGTCTGGATAATGTCAAATCCTTTATCTGCAAGCCATCCCCATCCTTTCGCAGGATCATCGGTCAGCGAAACGTCATCGCTATGCCCTGCTGCCAGTGGAACCCGGCTGGAATATAAAATCGCATTGCCCCAGAGAATCCGCCCCTTTTTCTTCTGCATTTCCAGATAAGATTCCTGGATCACTGGAGATGTTTCTTTTTCAAACACAATCTCTGCCCCTATATAATTGATGTTCATTTTTTCAATTTTATCAGAGGCAAAATCCTCTTCCATGAAAATTGGCATATAATCGATCGTTGGTGCATAAGCTTCAATTAATTTCAAAGATTGGTCAGAAGGATCACTCTTCATTAAAATCTGATCTTCCATTCCATGTTTCTTTACTGCTTTCATAACCGGTTCAATAATATTGATGCTTCTGTCAAGATTCAGTTTACATTTTCCTTTCAAATGCTCTAACACATCATCAAATGAATTTACCGGCAGAAATGTCTGCTGCAGATCGCCGTTACAGAGTCTCATCTGTCTGATCTCCTCGGCTGTATACCGTTCAATTCTGATATGTCTGTCAAGATGGCTCGGTTCCATTCCTGTGTGGAATACAAACAATTCGCCATCGATACTTTGAAACAGATCCATCTCTAAAATGTCTGCGCCCTCCTTGAGTGCAATATCAAAAGCCGCAATCGAGTTTGGCGGAATATTTCCCCCACTGGTTCCTCTGTGGGCGGCAACCAGAACACCTGTTTTTTTTCTTAATTCAATGATCGATTCCATTTAATTTTTACCCCCGTTTTTCTTTTTTGTAAAAAAAGATTTTATCTTTCCAAGTCCGTCATATCTGCCAAGCCAAAGTGCAATCGTAGAAATGATCATAAGCACTACCGTATAAACAAATGCCATTGCCTGTGCATCTATGGTCGCTGTCTCATCCGTTGCCAGCTTGATCACGATTCCAAGCGGCTGATAGGATGGATGATATAAAAATACGGATAAGTCATATTCTGATAAAAGTCCGTTAAAGTTCAATACAATGACAGATAATACGATTGGCATAATAATCGGAAGAATGACTTTCCTCATTGTATAGAGCGGTTTTGCGCCCATAACCTGTGCTGCCTCTTCCATATTTCCATCAAGTCCGACAAATCCGGCGCGGATCATTCGGTATGAAAACGGAATTTTAATAATAATGTATGCAAACAGCAGGATGATCGGCGTAGCAACCAATACCTTATCTGCCAGGAGCATTCTTGGCTCATCGTAGGTCAGCATCAAACCAAGTGCGATCATGGTTGATGGCAGCAGCCATGGGATCAGAATAAACGGTTCAAACAACTTGTCATATTTGTGTTTTGCTTTTGTCACAATACGGGCAACCACAATACAGATCACAGCTACAACCAGTGCCGCCAGCAGAGAATACACAATACTTACCAGATACGGCTTATATGCAGTGGCTGAACGGAACAGTTTTTTGTAATTCTCCAGTGTAAAAGAATCTTTTCTGATCACACCTGTCTTGATCGTCAATCCATCTGTAAATGAAAATACAAGTACGTTGATGATCGGCAGCATGTAAATGATAAACATCACATAAGCTACAATATGTGCGATCACATTCATGACCGGATTTTCAATCTTTTGTTTTTCCATTTTGGCTTTTGTCTTTGAAACCGATATAAAATTGCCTTTTTTTTCAATTTTCTGCATGATTGCAAGAAGAATCGTCGTTGCAATTCCAAGGATGATTGCCAGCAGCGCTGCGATATCTCTCGATCCCGTCATATTGGCAAACGTCTTGATCATCGGGTTGATTGTCTGGAAATCCGGGCCACCAACGATCAAAGGTCCTGACATTGTGCTTAATGCTGCGATAAAAGTAAGCACTGTAATCGCAAAAATGGTAGGTTTCATTGTCGGCAGCACAATTTTAAATAAAATCGTACTCTGGGATGCCCCCATATTCTTCGCCGCCTCTATCGTATGATAATCCAGCCCTCGTATCGCATTTGTCAAAAACATCATATGATTTGATGTTCCCGAGAATGTCATAATAAAAAGTACAGCACCAAATCCGACAAACCAGTTCGGATCCAGACCTGGGAAAATATTGGTCAGCACTTTTGTCACGATTCCTGTTGAACCGTAAACGAACTTATATCCTGTAACCAAAACAACGCCGCTGTAGATCAGTGTTGACATAAATCCAAGACTTAATATTTTTGCCCCTTTGATGTCAAAGTATTCTGTAAACAGTACAACTAAAATACCGGATATATTTACGGTAATAATAGAAGCGATTGCCAGAACAAAGCTGTTCTTTAAACTCTTCATGGCCCTTGCTGATTTCATGATCTTGTCAATTGCTTCCAATGTGAAATGTCCGTCTTTTACAAATACCCTGGCAAGCAGATTTAAGTTTGGGAATACCAGAAATGTAATGATAAACCAGATTAATGCAATTTTAATAATAATGCCGGGAATATTGATTGTTCCATCCTGAATTTTTTGCTTGAGTTTATTCATAAAATATCCCTCCTAAAACTGCATGATATCCTGTGGGTTGATATAGAGGTCTATCTGTTCGTTTTCCTGATACAGCCTGCGTCCATCATTTTTTTCAAGATATTTAAGCTCCTGTCCATGACATTCCAGCACATACTTTGTCAGCACACCACTAAATTCAGCTTCTTCCACTTTGCCTGTGAGTTTCACATAACCGGCTTTTTCTTCACTGATACATCTCTCAATTCTTACAAATCCAGTCTTGTTTGTATCTAAATTTGCACCCGACTGCGTATTGACCTCAGATAAAAGTTCACCCTTTAAGCGGTTGATATCACCGATAAAATCGCAGACAAACTCACTTTTTGATTCATTATAGATCTCATACGGCGTTCCAACCTGTTCTACATATCCATTGTTAAATACGGCGATCCGGTCGGAAAGCGTCAGCGCTTCTTCCTGGTCATGCGTAACATACAATGTTGTGATACCCAGCTCTTTCTGGAGACGTTTTAATTCCATTCTCATATCAATGCGGAGTTTTGCATCCAGATTGGATAGCGGCTCATCCAGGCAAAGAATCTTAGGCTCCAGAACGATTGCTCTTGCAAGCGCTACTCTCTGCTGCTGACCACCTGACAGATCCGACACATTTTTCTTTAACTGTGATTCCGTAATCTTGATCTTAGCTGCAACTTCATGTACTTTCTGATCGATCTCTGTCTTCGATGCTTTTTTTACTTTCATTCCAAACGCAATGTTGTCATAGACTGACATTGTCGGGAAAAGCGCATAGCTTTGGAACACCATGCCAATGTTTCTTTTTTCAACCGGAAGATTTGTAACGTCCTTGTCTCCTACATATACTTTTCCTTTTGACGGTGAGAGAAAGCCAACCAGCGCCCGCAGTGAGGTGGTCTTTCCACAACCGCTTGGTCCTAAGAAGGTGAAGAACTCACCTTCTTTAATATCCAGATTCAAGTTTTCAATCGCTACAAAATCCCCATACTTTATTTCAATATTTTCAAACTTTACCATGGTGTTCTCCTAACTTTGTTTAATGTCAGCTTCCTGTATTTTTAGTTTCTTCTATATTTACTGTACATACTCAAGCTCTGCTTTCTCTACCCATGCATCCACATTTTCTGCAATGAAACTCCAGTCAAGATCCTGCGGTTTCAAAGTCTCCATTAACTCTTTAATATCATCGGAAACCTGGTCTAATGCTTCTTTCTGACATGGAATCGTTCCATAATTATTAGACCAGTCAAGCTGAACATCAGAACTTCCAAGCCAGTTTAAAAATGCTACACAGGTATCATATTTCTTAGTGCCTGCTGAAATTGCAAGAGATTCTACCACATATGGCTCTCCAATGTCCGGTGTCATGATCTGGAATTTGTAATCACGGTCTTTCTGCTCTGTCAAAACGCCGGATGCCCAGTGCTCATCCATCGGATAGGTACCATCGATCACACTTCCGACTGCGTCTTCACCATCTGCAATGTTATGTGCATTACCTAAGAATTTTGCTGCGATCTCCCATCCCTCATCAGAAATGCCAAGATCTCCGTCCGGATCCTGATAACGGCTGATGATACTTGCAAATACCGTCTTTGCTGTTCCACCGCCTAAATTATGTAACTGATACAGTCCTTTGTATTCATCTTTCGTCAGATCTGTCCAGTCAGAAGGCATATTGTCATAGTCCGCATTTCCCATTAATACCAATGGTGTTGTTGTAACCGGGTAATAATATCCGTCCGGATCGATGAGGTCTGCATCTACTCCGTCCACCCAGTCCGGTTCCCATTTCTGAAGCAAACCGTTTGCTTTTAATTTTTCGTACTCAATATTGTTCAATCCAAATGTAACGTCACAAAGAGGATTATTTTTCTCTGCGATCATACGCTCGGTTACCTCGGATGCTCCTAATGCTACCACCTCAATATCGAATCCGGCTTCTTTCGCTTTCTCGATCAGATATGCATCACGACCTTCGGTTCCGCTGTTCGTGTATACAACAAGTTTTTCATTGGAAGATGAAGTATCCTCTTTCTGGGTATCTGCCGCATCGGTCTTGTCCTCCACAGCTGCGCCCATCTGATCTGCTGCCGTGCTGCCATTGTCTGCGCTGGTATTTCCACCGCCACAGCCTGCTAATGCTGCAACCCCCATTGCTGATACAAGTAATACTGATAAAAATCTTTTTTTCATTGTAAATTCCTCCCTCTCTTTTGTTTTTGTAATGTTATCATACTTCATATTTTGAAACGTGTCAATATTATTTTGTCCAATTTAACAATTTATTTTGTATTTTTTGATATTTTATTGTACTTTTTACATGTTTGTTTTTGCATGCTTTTTATTCGTCATTATACATTTTATCCATTATCCCCCTGTATTTTATTAGTTTTTTGTATTTTTCTCATATATCCGCCGGCATTTTATATCATAGTTTGTTTTTTGCAATACTTCTATCAAGTTTGTGTAAAATCCATGTAATTTTTATAACGTTATAATTTTCCTATGACTATTGACACATAAAATAATAGAATGCATAATCCGCGGATATTCTATTATCACAAACAAAAAAGGTGGAACATATCCAACATATGATTCCACCTTCCGATTCCATTTTCGCTTTACAGCTCCCGTATTTTATTTGTTAATTTCTTCATCAATCAGTTTCTGTGCACGGTTTAGAGATTCCTCTACCGGCAAGAATCCCATCAGTACATTCTCCACAGCCATTCCCACAATATTCAAAAACTTGATTTCATCAAATGCTTTGTCTGAATCCGCAGGAATTCTCCTCGTATGTGATTTGCTGAAACAGTCTTTTGATAATTCCAGCCAGGGAAACACATCTATGATATCGTATTTATTATATGTTTTCGCACATGGAGAAACGCTCCCAAGTGCTGCCATGCCAGACGCCGCCGGCTCTGTTGTGATCCATTTGATAAATGCAAATGCATCTTCTTTTCTGCGGCTGTTTTTGGAAATTCCAACTGTTCCTCCTCCATAAATCGGATTTTTTCCAGGAACCATTGCCACTCCTATATTTCCAACAACTTTTGAGCCTGCTCCTAAGATTTCCGATGCATAATTACTGAAATTGATCATCATTACAAGTTTGCCATCCGCAAAGTCTTTTGCAGATGTTTTCCACCAGTGGACCACCTTTTTATCTGTATATTGCTTGGCAGTCAGAAGTTCTTCTAATGCCTTTACGCCCGCTGTATCATTGATCACGACCATTCCATCTTTTCCATACAGATGATTTTTATGGCTGAACAGCCTTGTAAGAAATTCCGTCGCTGTGACACCCAGGTTTCCAAGTGTCAGATTTGAAAAATAATGTTCCTCCAGCCTGTCACTTGTTGCAAAAAACTCCGCAATTTTATTGTATTCTTCAAATGTCTTCGGAATTTTTAATTCCGCTTTATATTTCTCACTGTACAGTCTCTTAATAACTGTATTTTCAAACAGATCCTTTCTATAAAAAAGAAGCTGTGTACTCGGTGTGATCGGAAGCGCATACGCCTTGCCATGCACACGGGAATACTTATCTATCAATGCCGGTATGTACTCTTTATACACTTCATCAATATCCGGCGTCATATCGTCAAGCGGGACTAATATCCGTTCTGAAAGCAATGGCAGCCAGGTTACATCCATTCGGAATATATCGTAATAGTCCGAATTTTCAGCTTTCATAAACTGCTCATAAATATCATCATAAGAAAATACATCAAACTGTATCTGTGTTCCTGTCTCCTCTGTATACAGTTTTGCCAGTCCCTGCAGGATCATTGTCTCCGGGCTGTCAAGGGTCAGTATCCGTAAATGATCCGCCGGTGTTTTGTTTAAAGTGATCTGATTCCACTCACGAAATCCATCATTCTCACAGATCAGTTCTTTCTCTGCCCCATTTTCCTTTGAATCTCCGATAATTTTTTCCGCAGCCATTTTCCCGACCAGACCATAGTTTAACTCATATTTGCGGTAATCCTTTTCCGGGAGAGAAGTGATCGGCGACAATGTAAAAATCGGTGTCTGATTGCCTGCTGAAAAGTTTGTAACAACATTTCTTATCTTTTCTGCAAAACGGATATTCGTCGTTATGATTGCATCGTATTCATTTTCCTGCACAAGAGTATTGATGATTGCATGGGATACACGCCTGCTGTCTGTCGTGATATGGAAAAATTTTATTTTCTCCTGCGCAAGCATCTTGTAGAGACCTCTGCAGAACTCATTTTCATTGGAAAATTTTAAAGAATCTGTTACCACAAGAACATTATGATATCTGGCAGATATGACAGTTTCTGCAATCTGCCCTCCCGCTGATTCATAATCAAATCCAATATAGTCCAGATCATCGGTCGCTTTCCGCTCCACAAAGCACAACTTTTCAAATCCTGCATATGCCTCTTTGACTTCCTTTTCTCCCAGACAGGTGATCGACGCCACCCCCATCGCCATTACAGACTTTGCCCATTGGATCATACTGTATTCTGTTTGTCTGTTATCGTTTGTGATCAGAAGTTCCGCTGTGTATCCTCTCTTTTCGGCATAACTTTTCAGGCAGTAATAAAAATCCCTGTAATGTCTGCGTTCCATTGAAGGCACGATCACACAGATAATATTGCCGCTTCCCTTCCTGAGCATCTTAGCCCGCTCATTGATCGTATATCCAAGCTTTTTAGCAGCTTCTTCCACCGCCTTTATCTTCTCACTGCTGACATTTCCTTTTCCGTTCAATACATTGGATGCCGTTCCCTGTGATACGCCGGCCATCCTCGCAACATCTATAATGGTAGCCATGTATTTCTCCTTTTTATGCGCCGCTTTTCCTTATAACGTTATTATAAGTATTATACTATAGATGTTGTGGGTTTTTCTACAAAAAAATTACCTGTCTGATTCACTCTTATATCACGATCCCATTACAGTGATCGACCTCAATTTCTTCATACCTTGTACATGACCTAACGCCATCCAATGACAGACAGCCTTCCTCTGTCTCAAAAGCACCAGATTTTCTGGTTATGACCGGATTAATCATTGCAAACTGAAACGGACCGGCAGCCACCACAATGATGATTTTCTTTACCATATAAATCTAATTTCCTTTCAACATATTATGCTTAAAACCGAACCTCCACATCGCAGTTTCCTGCAGGTTTTCTGCTGGGCGCATTTAAAATTTATCGTAGAGGCTTCGTTTATTTCATGCATAGATGCAACCATCTCCTGCATCTTTCCATTGCTTTCCCAAATTGCACCTCCAAGCTCATCCACTCTTCCGCTGATTTTCTTGGCACTCTCTGAATTCTGCTCCACCTGTTCTGAAACTCCCGCAACTGTCGCTGTCAGTTCCTCTACAACCGCAGCCTGATTGGCTGCACCGTCTGCAAGGTCATTTGAGCTTGCAGCTACCTGCTCTGCCGCACTTGAAACCTCCCTTGATACATTCTGGATTCCCTTTATGGTGACTGCCATACTTTTTTCAAATTCCATAAATGAATGTAAAATACCTACAAAATCGCCTTTCCACTCTACTTCCGGCTGTGCATCAAAATGTCCGTCCGCAAATTTATAGACATTTTCTTATCGTAGAGCTATAATATTAAAGTCATATAGAACAGATAGACATTGATTTTAGAAAGTGATACAAATGAAAAAGCTAAAAAAGAGATTCATTGTTCCGGCAGTGGTATTTATATTGGGTATGTGTGCGTTAATCGGCGCTATATATGTAGTCGGCGAGAGTCAGAAACAGCAGAACAGGACAAATGCAAAGCTCAATGCGATGACATATACGGAGCGTATATATGGCGAGCTTATGGAGGGAATAGGAGTTACCGATACCTTAAAGCAGGTTGTCATAAGTGGTGATGGAAATATAAATAAGTTTTATGATATTGCAGCAAATATGATGGACGATTCGATTCAGAGTATACAGATAGCACCGAATGGAGTTGTGACTGAAATATATCCAGAGGAGAGGAATGAATCCAGTAAGATTGATCTGATAAATGATAGTGACAGGGGAGAGATTTCGCGCTATGCGAGGGATAATGACACTGTAATTATGCAGGGACCATTGAAGCTGAAGCAGGGCGGATATGGTATAGTAGTGCGCAATCCGGTTTATTTGGAGGATAAAAATGGTCAGAAGAGCTTTTGGGGTTTCACAATTGTTATACTGAAGGTTCCGGAAATTTTTTCTGATTCTGTAGAGGCTCTTTCCAATTTTGGATATAAGTACAGTCTGCAGAAGTGTGCTTCGCCGTGGGATGATACGTATGAGTGGGTTTACGGTTCAAAGGAAGAGTTGAACGATCCGGTGATATATGACTTTGACGTGTATGAAGACAAGTGGAGGCTTGAGATTTTACCCAAGAGTGGGTTTTACAATAATAACTACCTGATATACATGTTTATTGGAGGTGTAATTATAGTCCTGCTTTTGACAGGGCTTACAGCAGCGTTGATTTCAATCAATGAGAACAGGAAGAATTTCAAGAGACTTGCTGTGACTGATGCACTGACCGGTATCTACAACAGGCACGGCTTTGATGAGCAGGTTGAGCAATATATGAGACAGAATCCGCAAAAGCATTGTGTTGTGGCAATGCTTGATATTGACGATTTCAAGCTGGTCAACGATATGTATGGACATGCGGCAGGTGATGGTGCACTGCAGAAGCTTGCAGAGAGCATGAAGCAATATTTTTCAAAGGATGCCATACTCGGCAGAAACGGGGGCGATGAGTTTAGCATTTTCATGCCGGATTGCACGGTTGTGGAGGTTAAGCCTTTTCTTAAGAAGTTTACAGAAGAAACCAGGAAATTTTATTGTAAAGGTGAAGCGCATACATTTACCATTTCACTGGGCTTTGCGGAGTATCCTGTTTTGGCTGATGACCGTTCACAGCTTATGCATTGTGCGGACAAGGCACTTTATGAGGTGAAAATGCGTGGGAAGAACGGCTGCATGGCATATCGTGAGGGTGAGCGTATAAAGAGCCGTGCGAAGCTTGGATTTGCCGTGAAGGATATTATTGATAATTTGCCGGGAGCTTTTATTGTTTACAGAGCAGCTAAAGAAAATGATGAGATTCTGCTTGCAAACAGTGAGCTGCTTCGGCTTACAGGCTGTAAAAATATGGACGAGCTGCTTGCATATACAGGTAACAGCTTCTGCAATCTGATACGCCCGGATGAACAGGAAAGCTGTCAAAAAAGCATATGGTCGCAGATTAACGGAGGACACTCAAATAATTATATTTTCTTTCATATGCGAAAAGCAGACGGCACATATATTTCAGTGCTCGACCATGGCAGGATAGTGGATTCAGTGCACAATGGCAGAGTATTTTATGTGATGATTATGGACTTAAAGTCACTGCAGAGGCACTATGGAGACTGCCTGGAGCTTGGTGGAGAAGTAAAATAAAGCAGATTGCTATTGCCGTAAATACGCAAAAAAACAGTTCGTAAAATTATACTTTTACGAACTGTTTGTATTTTTGGTCAGTTTTGCAAACTGGAAATTGTCAGCTTAGTTCATCCAACATTTGAAACATTTCATTTCCACTATCCATATTAATTTTTATTATACGCCATCGTATACAGTGAAATGCCATTTTTCAATTTTTTCTCGCCACATAGTTCCATTCCACATCTAGTATATTTTTTTACTTTTAACGGCGTATCAGTATCCAGAATACAGGGAATATCCTTTGTGTCCGCCTCGGCAAAAGGTTGCTCCAAAATCTTGCGCATATATCCTTTTCCCTGAAATTCTCGCAGGACAACAACCATGGATACTGCAATATAGTCATGCTCTTTTTTGAAAATCTTCGCATACTGTTCGTCTCCGCTTTGTGCCATAGCTATCAGTGCCTTAGGCGGTAACTCGCATAAAAGTCGCTTGATCATATGTAAGGTCGGACCCATCGAAGGTTTTGCCCTCTTACTCCAATAAGCAAGATATCCCTCTCCTATTTCCGATGTGGTATACAGAGTTCCTGCTCTGTAAAACCATTCCGTCATAATCTCAAAGCCTTTTATTGTTTGCTCTCTTGTGAGCATCGTAACAGTTCCGGCTTTTTCATCAGCAAATGCCTCACCGATTCTTCTGCCAATGTCTGCAATTTCTTTCCTTGATTTATTTTCCACTTTTATCATGGATATTCCTCCACCAATCCCGATTTATAACCAGCCAAATTTCATGTGGCCCGTTCATTTATTTCTTGAATTTATATTTTCCCTTTCCATGACCTGATACTGGTTCAATAATATCCGCCTGCACCAAATTGGAAAGAAGTTTCGAAGTGCCTGAACTTTTCAGCTCAAGAAGTTCCATAACTGCACTTCTTCCAAATACTCCATCAAAGCCAAACTTCTCAAAGAGTCTATGGATATGAACCGTCGTTTTTACCGTGAAATCGCTGCCTTTTGCGGAAAGCACGCTTTCAATATCCACTTTTGCGTCTTGAATGTCCACTTTTTCTTTGTTCAGAAGTCCGCTTATGTGAAGATTTCGATTTTGAAGTTCATTTTGCTCGTTCAAAAGCAGGTTTCTAAGAAACAGTTCCAGATATTCTGTTGTTTCGTAAATACCTTTTTGCAGGTTCGTATAGTTGGCACGGACAAGTGCATTTCTGAAATACCATGCATTTTCCGCAAAAATATCATTGGTTGCAGCAAACCCCAGTGTTCTCAAATATTTAATAAAAAATACTGCTGTTGTCCTCGTATTGCCTTCCCCGAAGATATGAATTTGCCATAACCTTGAAATAAATACTGCAAGATGATGGATAATCTCATCCATTGAAAGACCTTTATAGCTAAAATCTTTCTCCTGTGAAAAATCATATTCAAGCGTTGCTCTCAATTCAGAAGCGCTACCGTACATAACGGTTGCCCCATCAAGGACCCATTCTTTCTTTGTGATGTTATAATCTCTAATCTTTCCAGCATGGTTGTAAATCCCCTGAAAGAGTTTGCGGTGGATAGCGATATACTCATTTGGCGAAAATGAGAACGCAGTTTCTGAAAGGATTTCTACAATACGTAAAGAAACCTTATCCGCTTCTTCAGTACGCTCATCGTCTGATAAATGCACTGGTCTTTCTTCATAGTAACTGTCAATAAGGTTCTGCGCTTCTTTCATTGTTATTTTGCCTTCAATATTCTGAATGGCAGTATCAATCAGATATTTAGATGGTTTGAGTCCGTCCACCGCCTGAAGTCCGATTGCTGTACTCCAAGCATAACCCTTATGCGCTTTATCCGGTTCAGATTCTCTTAAATATTCCTTAAATGGGTCTTTTTCCATATCCACTACCTCGTTTTCCATAGTTTCATATTTCCTTTGCATCTGTAATCAATTCGTCTGTCAACTTACGTTTTTCTTTAAAAATTTTTCTATCAAATCAATATAGTACTCTGACTGAACTATGAATAAACCGCTGCTTATAGTTTAGGTCAGAAGCCACTACTTCATAGAAGCCTCTGCCATATTTCTGATCCTCTTCAGATTCACCTTTTCAATAGACAATACATTCAATAATTTTGCAGCAAAATCGATCTGTTCGTCCGCTTTGATAGTATAAAACGGATATTCATAAATCAGAAATCTGTATTCTTTTCCAAGCTTTTCGGCATATGGCATCCATATTTCCATTATATCAGTAGCTTTCCTTCCGTACAAGAAAAACATTCCATCCGTTTGTACCAAGTGTTGATTGACACTTTTCATTTTAGCACACCCCCGCCCTCCTATTATCAATAGGAGGGCAAAGATTAGAATTATTATCCTTTTAATTACTATCAGACTTCAACAAATACCGCTCCCATACTACACAAAAAAGTTCTTTACGTTCATAATCAAAAAAAGAACAATCCGTGTCAACTTACTTGCTGTTCTCCTAATTATTCCTTTCATATCTTTATTCAGCTTCGTTTTCTTCCTCTAATAACTTTATTAATGCAGAAGGCTCATACACCTTAATAGAAGATTTCGCATAGTCCTTAACATTTCTCGTCACTATACAATCCATTTCTGAACGAATTGCTGTTTCCACCATAATAGCATCTTCATAATCGCCAATTTCAGAAGACATTGCTTTCCGGCAGTCTAAAGAAGTAGTATCCAACAAATGAAACAACGTAAAAAGTTTGCCCAAAATCTTTCGTGTTTCTGCGTCGCTATGTGTTAAACGATGTGTCATATAATAGATATCTGTAACTGACTTTGCAGTAATATATCCCTCATATTGTATTCAACTTTTCTTCTCGTGATTCTTCCAGTGTCATATCATTTGAAAGAACATCAAATAGTGACTTAGCAACGTCTACTCTGTCCTGATATGGGTTAGACAATTTTGCGACGACTTTTCCGTTACGAGTAATATAAATATCCTCTGTTTCTGCAAGCATAAGATATTTGCCTAAATTAGTTTTTACTTCAGTTGCGGTAATAAACATATCATCACCTTTCTTGAAAAATAAATTATTATCGTCTTAAAAAGATAATCTCTGTTTTCAATTATGTTATACACAATCGAACGATTTCATCAATAGAATCGTTCGATTTTCTTTTTTCCCCTTATGAATGCATATAAACAAGTGAGTGTTCAAAATTTTTTCTCTATAACATTTATTTATCGGAATTTATCAATTCGTTTAATGCTGTATACTCTCTCAAATACATGCCACTTCGCATCTCATGAATTCCCTTATACGAATCATACTGTGAGAAAATATTTTTGATTTCCGATATCTCAAGCCACCTTGGTTCCATACCAACTTGTATTTCTCTTTCGGTCTGTTTTATTTCCGTTGTGCCTATTGCTTTGCAGATAAAATACCGATTAACCCATTTCCAGTCCCCATAATATTCATCAATTTCTAACAAGCACTGTGAGGTTTCTACTACTATACCTGTTTCTTCAGCAATTTCCCGAATGCAGCACTCTTCATCACTTTCATTGCTTTCCAAACCTCCGCCGGGAATCATCCACTGATTTGTCTTTGCTGCATATGAAAGTAAAATACGGTCTCCATCTATAACTATACCTCTACAAGCAGTTCTGGTTTTATCCCAATTACCACAATAATTTTCTCCGACAATATCTATTGTTTTCACTTTCGTTCATCCTCCAATCAATTTTAACTGTTCTGATTATCTAGCAGGTTTGCAAACTGGAAGTTATATATCTCCTTTTAGGCGCACTAAAGATTTCTTTGTTTCAAATCCATCTGGATATCGCCTCTTTAATTTATCAATATTTGCTTGAAAAATGTCTTCAAGAGATATATCTAGTGCTGTCGCAGCTTCTGCAATATACCAAGCTACATCTCCAAGTTCCTTTGCCAAATGTTCCTTGTCCAATTCATGTCCTTGAGCCATCCATTTTTTTACTATGTCAATGGCTTCTCCTGATTCGCCACATAATCCCATTACACTATTTATTAATACGTCTCTTTATACTTAGTTCAGGATTTAAAGTAGTCATTGCCAATTCCTGATATTCATTAATGTTCATTCTAATTTCCTCCATAATGTG
>OGWS01001136.1_pt1 | contig 23113 bp, 18 predicted proteins | sample 1576111 | NCBI WGS metagenome assembly OGWS01 (sample SAMEA3541534, study PRJEB24748) | human gut metagenome | biome: human gut; feature: human-associated habitat; material: faeces | place: China | collected 2012
GGGTTTGACCTGCCCTTACACCCCTAAAACGGACACACTTTCTTGCCTATAACCCACGGATGCTTCACGTGAAACATCCGTGCGGAACACGCAAATGGTCGTGCGCAGGCAGAACCCCCGTGCGAATTGTTTACAAAAAGAGGCTATACTGTAACCCCGATATTCCACCCGGAACAAGGAAGCACGACGAAGAAGAGATCACATACGACTGCCTTGCGCTTATGCACGAGAGTGCTGCTCTCGGCGGTTTTAGCCTGCGCGCTTCTCATACCGGTCACCGCCGAAGAAGCTCACGCTTCCGACCAGCCACGCATCGTCAAGGTGGGTTACACCGACAGCGAAGGCCTGCTCACAAAAAACGATGACGGCACCTATGAAGGTTACACCTACGACTACCTCATGCGCATCGCCCAGTTCACCGGCTGGTCGTTCGAGTTCGTGGAAGCCGAGGGCGACAATGCAAACGAACGCGCTTTGCGGCTTTTAGAGATGCTGGACAACGGCGAGGTGGACATCGAGGGAAGCATGTCGTACAGCGCCGCCCTTGCCGAAACCTACGAATACCCCGAAAACAGCTACGGCTCGGCCCACACGGCCCTGTTCGCCCCGAACATACATGCCGCCGTCTCGAAAACCGATCTGTTCACCCGCAGCGAGCTGCGCGTGGCCATCCTCGCCACCGCGAAGAAACGCCGCGCGGAGCTCGAGTACTACTGCGATCAGAACGACATACGACTAACCACCGTAGAATGCTCCTCCTCACAAGAGATGCGGGACAGGACCAATGCGGGCGAGGCGGACGCGTTTCTCGATATCGACGTCAACGCGCAAGACGGCTTCCATATTATCGCGTCGTTCGCCGAGCGTCCCTTCTTCTTCGCCGCCCCTAAAGGCGATCGCGAGATAATCGACGAGATCGACGCCACTATCGAGCATATCAACGAGGGCAACCCCCAACTCCAGAACAACCTCTACAAAAAGTACTTCCTAACCTCTGAGAATAACTTCGAACTAACCCACGAGGAAATGCAGTACGTCAGCCATTACCGAACGCTGCGCGTGGGCGTGGCGTCGGAGAAGGCGCCACTCCAGTCGTTCGACGCCAAAACAGGCGAGTTCAAAGGCGTGACGAACGACATCCTGCAGTATCTCTCGAAGCATGCGGGCTTCTCGTTCGAAGTGGTGAAGATCCCGTATCAACTCGATTCTCAACAGACCGCGAGTGATTTTAACGTAGACATCATCGCGGGCGTGAGCGACGACGGACATACCTCGATCGACAACGGCATCGCGCTGTCGGCTCCCTACATGACCACCTCGATGTTGCTGGTATACAGCAAGTTCATCGACCCCGACCAGCTAGAAGGCAAAACCATCGCACTGCCGTGGGATCAAGCCTACTCCGCTCCGGACAACGCGCCGGTGCAGGTGTACGGCACCATTGAGGAATGCTTTCAGGCAGTGAACGAGGGCGAGGCCGACTACACGTACGCGACATCGTACACTACTCCGTACTACCTCAACATCGACGAGTTAAACAACTTGCTGTATCTGCCCACCTCTACGAAAACCTTGGACGTCTGCTTCGGCTTGGTGCAGCCAGTTGATCCGCAGTTATTGGTCGTCATCAACAAATCGCTGCGCGATCTTAGCCCCACCGAGCTCGACTCCATCGTCTACGACAACTCATTGATTCCCCAGGAAGAGCAGATCAACCTGTTCATCAGGGACCACGTACTCGAGTTTGCACTTGTCTGCATTTCCATCCTGGTGCTCATCATCGTTCTGCTTGCGCTGTACCTGCGCTCCCGCATGCATGCGGCGCGCGCCGTACGCGAAGAGAATTTGCGCTTTCAAGAGCTGTACCGCCTGGCAAACGAGCAGTTCTTCGAGTATTCCATAAAATCGGACACCCTGCGCATTTCGAAGTCGAAATCGCTTCTTTCCAGCTCCTACGTTGACGATGCCACGAGCATGGACGACGGATCCTCCTACGTCTCGTACGAGAACGCACGTCAGCTCATCAAGCACAGTGCGAACCCCGAGCTGCTGGATGCGTTCACCTCGCCGTCGAACGCCGTGACCGAGGTGCTGTGCCACGAGGAAGCGAATCCCGACAAGGATAGGAAGTGGATACGCATCACTTCCCATTTCGTGGAGGACGATACGGGCAAACCCATCTCGGTAATCGGGAAAATCACTAACATCGACGATGAGATGCGCGAGAAGATGGACTTGTCCGAACGCGCCCACCACGACGGCCTCACCGGATTGCTGAACTGGCAGACGTTCCAAGAAACGGCGGGGGAGCTGCTGTCAAACGGCAACGCCGGAGCCGTGCTGGTGGTGGACACCGACGACTTCAAGGGCGTGAACGATACGTACGGCCACCTTGCCGGCGATCGAGCGCTGCAACAGACGGCCGCGGCGCTGGCGGCCGCGTTCAGGCCGCAAGACCTGATCGGACGCCTGGGCGGCGACGAGTTCGCCATCTGCGTAAACGGACGCATCGACGATGAGCGTTTGGCCATCGCTTGCGCCGGCATCGTAAAACGCGGCGTGACGTTCACCGACCAGTACGGCACCGAACACGAAGTGACGCTCAGCATCGGCGGCGTAGAGCTGCACGGTAAAATCGCCTCGTACCAGAGCGCCTATCGCCAAGCCGACAAAGCTCTCTACCGTGCGAAAGCCGCCGGCAAGAACCGCTTCGTCATCGGTAGCTACCAAGCGGAATAGATCGCCAGGATGACAGAAGATCCTGCGACTCTAAGCTTTTTCTACTTGGCTTTTTCAACGAGGCCGGCGGTGGTTGCGGCGCCGTTCGTGGTTTCCAGATAGGTGACAGTCAGCACAGCATCGACGCTGTCCACGGTACCGTCGGCCAACATGTCGCCGATCACGGAGAAGTCGGTGATCTCGCAACGGTACGTACCGTTCTCCAGCTTGCGCACCACGTCCAGCGCAGCCGCGTAATCGGGCACCGTGAACGACACGGTCACCTCGCGGCGCACCAGCTTGTCCTCCACGGTGGGCTGCGCGAACGAGAGGTTGTACGTGGTCGCGCCTCCCATCAGCGCGTTCAGTTCGTTCAACTCGTTGCGGATGTTGTCGTACACGGCCACCACGGGCAGCGTGCCGTCTTCGCCCAACGCCTCCAGCTCGGCCTTCATGCGCGCGCGATCGGCCGCCAGCATCTCCTGCGCGTTGATGCTGATCTCGATGTCCGCCAGCCGGTCTTCATTGGCAGCTATCGTGTCGGCCACGTTCTTCACCACCAGGAAGTAGTAGCATGCCACCACCAGCAGCACCGCCAGCACCAGCATGAGCACCTTCTCGCTGGTGGAGAACGAGCGGTTCAACACGCTACGCCGCGCCATCGCCGGCTCCCTTCTCCTTCGAGCCGCCGTCGCCTTCGACGTCCAGCGGCCCCGCGAACACGATCTGGATCGTAGCCGACGTGGAGCTATCGTTCTCGCCCTGCGCCGTGGATACCGTCACATGCGCTACGCGCTGGTCGCTTTCCAAACTTTCCACCAGGGCGGACACCTCGTTCAAATCGGCTCCCAAACAGGTAACCGTGGCCGTGTTCTTCTCCATGCGCAGCGACGACAGGTGACCTACGCCCATCACCTTCTGCTGCAGCAAGTTCAGAACCACATCGCGATCGACCAGGTTCTGCTCTTCTTCGGACAACCCCGGCACCACATAACGATCGTATTGCGCGTTCAGCTCTGCGTAGTCGGCGTTCTCGGCCGCCAGCACGTCCAGGCGCGCCTGAGCTGCGGAAACCTCGTTGCTGCTTGCCGCGCTCGCCGCCAAGGGATCCACCACGGCGAACTTCGCGAATACGCCGATCAGCACCAGGGCGATGGCGAACAGACCCAGCTGCGCCAGCAGATTGCCACGTTGCTGCTGGGTGTCTACCAAGTTGATGGACGTCTTGACGGGGTACGCCGGCGCCTTGCCGCGCTTCAGCGCGCTCAGCGACACCTCCTGCTTCAAATCCATGGCTACCGCCCCGCCTTCATGGTGGCGCCGATGGCAACCGGACAGCGAAGAGCCTCGCCCAAAGGCGCGCTCATCGGCGGCAGCACGTCGACGATGGACGACACGCGCAAGTCGACATGGGCAGCCACCGCCTCTACCAGCGGATCCAGAAGCAGCCCGCCACCGCAGCAGTACGCCACCTCGATGACAGCGTCGGGGTTGTTGAAGCCGTAGAAGTTCAGCGCGCGCCCGATTTCAATCGCGATGGACTGGTACACCGCGCGGGCGGCCTCGGAGCGCTGCGCGCCCTGGTAGTCGGTGCGCTTGTACTGGTCGGCAACGTGCTCGTCGACGCCGTATTCGTTCGCGATGGCGCGATCGATGTCGATGCCGCCGATCTCTATGACGCGGGCCACGTCGTAGGCGCCGTCGAGGAAGAAATGCAGCTTGGTCATATGATGGGAGAAGTCTATCACGCAGCAGTTAGCCAGCGCGCGAGGATTGCCTCCCACGAGGTTCTGGTACGCCGCCTGTTCGGGCAGCGCCACCTTCAGCTTCAAGCCTGCGCGACGGAACATCTCGGTATAGTCGGCGATGGCCTGCTTAGGCGCCGCAACCGCCAGCAGATCCATGCCTTCGGGCTGGCCGTCGGCGTCGTTGCGCATGCCCAACATCGCATAATCGTACACGTAGCGGTCTTTGCCTTGCGATATGTAATCGCGGAACTCGTACGGCAGGTTCAGCCGCAGCTCTTTCTCGGTCATGGCGGGAAGCGACAGACGACGGAACAGGCTGTCGGAGCTCGGAACCACGAACGCTACGTCCTTCGAAACGCCGCCGATGCTTCTTACCACGCTTTTGATGAAGTCGGCCATCGCGTCGTGGCTGACGATGCGCCCGTCGGCCACCAGGCCCTCGGGCAGCATCTCGATGGCAACCTTGCTCACCGACTGGCCGTCGGAAACCGCCAGCTTGATGCTGCTGTCCCCGATATCGACACCCGTGTACGTTTTGCCCATGCGGCGCGTTTTCCTTTCAGCCCGCTGCATATCCTGTCAGAACAACCCCGCGTACCACGTGAGGATGGTCGGCCCCGCCAACAGCGTGAACGCCGTGGCCGCGGCAATGGCCGGCCCGAACGGAATCGCCCTTGTTCGGACGCTTTCCCCCTCGCCTTCGCCCTCGCCCGGCGAAGAAGGTACGGAAAACCCCTGAGCAAACGCGAACGCCAACCCCATAAGGCACGCCATCAGCAGATTCAGCATAGAACCCGCCAACCCGAGGAACAACCCCACCATGAACAGCAGTTTGACGTCGCCGCCGCCGAGCGACCGGCGTTTCGTCACCTTGTCGAACGCCACGGACAATACCAGCACGCCGCCCGCGACGACCGCCGCGCCTACGATGCCGTCCAGCGCCACCGCGCCGCCCGGATGCACCCAACCCGAGAACAGGCTGCCCACCGAGAACGCGTCCACGCGCGGTGCGGGCATGAACCAGATGGACACCAGCCACAGCACGCAGCCCGCCACCACAAACCCGTTCGGAATGATGAACGTGTCCAGGTCCACCAACGCCACAGCCATGAGGATGCACACGAGCACCAGGTAGGCGGCCGTTTGCACCGACAATCCGTAGCGCGCGACGACGGCAGCGAACAACGCGGCCACGAGCGCTTCCACGATGACGTAGCGCGGGCTCACCCGCTCCCCGCAGTGGCGGCAGCGGCCGCGAAGCGCGAGCCACGATGCCACAGGGACGAGGTCCAACGCTCCCAGCACGTGGCCGCACGACGTGCAATGGCTGCGGCCGGCCAACACGCTCTCGCCGTTGGCCAGCCGCCATGCCAGGCAGTTCACGAAACTCCCCAGGCAAGCACCCAGCACGGCGGCGACCCCCAGAAGGAACGCCGCCTGCGCCGGATTGAAGATGCCAAGGGGAATGGTCATGCGTTAGTTAGTGGGCTCGCCGTCAGTCACGTCCGTGACCGTGATCGTCGGCTTAGTTTTATCGGTGGAATCATCGATCGTCACCTTGTACACATACTTGGCGCCTTCAGAAGCTGCGCTTGCCGGACCGGTCAGGTCGCCCTTGTCGTTAGCGCTATAATACATGTTGTTATACTTGGTCTTGTCAAAGCCGTCGGCGAGGTAACCCGTCGTCACTTCGGCCTTCACCGAGCGCTCGTTCGCCTTCTTCACGGCTTCCTCGGCGCTGGTGAGCGAGCTGGAGAACAGCGGCACGGCGATGGCCACCAGCACGGCCACGATGGCCACGACGACCAGCAGCTCGGCCAGCGTGAAGCCGCCGCGCTCTTCGCGCATCTTCTTGATCATCTCTTTCATATCGGTTCCTTTCTCCTTATCCGAGCCATTCGGGCACCGGAAATATCCCCATACATTTTTCTGCATAAAGTAACGGCTGTGACACGAAACGGTGTCAGAACGGTTACATTGCAGCATACAATGAAAACATCGGCAAATACAACGCGATGACGATGAAACCCGCGAACAACGCCATCAAAACAAGCAGGGCGGGCTCCATGATGGAAATCGCCTTGTTGGTCACGCGCTGCGTCTCGTCGTCGTAGAACGCGCCCATGGTTTCCAGCGTCTCCTCCAGCTCGCCGGTGTGCTCACCCACGGTGACCATCTCGACCAGCGTGCGCGGCAGGTACGTGCTGGCCTCCAGGCCCTCGCCCAGCGTGCGCCCTTCCTCCAAACCGGCCTCCAAGCGCCCCACCTCGCGCGACAGCACATAGTTGCTCATCACGCGCGACGTGATGGCCACCGCCCGCGTGGCAGGAAGGCCGGCCGTCACCAGCATGGCCATCGTGTTCGCGAACTGAGCCGCGCCCGAGCACACGCCCACCGCGCCCAGCACCGGCAGCCGCAGCTTCAAAACGGCGAACGTCGTCTTGCCGCGCTCCGTGGTGCCGAACAGCTTCACGCCCACGACGATCAGCGCGAGCACCACCGCGATCAGCAGGAAGTTGTCGGTGACGAAGTTCGAAGCGTCGATCAAAAACTGGGTCATGGCCGGCGTATCCGCCCCCAGCGATGCGATCATGCCCGTCATCGAGGGGATCACCATCACCATCATGATGGCCAGCACCACCACGGCGATCACCGCCACGAAGATGGGGTAGGTCACGGCGCTTTGCACCTTGGCCGACACCTTCGCGCGCTTGTCGAAGTACCCGTGCAGGCGTTGGAAGCTCTCGGGCAGATGCCCGCTCTCCTCGCCGGCGCGCACCGTCTCGATGAACACGCGCGGCAGGTTCTCGCCCTTGCTTTGGAAACTCTCGGCCAGGCTGTGGCCCGACGCCACGTCGGCGGCCACGTCGGCCAGCACGCGTTTCAGATACTTGTCGGTCACCTGGTCGGCCACCAGCGACGTGGCGCGCGCGGCGGGCACGCCCGCGTTCAGGATGGTGGCGAACTGGGCGCACATGACGGCAAGGTTCTTCTGCTTGGCCTTCGGCTTCGTGATGTCCATGGACAGTAGGTTTTTGCCCTCGCGCACGGGGACCACGCTTTGGACGACACGGCACTGCTCGCGCGCGCGTTCCATGGCCTCGATCTCGTCGAACGCCTCGACCACGCCGTCGATCTGCTGGCCGGCGGCCGTTATCCCGGTGTAAGTGAAGGTTGGCATCAGCGAACGCTCTTTCTCACGTAGTCGACGTCGTGCGCGGCATCGATGGCGGTTTGGGACGTGATGTCGCGGTTGCGGGCCAGGGCGATCAGCGCGTTGTCCATGGTCACGCTGCCCGCCGAGGCCGACGTGGCCAGCGAGCCGGCTATCTGCGGCGTCTTGCCCTCGCGGATGAGGTTGCGGATGGCAGGCGTCACCATCATCAGCTCGCACGCCAGCGCGCGGCCCATGCCGTCGCGGCGCGGCAGCAGCTGCTGCGACAGCACGGCCACCAGCGTGGTGGACAGCTGCATGCGCACCTGGCGCTGCAAGCCCTCGGGGAACACGTCCACCATGCGGTCGATGGAGTCGGCAGCGCTTTTCGTGTGCAGCGTGGCCAGCACGAAGTGGCCCGTCTCGGCGGCGGTCAGCGCCGTTTGGATGGTGTCGAGGTCGCGCATCTCGCCGACGAGGATGATGTCGGGGTCCTCGCGCAACACGGCGCGCAGGGCGTTGCTGTAGCTTTCGGTGTCCTGGCCGATCTCGCGCTGCGAGATGACGGACTGGTCGGGCGTGTACACGTACTCGATTGGGTCTTCCATGGTGATGATGTTCTCGGCGCGCGTGTGGTTGATGCTGTCGATGAGCGCCGCCAGCGTGGTGGACTTGCCGCTGCCGGTTTCGCCCGTCACCACCACGATGCCGCGCTGGATGCGCGGGAAGTCCATGACCGCAGACGGCAAGCCCAACGTCTCCAGCGCGGGGATGCGATCGGACAGCAGGCGCAAAGCCGCACTCACATGGCCTTGCTGGCGGAACAGGTTGATGCGCACGCGCACGCCCCCGATGGTCTCGGCGCGATCCAGCTCGCCGATGCGCTGGATGCGGTCGAAGCCGTCTCCGGCCAAACGGCGGGCCAGCTGCTCGCAATCGTCATGCGACAGCGGCGCGTCGCCGTCAACGCCCGCGTTCTCAAGGCATCCGGCCAGGCGGAACTTCACGGGCAGACCGCACACCAGGTGCACGTCGGAAGCGCCTACCTGGCGCGCCATGTCTATGATGTGCTCAACGTTCATGCGTGGTCCTTCTCTTTCGGTTTGCTGCCATCGCCGCGCTTTTGGCATCCGCCGTCCTCTTCCTTACTCCAGCGCGGTGATGGTTTTGCGGGCTTCCTCGACGGTGGTCACGCCGGTCAGCACCAGCTCGCGGCAGCTGTCCTCCATCGTCTTGAACGAGCCCGTGCGCTCGATGGCGTCCTTCAGCTCCTCGCGCGTGGCGCCGCCCGTGATGCGACTGCGCAGCTCGCGGTCGATCACCAGGATCTCGAACACGCCCGTGCGCCCGCGGTAGCCCGTGCCGAAGCACATGGGGCACCCGGCTCCGCGGTAGAACCTCACGCCGGGATCGTATCGCAGGCCGATAGCCTCAAACTCCTCGGGGCTGGGCCGATACTCCTCGCGGCAATGGGGGCACACCTTGCGCACGAGGCGCTGCGAGATGACGCCGCGCACGCCGCTGGCGATGAGGTACGGCTCCACGCCGATATCGATGAGACGGTCGATGGTGGACGCCGCGTCGTAGGTGTGCACGGTGGACAGCACCAGGTGGCCGGTGATGGCGGCGCGCATGGCGATCTCGGCCGTCTCGCCGTCGCGGATCTCGCCCACCGCCACGATGTCGGGGTCCTGGCGCAGGATGGCGCGCAGGCCGCTGGCGAAGGTCATGCCCGTTTTCTCGTTGATCTGCACCTGGTTCACGCCGTCGATGTTGTATTCCACAGGGTCTTCCAGCGTGACGAGGCTCACCGAATCGGTGTTCAGCTGGCGGATCATCGTGTACATGGTGGAGCTTTTGCCCGAGCCGGTGGGGCCCACGATCAGCACCATGCCGTTGTTCGAGCCGATGAGCCGCTGGTACTTCTCCAGGTTGTCGCCCTCCAGGCCGATGCCCGCCGGGTCGAACAGCGCCTCGCTCTTGTCCAGCAGGCGGATGACCACCGTCTCGCCGTGGATGGTGGGCAGCGTGTTGATGCGCAGGTCGATGTCCTGCTTCTTCAAGCGGATGTTTGCGCGGCCGTCCTGAGGCACGCGGCGCTCCGAGGTGTTCATACCGCCCATGATCTTCAAACGCGAGATGACCGAAGCCTGCAGCTCCTTCGGCACCGTGAGGATCGTGCGCAGCACGCCGTCGATACGCATGCGCACATGCAGGTCGATCTCGCGCGGCTCCAGGTGGATATCGCTGGCGCGCTCGGTGGCGGCTCGCTCGATGATGCTGTTCACGAGACGCACCGTGGGAGCCGATTGCGCGTCGGCGTCGTCGCCCAGCGTGGAGGTTTGGAACGATTCGGTCGAGGCGTCGTCGGCGCCTGTCGTGCGGGCGTCGCGCTTCATCTCCTCGATGGCGCGGGCGGCACCCTCGTTGCCGTACAGCGTCATGATGGCGCGCATCAGCGAATCATGCGTGGTCACCATAGGGATGACGCGCTTCCGAGTGGCGTTCTTCACCGCTTCGATGGCCATGAAGTTCAGCGGGTCGCTCATGGCCAGGCACACCTCGTCGGGCGAAGTGCGCACGGGCACCACGTTGTACTGGCGTGCGACGTTCTTGCTGATCACGCGGCTTAGCTCGGGGTCGAGGTCGATCGCCGAAAGGTCGACGAACTCCACGCCCAGCTGCATCTGCAGCGCCTCGATGAGGCCCGCTTCCGTGATGACGCCTTCGGCGATGAGCTCGTCGCCCAGGCGGCGTTTCGTCTCTTTCTGCTGTTTGAGCGCGTGTCCCAGCTGGTCCTCGGTGATGAGGCCCGCGTCTATCAGCACGTCTCCCAACCGTTTGTACGCCATTTACGATCCTATCCTCTTCACGGTCATGGCAGTTTCGGCCGCCACGTCCTCACCTGATGCGATGGTGATGCGGAAACTCCAGGTCTCGTTGTCCGCGTTGTATGAAAGCTCTGCCAGCTTGGGCGCGAGGCCGTCGCGTGCCGGCACGATTTGCGACTGCTCTCCGGCCGCGTTCAGCCAGATGCCGTCTTCGATGCCGTCTTCGCCGGCATCGCGCGATTGCAGCACCGCCGGCTCGTGACGCGTGGGGCTGGTGAAGTACAGCGGGTTATCGGGCGCCTGCGTTCCCTCGCCCTCCACGTCGCGCGCGTACGTCAGCTCGTCGCTCACTACCTCCACCGCCTGTTGCAGCAGCGCGTCGGCCTGCGCCTGCCGGGTGATGGAGGTGTACGAGTTCATGGCCACCTGCAGCCCGACGCCCACCGCAACGCAAAGAAGCCCGATGAACACTATGCTGGCCAGCTGCTCCGCAATCATGAACCCCCGCGTGTCGCGCAGGCGGGATCGAAGCGACGCTTTGTCGAGAAGGGGCGTCATGCTACCGACCCTCCTCGTAGTATGCATAGCCGCCCGACTGGTATATGCTCACTTTGATGGGAACTGCGGTCGAAGAGTCCGGAAGCGTTACAGACACGACAGGCCCGTAGGAAGACGAATCGTATAAAGAAGCCTCCGCGGCGTACGAGGCGTTCAGCACCTGCTGGCTTCGGGCCGAAGCAGTTGCCGACACCGTCACCATGGTGGCGAGCATCGTGGCGCCCAGCGCCGCGATGAACACTGCCGCCAGCACCTCCACCATCGTGTCGCCGTGGCAATCTTGTAGTTTCTCGCGCAGCGCGCGCGTCGTTTTGCCGATCATCACGCCGCCTCCGTCTTCTTCACGGTGGTGTTGTCGCCGTACTCGATCACCGTCACGCGGCCTTGGCTATCGAACGTGGGCGTGCATTGGATGGAGATGGTGGTGTTGTAGGGGGAATCCGCCGCGAAAGCGGAATCGAGCGACAACTCCACGGTGATGTTGAGGTCGGGATCCACCGTGATACAGCCGTACACCGGGGCGAGACCCCCCGCTTCGCTTGGAGGGTCGATGAGCAACCGGTTGGATGCGGAGCTTCCCAGCACGTAATCCTTCCCCTCCGCGCGGGCGGCGAGGATGTCCTTCGTGCGCCGTTCGGTCCAGAAACTCTGGCCGATCATCGAACGCAAGCTATTCGTATCGACACTCGCCTCACCTGCGGTATCGTAGGCGATTTTAACGACTACCGATTTCTCCTCCCAGACAGCATCCTCGCCGCCCAGCTGCTGAGCCATCAGCTTCGCTGCCGACTGCATCGCGTACTCTTTCTGCTGCAAGTCCACATGCGTCTGCGCTGCCTTGGCCTGCACCGAGGCAGCCGTCATCACCACCGACCCGATGATGCCGCAAATAAGGAAGAACACCAGCGCAATGACAATAGAAGCCCCGGAAGTGTCACGAAGGATGTTGCGAGCTTTTGTCATTACTGCACCCCGACGTCGGCAGTCACCTCAACGGTTTCCCCGCCTTCACTCGGGTCGCCGTATTTGACGAACACCTGCCCGGATTCGTTCTGAGCAACCGCGCTCATTGATGCTTGCCCAACGTACCGCCCAGCAACAACAGAATCTCGCAACTGGCCGGCAGGAACCTGCAGAACCGCGTTGCTCTTCACGTTCTGGCTAATGACTGCCATTTGAGCGCTGCCGACCAAACCGCCGAAATGGATGCGCGTGTTTTGGCTGGGATATTTCTCGTTAACGAACGTAGGCTGGAAAAGAGCGCATGCGAAGCCATCGACGGAGCTCCTCGACATGTTCAACTGCGAGCCGTAGCCGAAGATCCCCCCGATCGCGGGAGAGGTTTTCCATGCTTCGACATCGGCGACAACCTCAATACGAAGATTCTTGACCGATAGATCGCTCACATTGGCTTGACTTGCATAGCCCACCAAACCGCCGATATACGCCTCGCCACCTGTACCCTTTTTGATGATCCTAAGCGTAGCCGTCTCCTTGCCGGCAACGCCGACCGTGCAGTTTTGAATATCGGCTCCGTCTCCGTCAATCGACCCGACGAGGAGTCCGAATCGAAGTTTGCTTCCATGGGTGGAAACGAACACATACTCTGAGCCTTCATCGGTGGGATCCAGCACGATGTTCACGTTTTTAATCAGGCTCTCCCCGCCAACATCAAGAAACAGACCGTTTCTTCCCTGGTTCTCACCGGTAATCCCTTCATGTGCCAGTCGGTACGGTATTCCGAATATGCTGTTGCCGCCTCCGTCGTACGTCGAGCCTAAGAACGGCTGAGTGAATTTAGACGTGCTCACGACAGGCGCATCGGCCAAATCGATGTTCCGCGTTTGGATAAAGCAGTTATATTGAGCATACTTCCCCTGCACATTGTTGCTTCCAGCTGTCAAATTGCCGACGAACTGCCGTCCCAGTCGAACGTTCCAGGGCGAAACGCTCGTTCCCCATGAAAGGGCGGCCTCTTCATTCGTTTCGACAGCGCAAGCGAATGCGAAGTTCACCGTGTACGTGCCCTCGACGGAGACCGTGCTCGCACCTGTCTGAATATCAGCCTTGAACGACAGTGTCTGATTCTTCAGTTTATATTTGTCGTACGGGCGGTTTTGCCCCACGTCTTTATCGCTCACCGTGATGCGATAGCAATCGTATAAGCCTCCTTCGATGGACAAACCCTGCAGCACGTCGGAGAAGTCCTTGAGATAGTTCGGGATGTCGCCTCTGCCCGTCATTTTCGGCTGATTGCTGCCAGTGGGAACCACCACGTAATAGCCACCGTCGGTGACGGAGTACTCGTTGGACAGCAAGTTTTCGACCGCAGCCGCGTTGTTCTCGATATACCCATAGTAACCGTACGCCGGCGAACCCGTTTTGTCGGTGCCGGTTTCTATGTACATCATGCCCAAAGACGGCTGCACCTTCTTCCGCTCGTCGTAGCTTGCGACAAGCGTCGTGCCTTGGTAGCTGAGTCCGTCGTAGTCGGAAACCAGCTTGTCTGCTTCGACGAGAAGTTCTGCACCCGACATGGTATCCTTGGTTGTCCACCCTTTGAACGTGTACAGCTTATCGTCCGTTTCGTAGTTTTCGGCGGCGGCGATTTTCGCGACGCTCTCATCGCTTGCCGATGCGTGCGGGACGTATTGAGATGGCGGCGCACTTCCATTCTCGACGGTGTATGCGAGCGCCCGGTAGAAGCGGTAGTCTTCTTGGGTGGTTATCTTGAAGTCGTACGTACTTCCCTGGCGGCACGAGAACTCCAACCCCTTGTAGTTCTTCAGAAGGGCGGGTGGCATAACGGCAAGATCGTTGATAGAGGGACCGCGATACAGCCAAAGCGAGACGTTGGTCAAGCGCGTGCTGAGCACGCCGCTTAGGTACCCGCTGCCGTTGCCGTTATCGTAAGATCTGATGTTCGCGAAACCAACCCCGGGGGCGATGGAGTAGTACACCCGCACCGGCACGGTGGCGGCGGTGCTCAGGTATTCGCTCCCCTGGGAAAACCCGGCGGTCGTGGTTTGGGACACCGCCCACGACACGTCGGACGATGAGGCGCCGAACTCGCCTTCGAACGCGGCGCGTGCCGTGACCGACGGGGTATCCGCGGTGCGCGAGCCGGTCTCCTGGGCGCTGCCGCTCAGATAGGCAGCCTTCAACGGATTCTCAACCGAAGCCGGTTCAGGAACCGCCAGCTTGTTGAAGTACGCCTGGACTTCGGATGCCTTCGGAGCCGTGCGCACGTACACCGTTGCATTGCCGTCCTCGTCGGCCAAGCCGTGGTTCTTATGGTTCTCGGCCTCGGCGTAGAACTTCTGCACATCGAGGCGCAGGGATATGACGTTGTTCGTATCGGTATCGGTTCCGGCAAGGGTACCCGAAGCATCGCCCGTTTCATTCGTTCCGTACCAGGTGAAGCAGTCGTTCAGGAAACGGTAGTCGTAGTTGACCCCCTTCTGGTTGAACACGCCCCATTCCCACTTGCCATCGTTCAAGTAGCCCACGCGCATGCATTCACCGGTGTCGGCTCGCTTGATCCACAGCTCCCAAATCTGGTACGCATGATTGTTGTACGCGCCCACAGTTCCCTCGAGCCGGTACGTGGCGTCGTCGCGCACGGACGACGAGGCTATCCAGCCTCCCGCGTACGACTGGTAGCCGGCCTGCGGGTTCTCCTGCTTCAACTGCGCGTTCGCGTTGGAAACGCGGAAGTGATTATCTTTATCTTCATAGAAGGGGTTGACCGTCAGCCCGTCCTTCACCACGCCGTCGCCGTTGCCGAAGCCCGCCCCAATGGAAGGATGCGCGCTGTCCGCGACCGCCGACCGCACCTGCGGCTCGATGTAAGCTTCGTTCTTCTCGCCGGCCACGACGACGGAGTACGGGTTGGTTATTAGCATCGTCAGCTTGCCCGCAGGGCTCGGCCACTCCACATGGGCGGCAGCCGTGCCCGGCACGCAGCTGCGCGAGGCGTCCTTCGTCTCCACCGACACGGTCAGGGCGTCGCCCGCCACACACGCGTCGAACACCTGCTTGAGCTTCGCTTTCTGCGAGTCATCCGCCGCCGGCTTGCCGTCATTCCCCTTCGCCACCAGCTGCGAAAGTGCGTTGAGGTCGATGGCCCACACATTGCCCTTCACGTTCGCGTTGTCGCGCGTCTGCTGCTTGATGGCTGCGGCGAAGTTGGTGAAGCCAACCGACTCCGAACCGTCATCGGCCGTGTACAACGACACCATGGTTGTTCCGTTGCTCAAGCCGGAGATCGAGAACGCCACGTTCTTGCCGGTGTTCTCGATAGCCACCGTGGAGGTGGTGGAGCCCGCGCTTCCGTCCGCGGCAATGTTGGGGTCCTGCACCATCAGACAGCCCGTTGCTTCGTCCACCCAGATCACCGGGTTCGCGAGCGCTTTCTCGGGCGTGGCGCCGGCAGGGGTGCCGCCATAGTAGCCGATCATGGGGTCGTGGCCCATGCGCGCCGCCTGATCGGTGGAGGCGCCCTCGGTTTCGTAATACGTCTTCGCGGCGTTCGTGGAGGCAGGGGTCGATCCGAAGAAGCCGGACCTTCCGTCGGCGTAGAACACGCCGGTCACCTGCGCCGTGTCGGCATCGAACTCGATGATATAGTCGGCGTCGCGCACAGCCTCCTCCACGGCGAGCGCCGGGACGATGCCCTGCTCGCGGGCGGTGTCCGCCGTCATGTAACGTTTGGAAGACTCCGCAGCAGAAGCGGAAGGAGGAGCAACCTCGTCGGACCCGAGAGTTTCACGTGAAACATCTTCCGTTTCGCCTTGCGAATGGGATGAGCCCGCAAGCGCGGCGGGGAAGCAGGCGCGATAAGAGTCGCCGTCCTTCACGGCATCCACCCACGTGCCCGATACTTTCTTGGCCGTCATCTGGGCTTGGGCGGCGTTCGCGATGGATTGGGCGGCGTTGTTCAGCTCCAACATGCGCATGTTGTTCTGCGCCGACACGATGGATGGAAAGGCGATGGCAGCAAGAACGAGTATGATGGCTACGCTCATCAGAAGCTCGGCGAGCGTGAAGCCCTCCGTATGCCGTCCCCTTCTGGCCATACCTATGCCGTTTCCTCCTCCTATCAGGCAATAGAACGTCCCTCGTTGTGGTTTTGTATCATAGCACGTACATTGCCGAGGAATGCCGAAACGCGCGCCCGCCGATGAAAACGTCTACGTTGGGTACTCCGCGGAACACGGAAACAAGCGCGTTTCACGTGAAACGGTCGGACACCCGAGCCCGCAGTCGAGCCGGAACACGTTGCCGGACGCGACTCGGCACACACGAAAAACGCCCGCGGCAGATGCGCAGGCGTTTCGGTGTTCGAGCGGATGCGGACAGACGGTTATTTGCCGTCGCCGAAGATAAGCTCGCGTTCCTCACCCACCAGGGCGGCGCGCGCCTGATCGCGCAGGTTGTTCACGCCGATGAAGAACTGGCGCATCATCACCACCATGAGGTAGCGGCCCTTCGGCGTAAGCGTCAGCTCGTCGGCGTTGTCGCGATCGAACGCGCCCGAGGCCTTCATGAACGCCATCTCCACCGGCAGACCGCGCTCCACGGACACGCCGAAGTCCTTCTTGAACTGGCGCTTGTCCAGGCGCAATCCGAACAGCTGCATCATGAAGCGGTAGCGCATCTGGTCGTGCTTGCTGAACGTGGCCTTGCCCATCAGCGACATGCGGTCGTGCTCGATGGCGTCGTTGTAGTCGTTCACCGAGAACGTGTTCACGTACAGGTTGTTGCCCAAATACGTGATGCCGCCGCTGCCGATAGCGGGGTATTCCTCGTAATCCACCACGTACTCGTCGATCATCGCGTCCTCGCCTGCCGCGCCCGTGCCGCGCTTGTTGAACGTCCAGGCGCTGCCGTGCTCGAACAGCGGGTTCTCGCCGCCGGCCAGCACTTCGGAGATGATCTCGTAGAAGCGCTGCTCGCGCGCGTAATCAACCTTGCCCACGGTACGCGCCAGCGAGCGCGCCACGCTAGGGCTGGCCATCAGCGGGTAGAACGTGGTCTGGCTCGTGCCGCTTTCCACCACGCGCTCGATGTCGCTGAACAGCACGTCCTCGGTCTGCGCCGGGAAGTTGAAGATCATGTCCACGTTGAGCGACGTGAAGTAGGGGCTGGCCTCGCCGATGCGCTCGAGGATCTCCTCGCCGCTGCCGTACTTGTCGTAGCGATCCATCTGCTTAAGCAGGTCGTTGTCGAAGCTCTGCACGCCAACGCTCAAACGCTGCACGCGGCCCTGCAGCTTGTCCAGGTAGCTGGGAATCAGGTGGTTCGGATTCGTCTCGCTGGACACCTCGCCGATGCTGAACGTCTCGCGCGCCATATCGATGATGTCGCACAGCTCGTCGATCATGATGGTGGGCGTGCCGCCGCCCACGTACAGACTTTCGAAGTCGTAGCCGAGGTCCTTCAACATGAGCATTTCCTTGCGCATGTTGGCGAAGTAGGGCTTCGCGCGATCCTCGGCGAACGGGAAGCGGTTGAACGAGCAGTACGGGCACAGCCGCTCGCAGAACGGCACGTGCATGTACAGCATGTACTTCTGGCCGGGCTTCGGCCCGGGCACGCGTCGCTCTTGCGTCGGTTCGAGGCGTAGGTAATTCTTCGTGCATTCGCGAACAACGGACGTGAGCAAGCGTTCTGAAAGCATTTAGTTCTCCCAAGCGGCACGACCGGCCGCAGCGCGTTTGCCGATGTCGCTGCGGTACTGCTTGCCTTCGAAGTTGATAAGATCGCACGCTTCGTACGCCTTCTCGCGCGCGTCGTCGAACGAGTCGCCCAGCGCCACCACGTTCAGCACGCGGCCGCCCGCAGTGACCAGCTCGTCGTCGAAATTCTTGGCGGTGCCGGCATGGAACACCGTGACGCCCTCGATCTGCTCGGCCTCGTCGATTCCGAGGATGACCTTGCCCTTCTCGTACGATCCGGGATAGCCTTCGCTGGCCAGCACCACGCACACGGCCCACTGCTCGGACCAGCGCAGGTCGATGTCGTCGGGGCGTCCTTCGGCCACGGCCAGCATGATATCCGCCAGGTCGGACTCGAGACGCGGCAGTACCACCTGCGTCTCAGGGTCGCCGAAGCGAGCGTTGAACTCGATGATCTTCGGACCTTCGGGCGTCAGCATGAAGCCGCCGTACAGCACGCCGCGGTAATCGTTGTCGAACTCGCGCGCGGTGGCAACCGCTGCGCGCTCCATGATGTCGTGCATGGCCGCCAGCTCGTCAGGCGTCACGATGGGCACCGGCGAGTACGCGCCCATGCCGCCCGTGTTCGGGCCGCGATCGCCGTCGAACGCGCGCTTGTGGTCCTGGGCGGTGGCCATGCAGTGCGCCTTGCCGTCGCTGACGAACGCCAGCATCGAGCACTCGGGGCCGGTCAGGCACTTCTCGATGAGCACGGTTTTGCCCGAGTCGCCGAATGCGCCGTCGAAGCAGGAGCGCACGGCGTCTTCCGCGTCCTCAAGTTCGTCGGCTACCACGACGCCCTTGCCAGCGGCCAGGCCGTCGGCCTTCACCACGATGGGCGCGCCCAGCTCGCGCACGTAGGCAAGCGCAGGCTCGAGGTCGGTGAAGCTGGCGTAGCGAGCGGTGGGGATGTCGTTGGCGTCCATGAATTTCTTGCTGAACGTCTTGCTGCCTTCCAGCTGGGCACCCTGGGCGTCCGGTCCGAACGTGGGAACCCCCGCGGCACGCAGCACGTCGGCAACACCCGCAACCAACGGAGCCTCGGGTCCGATGACCACGAAGTCGATGGCGTTCTCGCGAACGAACGCCAGCACGGCCTGGCCGTCCTCGGGGTTCAGGTCGGGTACGTTCTGGGCGATGCCGTCCGTGCCGCCGTTGCCCGGCGCTACGTACAGGCTGTCGGTACGCGGGGACTTCGCCAGCGCCCACGCGATGGCATGTTCGCGACCGCCGCCACCCAATACCAAGATGTTCATGTCAGGTCCTTTCAAACCCTCAAACTACTTACGTCGTGCAAAAGCGCTTCAGTGCTGCTGGTGTTGCCACTGTTTCACGTGAAACATTTGTTCCCATATCGCACGTCATTGCGACGAAGTGTTTCACGTGAAACGTTTCGTCGTTTTGCAGGTCGAACTCATACGTCAGCGAGAAGCGCCGAGGTGCCCGAGATCGTGGGGATGGCGAGGGCGAAGCGCGCCCCGAAGGAAGTCCCCGTAGGGGATACTTCGGTACGCGAGTCCTCGGCCTCGCCGCGAGATCGGGCACCACGGGAAGCCGCAGCGTCGAGTGGTTCCGCTGATTGGAAATCAGCGGAACATAAATCAAGCGCGTCTTTGTTGAGCAGGGCGAATCGGTCGGACCAGGGAGCCAGCGTCTCGACCAGCACGGCGGGTAGGTCGGGGTCGCGCTCCACCGACAGCACGCGCCCTGCACTCTTGAGCAGCGCGATGGTGAGCGTGCCTATGCCGGGCCCCACCTCCAGCACGTAGTCGTCGGGCGCAAGATCGGCCAAGGCGACGATCTTCTGCAAGATGGCGTCGTTGATAAGGAAGTTCTGGCCGAGCGAGTACTTGGTCGAAAGCCCGTGCGCTTCCAGGACGGCACGCGTCTCGGACACGCTGGCCAGCGGCGACAGCTTCGTCATCAGACCTGCCCCACCGCGCGTGGAAACGTGCCTTCGGGACCCGTGCACGTGTAGGCCGACGCCGGATACCCGCGGCCGCCCTCCAGCACGTCGGAACCCGAAGGGAGCGCGCCGTCCGCGCTGACGAGGCCCACCCAGTCGTGCACGGATTCCAGCGCGAAGCCCGCCACGGCCAACGCCGAGCGCGCCTCGCCCACAAGCGGGCCGAACCCGTGCGGGTCGCCCCCCTCGCCCACCACGTACAGGCTTGCCGGTCGCTTCGGCTTGGCGCGCCAGTTGGCGTAGAAGTACGGCTGCAGGCGGTCGAGGAACGCCTTGAGCTGGGACGGCGCGCCCGCGAAGTACACCGGCGACACCACCGTCAGCTGATCGCAAGCGTTCAGCATCTCGCGCACGCGCAGCATGTCGTCCGAGATGATGCAGTACAGCTCGTTGCGCCCCAAGGTGTCCGCACACGTCTCGCACCCCGTGCACGGGGAGATGCGCACGTCCGCCAACGAAACAAGCTGCACATCGTCGTCGGCGCAGGATTCCTCGAAAGCGAAGCGCACGGCCTCCGCGACGCCCGCGCTGCGCCCTCGCGCCCGAGGGGAACCGCTGATGATGAGTCGCTTCATAAGCGTCACGCTCCTTTGTTCTTCTGCCAAGCGGTGGCCGGGCGATCCAGCAGTTCGCGCGCATTGTCCATAAGTCGGGCGAGGAACTCCTCGCGCTGGGCCCCAGGCGCCCGCCCGCAGGCCTCGGCCAGCCGCTCCGCCGTGAACAGCACGTGATCGGGCAGGCAGGTCATGCCGCGCATAGGTTCGGGCGTCATGTACGGCGCATCCGTCTCGGTGAGCAGACGATCCGCCGGCACGCGGGCTGCGGCCTCGCGCGTGTCGTCGGCGTTCTTGAAGGTGAGCGCGCCGCCGAACGCCACGTAGCATCCGGCTTCCACCCACGGTTCCAGCGTGGCCCAGTCCAGATTGAAGCAGTGCAGCAGCGTGCCCGCCTCGGGGAAGCCCTCTTCGCGCATGATGGCAAGCGCCTCGTCATGCGCCTCGCGCAGGTGCAGCGCCACGGGCAATCCCGCCTCCTTCGCCAAGCGGAGCTGGCGACGGAAGGCCTCGCGCTGATCGTCGCGCGGCGAGAAGTCGTAGTGGTAGTCCAAGCCGATCTCGCCGAGCGCGGCCACGCGCGGGTCCTTGAGCATACGGCGCAAATCGGCCTCCAAGCCGTCGTCGTAGTACTTCGCGTTATGCGGGTGGCACCCGACGGCGATCCGAACCCGCGGCACGCGCGGGAAGGGGTCGCTTCAAGTCCAGCCGACGAAGCGCTTGGCAGCCGCAGCGGCCTCGAACCGCCACGAGTTCAAGCGATCGAACGTGGTGGTCCCGTCTTCGAACGCATCCACGATGGTGCAGACGAACTCCACCTTGTGAGCCGCGCAGCGCGCGAGCGCGTACGACGGATCGGGCAGAAGCTGCAGGTGGGCGTGCGTGTCGGCCACCGGCCCCTCGAGCTGGGGAGCGTCCACCACGCGGTAGCGGCCGTGCTTGCGCTTCTGCCGAAACTGCGGATCGTCGAAGACGGGTTCCGCGCTCTGTTCGTCGACCATGGTCGCGTCCTTTCTTGCTCGCAGGTTGTTCGAGTCGTCGCCGGTCCAACAAAGCCAGCGAGGGGCGTCCTCGGATGCGAGATTCGCGGGATCGCGGAGGCGAAGCGTACTGCGGTACGCGAGCTTCCGGGATCGCGCGAAGACGGGGTGCCGCAGCGGACCGCAGCGTCGAGCTGTTCCGGCGGCTGGCAAGCCGCCGGAACCAAGTTACGCCATCAGCTTGGTCACCGCGTTCGCATACGCTACCGGATCCTCGATGGGCAGGCCCTCAACCAGCAGCGCCTGGTTGTACAGCAGCTCGGCGTACAGCTTCACCTTGTCGGCGTCGCCGGCTTCCTGCGCGGCGCGCAGCACGTCGAACACCGCGTGCTTCGCGTTCACTTCCAGCACGCGCTCGGACTTAATGCCCTCGCCGCCGTCGGGCATCTGTGCCATGATGCGCTCCATCTCCAGCGACACCGGACCGGCCGCGGTGATGCAAGCGGGAGCATCGGTCAGGCGTGACGACACCGCCACCTTCATCACCGAGTCGCCCAGCGCGTCCTTCATAGCGGCGAACAGGGCCTCGTTGTCCTTCGTCGTCTCCTCGGCTTCCTTCTTCTCCTCTTCGGAGGCCAGGTCGAGGTCGCCCGACGCCACGTTCTTCAGCTCGAACGGCTCCGGCGCATCCTCGCCGTCGGCCGCGGGCGCACCGTACGTCATCATCGACTGGAAGCAGAACTCGTCCACGTCCTTCGTGCACAGCAGCACGTCGTAGCCCTTCCCCAGCACCGTCTTCACGATGGGCATCTTGGCCAGGCGCTCGACGCTCTCGCCGGCGGCGTAATAGATGGCCTTCTGGTCGGCCGGCGCGGCCTCCAGGTACTCGTCCAGCGTGACCAGCTTCTCCTGCTTGGCCGAGTAGAACAGCAGCAGGTCGGCCAGCTGGTCCTTCAGCATGCCGTAGCTGTTGTAGATGCCGAACTCCAGGCCGCGACCGAAGTTCTCGAAGAACTTCTCGTACTCCTCGCGATCGTTGTCGCGCATCTTCTTCAGCTCGGACGTGATCTTCTTCTCGATCTTCTTCGCGATGGCGCGCAGCTGGCTGTTGTGCTGCAGCGTCTCGCGGCTGATGTTCAGCTGCAGGTCCTGGCTGTCCACCACGCCGCGCACGAAGTTGAAGTGGTCGGGCAGCAGCTCCTCGCACTTCTCCATGATCAGGACGTTGGAGCTGTACAGCGCCAGGCCCTTCTTGAAGTCCTTGCTGTACAGGTCGTACGGCGCGCGGCCGGGGATGAACAGCAGCGCGTCGTAGCTGAGCGCGCCCTCGGCGTGGATGCTGAACGTGCGCGCCGGGTCGGTGAAGTCGTGGAAGTCGGTCTTGTAGAACTCGTTGTACTCCTCGTCGGTGACCTCGGACTTGCTGCGCTTCCAGATGGGGATCATCGAGTTGATGGTCTCGACCTCGGTGTAATCCTCGTACTCGGGTTTGTAGTCGTCGCCGGCGTCCTCGGGCTTGGGCAGCTCGCGCGTCTTCGACACTTCCATCTGCACGGGGTAGCGCACGTAGGTGCTGTAGCGCTTGATGAGGTTCCGCAAGCCGAACTCGCTGAGGAACGTGTCGTAGTTGTCGTCGTCGGTGTTGTCCTTCAGCGTGAGGATGACGTCGGTGCCGTGGCCCTCGCGCTGGGCCTCCTCGATGGTGTAGCCCTCCACGCCGTCGCTTTCCCAGGCCCAGGCCTCGTCGCTGCCGTAGGCCTTCGACACCACGCGCACGCTCTTGCCCACCATGAACGAGGAGTAGAAGCCCACGCCGAACTGGCCTATGATGTCCACGTCGTCGCCCTGCACCTCGTCGTTCTCCATCTTGAACGCCATGGAGTCC
>OGWS01001144.1_pt1 | contig 22961 bp, 11 predicted proteins | sample 1576111 | NCBI WGS metagenome assembly OGWS01 (sample SAMEA3541534, study PRJEB24748) | human gut metagenome | biome: human gut; feature: human-associated habitat; material: faeces | place: China | collected 2012
CTGCACCAAAAACTGCGATTGCCTCCTGCTGACCATAATCGGTCTTGCAGACTCTTGGCCATTCCGGCCATGGATTGGATGCAGCTCTCTGATCCGGTGCCTTGGGCATCATTTCCAACTGAACCACACTTTTTGCTCCATGACGGATGGAAGTTCCAACACAGTCATTTCCTGTATCTCCACCACCGATGACCATGACCTTCTTTCCTTTTGCAGAAATATATGTGCCATCCTTTAACTGCATATCATTTGCCCATAAGGCTTTTGTCGTTGATTTCAGAAAATCTACCGCAAAGTAAATTCCTTCTGCATCCCGCCCCGGTACTTTGATATCTCTTGGATTGGATGCACCACATGCAAGTACAACCCGGTCATAATTTTTCAGGATCTCTGACGGCTTGATTTCTTTTCCTACATCACATCCGGTCCGAAACTCAATTCCTTCCTCTTTCATGATCTCGATCTTGCGGTCAATGATCTGCTTTTCCAGCTTCATATTCGGAATACCATACCGCAGCAGACCGCCCGGCTTGTCTTCCCGTTCAAATACCGTCACCTGATGTCCTCTCTGATTCAGAAGATCTGCGGCAGCAAGTCCGGACGGACCGGATCCGATCACTGCAACTTTCTTTCCGGTTCTTACTTTCGGTGGATTTGCCTTGGCATAACCCATCTCATAAGCATTTTCAATGATGGCATATTCATTACTCTTTGATGCCACTGCCTCCTGGTTCAGTCCACAGGTGCAGGCATTCTCACACAGTGCCGGACATACACGGGAGGTGAACTCCGGGAAATTATTTGTCTTCTTCAGACGCAGATAGGCTTCTTTCCAGTTTCCGTTATAAATCAGATCATTCCATTCCGGTACTAAATTGTGGAGCGGACATCCGCTTGCCATCCCTGCCAGTAATTTTCCTGACTGACAGAACGGAACTCCGCACGCCATACAGCGTGCTCCCTGAAGTTCCTGTTCTTCCTTTGATAACGGCGTATGGAACTCGTTAAAATGCTGTATTCTCTCAAGTGGTGTCTCCGCTATTTTATCCTGTCTTTTATAATCCATAAATCCTGTCGGTTTTCCCATCTTCCTACGCCTCCTATCTTCCGTTCTTAATCAGGTTAAATGCCTCGATCTTTGCTTTTTCTCTGCTCAGACCTTTTTCTTCCATCTGAATGATCGTTGACATCATTTTCTCATAGTCTTCCGGTATGATCTTCTTGAACTTCGGAAGATACTCTTTAAAGTTATCAAGGATCTTCTTTCCGACCTCTGAATTTGTATAGGCTACATGCTCCTGGATCATGCCTTTGAGTTCCTGCACATCATACTTATCGGTCACACGCTCGATGTTGACCATCGCTTTGTTGACTTTCTGATAAAGTCTGCTGTCAAGGTCAAGAACATAAGCAATACCGCCGCTCATTCCTGCTGCAAAGTTCTTTCCAACCTGTCCCAGTACAACGACACAGCCTCCGGTCATGTACTCGCAGCCGTGATCGCCGACACCTTCTACCACCGCTCTGACTCCTGAGTTTCTTACTGCAAATCTTTCTCCTGCCACACCACCGACAAATACTTTACCACTGGTAGCTCCATATAAAGCAACGTTACCGATGATGATATTCTCATCTGATTTGAACTTCACGCCCTTCGGCTGGCATACGACCAGTTTACCACCGGAAAGACCTTTTCCGAAATAATCGTTGCTGTCTCCGGTCAGTTCAAGAGTCAGTCCCTTCGGAATAAATGCACCAAAGCTCTGACCGCCTGCTCCTTTACACTGGATCACGAAGCTGTCTTCTTCCAGTCCTTCAGGATATCTTCTCGTGATCTCTGATCCGAAGATTGTTCCGAATGCACGGTCTGTATTCGTGACATCGACTTCAAGTCCTCTCTTTTCTCCCCGCTCAAGTGCCGGAAGGAGCTGCTTTACAAGCACTTTTTCATCCAGGGTCTTACCAAGTTCAAAATCGTAAACTTTCTTTGGATTGAAGATCATGCCTTTCTTTTCTTTTGCATATGGGTTATACAGCACGCTGCTCAGATCCAGCATAGCCGCACGACGGGAAGTCGGTACATCCTTCACTTTCAAAAGATCGGTACGTCCAACCAGTTCGTCTACTGTGCGGACACCCAGCTTTGCCATATATTCTCTCAGTTCTTCTGCAATAAACCGCATGAAGTTGACCACATACTCCGGCTTTCCTGTAAATCTCTTTCTCAGTTCCGGGTTCTGCGTAGCAACTCCCACCGGACACGTATCCAGGTTGCAGACTCTCATCATCACACAGCCCATCGTTACAAGCGGAGCTGTGGCAAATCCGAACTCTTCTGCTCCCAGCATTGCTGCGATCGCCACATCACGGCCGCTCATCAGCTTGCCGTCTGTCTCAATGCGGACACGCTCACGCAGCCCATTCTGGATCAGTGTCTGATGCGTCTCGGCAAGTCCGAGTTCCCACGGAAGTCCTGCATTCTGAATGGAACTTCTCGGAGCAGCTCCGGTTCCTCCGTCATAACCTGAGATCAGGATGACTCCTGCACCAGCTTTCGCAACACCTGCTGCCACAGTACCGACTCCTGCCTCTGATACAAGCTTCACTGAAATCCTTGCATTTTTATTTGCATTCTTACAGTCATAGATCAACTGTGCCAGGTCTTCGATGGAGTAGATATCATGGTGAGGCGGTGGTGAGATCAGACTGACTCCCGGTGTTGAATGACGGGTCTTTGCGATCCACGGATATACCTTTCCTCCCGGAAGATGTCCACCTTCTCCTGGTTTTGCTCCCTGTGCCATCTTGATCTGGATCTCTTTTGCACTGACAAGATATCTTGATGTCACTCCGAAACGTCCTGAAGCCACCTGCTTGATGGCCGAGCATTTATTTGTATCCAGTCGCTCGATATCCTCTCCACCTTCACCGGAGTTGGATTTTCCGTGAAGCATGTTCATGGCGATTGCCATGGTCTCATGAGCTTCTTTGGAAATGGATCCGTAGGACATGGCTCCTGTCTTAAATCTTGTTACGATGGAATCTACGCTTTCCACTTCTTCGATCGGAACGCTCTTCTTCGGATAATTAAATTCAAGCTGGCCTCTCAGGTTGATCTTTTCGCCCTCTTCATCCACCATCTGTGTGTACTGTTTGAACAGATCATAACTTCCGGTTCTTGTAGACTGCTGAAGCATGTGGATCGTCTGTGGATTGTAAAGATGTTCTTCTCCACCGCTCTTATATTTATGCTTTCCGACGCTGTCCAGTGTCATATCTACAGCAAGTCCCAGCGGATCAAAGGCCTCTGTATGGAATGCAGTATAATCTTCTGCAATCTCCTCAATTCCGATTCCACCGACACGGCTGACTGTATCGGTAAAATAACGATTGATAAAGTCACTCTTCAGACCGATCGCCTCAAAGATCTTTGCTCCCTGATAAGACTGGATCGTTGAGATTCCCATCTTGGATGCGATCTTGATGATTCCATGGATCACCGCAGAGTTATAGTCATCCACCGCTGCGTAATAATCTTTGTGAAGCAGATTTGCCTCAATCAACTGACGGATGGACTCATGTGCCAGATACGGGTTGATCGCACATGCTCCATAGCCCAGCAGGGTTGCAAAATGATGGACCTCTCTCGGTTCCCCACTTTCCAGGATCATGGCAACAGAGGTTCTCTTCTTTGTGCGGACTAGATGCTGCTGCAATCCCGATACAGCCAGAAGTGACGGAATTGCTACATGATACTCATCTACATCCCGGTCTGTCAGGATCAGGATATTCGCTCCCTCACGGATGACTCTGTCTACTTCGATGAACAGATATTCAATGGCTTTTTCCAGGCTCGTATTCTTATAATAAGTGATCGGGATCTCTGCAACTTTGAATCCGTCCACATTCATGTTCTTGATCTTCAGAAGATCGGTATTGGTCAGGATCGGGTTATTTACCCTGAGCATCTTACAATTTTCTTCTTTCTGCTCCAGCAGGTTTCCGTCTTTTCCAATGTAGATCGTAGTGGATGTAACAATCTCCTCACGGATCGCATCAATTGGCGGGTTCGTAACCTGGGCAAATAACTGCTTGAAATATCCAAACAACGGCTGACGCTTTTTAGAAAGAACGGACAGTGGTGCATCCATTCCCATGGCTGCGATTCCCTCTCCACCGTTCTTTGCCATGGTCAGAATGGAGGTCTTCACATCTTCATAAGAATATCCGAATGCTTTCTGAAGCTGTGTACATTCTTCCGCCGTATATTTCGGAACATCTTTATTCGGGATCTTCAGATCCTTCAGAGCGATCAGATTGCTGTCCAGCCACTCACCGTACGGATGCTCGTTTGCGTATTTTTCTTTCAGTTCCTCATCATCGATCACCCGGCCTGCCACAGTATCAACCAGAAGCATCTTGCCCGGATGAAGTCTTTCTTTCATGACAATCTTTGACGGATCAATATCCAGTACTCCGACCTCAGAAGAAAGGATCAGGTTATCATCCTCTGTGATATAGTAACGGGAAGGACGAAGACCGTTTCTGTCAAGTACCGCTCCCATCACATCTCCATCGGAGAAAAGGATGGATGCCGGTCCGTCCCATGGCTCCATCATGGTTGCATAATACTGATAGAAATCTTTCTTGTTCTGAGACATTTCATTGTTGTTGACCCACGGTTCAGGAATTGCGATCATGACTGCCAGCGGAAGCTCCATTCCACTCATGACCATAAATTCCAGTGCATTGTCAAGCATTGCCGAGTCAGAACCGGAGGTATTGATCGCCGGAAGAACTTTATGAAGCTCACCTTTCAGTCTGCCTGCCTCCATCGTTTCTTCTCTGGCACGCATCTTATCCGCATTACCACGAATTGTATTGATCTCTCCGTTATGCACGATGAAACGGTTCGGATGGGCTCTCTGCCAGCTTGGTGCTGTATTCGTACTGAAACGGGAATGTACCATGGCGATAGCTGATACATACTCCTCATCCTGCAGATCTGCAAAGAAAAGACGGAGCTGTCCTACAAGGAACATCCCTTTATAGACGATCGTTCTGCTGGAGAGTGAAACGACATACGTGTCATCACTGCTCTGTTCAAAGATCCTTCTTACCACATACAGCCGGCGGTCAAATTCCAGTCCCTTTGCATACCTGGACGGACGTTCGATAAACGCCTGCATGATACATGGCATACAGTCAACCGCACTTTTTCCGAGGATATCCGGGTGGATCGGAACTTCTCTCCATCCTAAGAATTTCAGTCCTTCTTTTTTTACGATCACCTCAAAGATCTTCTTCGCCTGATTTCTCTTCAGCTCGTCCTGCGGAAGGAAGAACATTCCCACACCATAATCTCTCTCTCCTTTGAGATCGATCCCGAGTGGCTGACAGACCTTTTTAAAAAAGTTATGTGGAATCTGTGTCAGGATTCCGACACCATCTCCTGTCTTTCCCTCTGCATCCTTTCCGGCTCTATGCTCCAGATTTTCCACGATATGCAGTGCACCTGCTACTGTACTGTGGCTTTTCTGACCTTTAATATTAACGATTGCTCCAATACCGCAGTTATCATGTTCAAAACTTTCACGATACAGACCCTGCTGTGGGATTTCATTTTCTTTCCTCATAGTCGCTGTCCTTTCTTTTGCATATTTAAAACTTTTTTAAAATATAACTCTTTTTCCCCATCTTGTAAATAGGAATTTTCTGTAAATTATCTGATAATTCGACTTTTTATTATTTTATTTTTAATTGTCTGATTATTTAAGTTTTTTATAAATTTAACATCAATTCCTGATATCTTTTATATTTCCTTTAATCACTGGATTTTTCTTCATAAAAGTAAAAAAATACGCAACAGGTCACACGCCCCATTGCGTACAATTCAAGATTGTATTTTTATAAATACAATTTTCTATATAATGTTCCTGTTATGGTTCATCGTTTTCCCTTGAAGGTTTTTTCTCCATTACCGGATCACCGATCTTCTGTATCATAACAAATAAGACGGAACAGAAGAAAGCACTTAAAATGATCGCCAGTCCCATCCTCATCAGATCTCCTGCCAGCCATCTGAACAGACCGACCCCGGTAAAGAGGATCGACCCGGTATTCAGGCAGATATGCAAACCTATCGCTGCCTTCACTGAGCCATACTTTTCATAGACATAGCACAGCAGGATTCCCAGCAGAAATGCATAAACGGTCTGGATCATCGTCAGATGCGTCACCGAAAAGAAAACCGATGACCACAGTGCCGCATAATAAAAGCCCTTTGTCTCTCTGTATCTGCGATACAGAACCCCCCGGAACATCATCTCTTCTGCGACCGGGATAATGATCCCCACAACCACAACCTGAACAAAAATCGGTGCGGCATAGGTACTCTGTACACTCTGCTGATAGCTGTTGCTGTTCATCGCAAGCTGTGCCACAACAGACAGACAGGTTACTCCGATACTTCCTGCTGCTCCCATCAGGATCAGCCAGAGATAGTTTCCGGCAGATACTTTTTGCCGCTGCGGTATCCCTGCCTGCTTCTCTTTCTTTCTGTCCAGACAAAATAAAGATACCGTAAGAATCAATGTGAAAAGTGCTGTCACACCGTTAATCTCTGTAGCATATTTCAACACCAGCTCCAGCCCCGGCTGCATCGTCTCCATATAATATTTATTTACCACATCTGTATAATTCATTTCTGAAGCATGGTTCATAACCAGACTCAGATACTTTGCTGCATAAGGAAGCATGACCAGCATCGAAACGATAATCTCTGCAACTAACTGGATCACCCAGTATCCCAGCAGCGGTCCTGCCAGATGCCAGAATGGATTTTGCTTTTTTTTCTGATTCATCTACAGTTCCTCCGCTTTCCTCAGAATCCAGTTCTGCAGTTCCTCTTCCGTTCCTCTGACTGTTCCCTGTACCATCTCCGGTCTTCCTCCACCGCGTCCTTCAAATGCGGCATTCAGCTCTTTCGCCATATTTCTCACATCTACATCCCGGCTTCCAATCACATACCGGTATCCTGCAGCATCATTTCCACTGAACACGGCACAAAGCTTCCGATTTTTCTCAAGGACTGCATTCATCAGTATCCTGAGAGAGTCTCCCTGGATTCCTTCCGGGAAAATACAGACAATCTGCTCTGACTCCGGAATCTGCTCCGCTTTACACCGGATCAGTTCCTGCTCCTTTTCTGCCAGTTCTGTCTTCTTTTCCGCCAGCTCTTTCTGCAGATGTGCCACGGCATCGGTCAGTTCATTTTCTTTTGCACACAGCATCGCTGAAATTTCTTTTGCCTGCTTCTGCTTTAAAGCATAATCAGCCATTGCCCTGCCTCCGCAAAGCATCGTTACACGCACACCGCCTTTATACCGCTGCATGCCAACCAGCTTGATCAGTCCGATCTCTCCCGTAAAATCTACATGCGGTGCACAGCAGGCACAGGCATCATATCCGGGAACGATAACCACTCTCACCTGTCCGGTGATCTCGATCTTGCTCCGGTAAGTCATCTCTTTTTCCTCTTCTTTGGAAGGATAAAGGATCTGTATTTTGAGATTTTCCCAGACTGCCTGATTTGCACGAAACTCTATTTCCTGCAGATCTTCCACCGGGATCTCTCCGTTAAAATCCATCGTACAGTCTTCATTTCCCAGATGAAAACCAACATTTTCATAACCATAGCGTTCATGCACGATTCCGGAGACGATATGCTCACCTGTATGTTGCTGCATCTTCATAAACCGCAGTTCCCAGTCAAGCTGTCCTGTCACCTTTTCTCCGACCGGCAGTTCCTGGTCCGTTCTGTGGAGGATCTGTCCCTCCTGCTCCTGCACATCCAGTACCTTTGCATCCCCCAGATATCCGGTATCTGCATACTGACCGCCCCCTTCCGGGAAGAAAGCGGTCTGATCCAGTACGATTTCATAATAGTTTTCCTTTTTCTGACAGGAGAGGACCGTCGCCTCAAATGACTTCTGATGACTGTTATTATAAAATAATTTTTCTGTCTGCGAGCTTTCCATCAATCCATTTTCCGTCATGAAGTCTTACATCCTTTCCGGTGCAGTGAATCCAAGCAGATCAATACAGGTCTCCAGAACTTTTTTCGCCAGATTCAGGAGTGCGATATAACCGCTCTTCTTTGCCTCATCCTCTTCAGACAAGATCTTTGTCTCATGATAGAACTTATTAAATTCATTGGCGAGATCATAAATATAAGCACAAAGCTTATGCGGTGCTGTCTCGGCATATACGGCATCGATCACTTCATTAAATTTCAGAACCTGCAGCATCAGTGCCTTTTCTGCCGCATTTTCTGCTGCAAGAATCTTCGCTCCCTCTGCATTTCCGCCATTCTCCGCATATTTCTTGAGGATGGACTTGATACGCACGATCGTATAAAGGATATACGGTCCTGTATTTCCCTCAAAAGATGTAAAGCGGTCCACATCAAAGATATAATCCTTGGATGCCTGATTGGAAAGATCTCCATACTTAATGGCAGCAAGACCGACTTCCGCCGCTGTCTTTCTTGCATCCGCCTCCTCTACTGTACGGTTGTCCATAATCTTCTTATACATCTCTTCGTCAATCTCACGGATCAGATTCTCAAGACGCATCACACCGCCTTCTCTTGTCTTGAACGGCTTGCCGTCCTTTCCATTCATCGTACCAAATCCAAGGAATTTCAGCTCGGTCTCCGGTCTTACAATTCCTGTCTTCTTTGCACAGCGGAATACCTGGATAAAATGAAGTTCCTGACGTTTATCCACAACATAGATCACTTCATCCGGCTGATATAACTCTTCACGCTCTACCAGCGTTGCAAGATCCGTCGTGTCATACAATGCCGCACCGTCTGACTTCAGGATCATACACGGAGGTACTTCCTTATTATCTGTCTCTTCTGCCACATCCACAACCAAAGCTCCCTGGTCATAATGTGCAAAGCCTTTCTCTTTAAGCATCTCTACCATGCCCGGAATGTATTTCTGTGCATCTGCCTCACCTTTCCACAGATCAAACTCCACATTCAGACGCTCATAATTCTTCTTTAAGTCTGTCACAGACACATTCATAATGTGCTTCCAGATCGCACGATATCCCTTATAACCATTCTGCAGCAGATAAGTCGCATGCAATGCTTCTTCTCTGTAATCCTCATGCTCTTTGGCATAGGCACTGGCAGTCGGATAGATTTCTTCCAGTTCACTGATCGTAAACGGAGCTTCCTCCGGGTATTCTCCTCCAAAAGACTCATCAAAATATGGCAGATCCGGCTGACGCCTTTTCAGCTCCGTAATGATCAGTCCCATCTGATATCCCCAGTCACCTAAATGAATATCTCCGGTCACTTTATTTCCTTTATAGCGGATGATCCGCTTGATGCTCTCTCCGATAATCGCTGAACGAAGATGACCTACATGAAGCGGCTTCGCCACGTTGGGTCCGCCATAATCAATCATGACAGTCTTTGGCTCTGCTTCTTTCTCCACGCCTAAATTCTCATCTGCAGCCATCTCATTCAGATATTCTGCCACAAACTCCGGCTTCAGCTTCAGATTAATAAAGCCCGGCTTCACTGCCTCTGCCTGTGCAAAGCACTGACTCTCTGCCAGATTTGCCACAACGTCCTCTGCGATCATGATCGGGGCTTTTTTATACTTCTTTGCTCCTGCCATAGCACCATTACACTGGTACTCGCACAGATCCGGGCGGTTAGAAAGAGTCACTCTTGCAAGCTCTTCACCGTAACCGGCCTTTACAAATGCCTCTTTCATCTCTATTGTAATTAACTCCAGTAATGTTCTCACTTTCCACACTCCTTTTGAATCTCTCGTATCTAAGATCTGTCTCTGGATCTTCAGTCTTTTCAGACTCGAACAACAGTAATCTTTATTTTATCATGAATATTCCCAGACGGCAAGTCACTAGCTATTTTTACTTGTATAGGTGTGTAGCTATCTTTACTGACATTTCTGCTATTTATCTTTCATGATGCCAGGGTCAAAAGGTCTAAGCCCACATGAGCTTGCTCATAGGTGGGTGAGCAACTGACAGCAAATATTTTAGCCGAAAGTAAAACCGAAGATTTTCTTGCTCCTTCTTTCAGATTCCTTTATAATGAAGTAATACTTTCAGAAAGGACGGATTTATCTATGAAATTAGGTTCTCACGTAAGCATGAGTGGAAAGGAGATGCTCCTTGGTTCTGCGAAAGAAGCGGTCTCCTATGGAGCTGATACATTTATGTTCTATACCGGTGCTCCGCAGAATACCCGCCGAAAAGACATCAGCGAACTTCAGATTGATCCTGCCTGGGAATACATGAAAGCCCATGGCATCCGGGAGATTGTTGTCCACGCTCCCTACATCATCAATCTCGGAAACACCGTCAGACCAGAAACTTTCTCCCTTGCTGTTGAATTTCTCGCCAAAGAGCTTGAACGTACCATTGCCTGTAAAAGCCACACCCTGATCCTTCATCCCGGTTCCCATGTAGGCGAAGGAATTGAGGCCGGAACCGCACAGATTATTCAAGGGCTGAACGAAGTCCTCTCTTCTGACACAGACTGCTGCATTGCACTGGAGACCATGGCCGGAAAAGGCTCGGAAATTGGTCGTACATTTGAAGAACTGGCTGCCATTTACGATGGTGTAACGCATAACGACAAACTGCGGGTCTGCTTTGATACCTGTCACACCAGTGACAGCGGATATGATATCATCCATCATTTCGATGCTGTCATGGATTCTTTTGACCGTATCCTCGGAAAAGAACAGATTGCTGTCTTCCATATCAACGACAGCAAGAATCTCCCCGGTGCAGCAAAAGACCGGCATGAAAATCTCGGATTCGGACAGATTGGATTTGATGCCCTGAACTATATTGTTCATCATCCCGACTTTGAAAATGTCCCTAAAATCCTCGAAACTCCCTATATTCCTTCTGCAACAAAAGCGAAAAAATCTTATGCTCCTTATAAATATGAGATACAGATGCTGAGAGAACAGGTTTTTAATCCACATATGAAAGAACAGATTCTTGCCGATGCAGAAAACTAGCAGAAAATCTCCGGATTCTGGTCACCGGTCTTATGAACAATAAAATTTTTTCTGCTCATGATGAAATCCATCAAGCAAGATTCACCCTTTACTTTTCTTTTATTTTATGGTAGGATAAATAAGGTTGTTGATGAATTTCATCATACAATCGGAATGCGTCTGTAGCTCAGTGGATAGAGCGATGCCCTCCGGAGGCATGTGCGGCGGTTCGACTCCGCTCAGACGCTATAGGATATATAGGATAAAAAAGTCCTGTTATTTCAGCACATTCAGATGGCTGAGAATAACAGGACTTTTTTCATATAGTTTTTTATTCACAATCTGCAAGGATGTGGTTTTTCATTTCAGGATCAAACCGGTTGTTTCTTAGCATTTCAATCTCATACTTATAAGGGGCATAAGATTTCTTTGCTTTTGTTACAGAAGGAATATAAGGAGTCTCAAGGATCTTCGGTACAGATTCGAAATCCGGGTGATGGACAATTGTAGAAATTGCATCAAAACCGATTTCTCCAAAGCCGATATTTTCATGCCGGTCTTTCGCGGCTCCTGGAATATTTTTGCTGTCATTGATATGGAAGACGGCAATCTGATCTTTTCCAAGCAGACGGTCAAAAGACTCCATAACATCATCAAAATGATGGATGATATCATATCCACTGTCGCTTGTATGACAAGTGTCAAAGCAGACTCTCAATTTATCATTCTGGACAACTCCATCATAAATCCGGGCAAGTTCTTCAAAATTCCGTCCGATTTCTGATCCCTTTCCGGCCATTGTTTCAAGGGCAATACAGCAGTCAGTCTCAGCAGTGAGAACTTCATTGAGTCCTTTGATGATCTGTGCAGTTCCGATTTCGACACCGGCACCTACATGAGCACCCGGATGAAGGATCAGAGTGTGGCTTCTGCAGGCAATCGTGCGGTCGATTTCTTTTGCCAGAAATTCTACGGCAAGAGAGAACGTTTCTGGTTTTATTGAATTACCGAGGTTGATGATATAAGGTGCATGAACGACAATTTCATCAATTCCGTGTTCTTTCATATATTCCCATGCCGGTTCGATATTCAATTCACTGATTTCTTTTCGGCGGGTATTCTGTGGGGCTCCGGTATAAAACATAAATGTATTGGCACCGTAAGAAACGGCTTCTTTCGCAGAACCAAGAAGCATTTCTTTTCCACTCATGCCAACGTGTGAACCTAATTTTAACATTGTTGGATATCCTTTCTGTCTGATGTTATATCATACAGGATGTAGAAACTGTATGTGTAAAGCTGTGGTTACATTATAAGTATTGGTTATTTTTATGTCAATTGGTTTCGGGGGCAGTCCAGATCAATTTGAATCGTTGCCGTTACTGTGCACAGTAACGCTTGCTGTTCTGTTGGATACATGATAGAATAAATAGTGGCTGTTTGTCTCCAGAAAAGTTGGGAGGCAGACTTGTTTTAATAAAATTGCCGTCAGGCAGAAAAGACAAACGAAAAGTAAAGAGGAGTGTGAAACTTTGAAGACATTACTGGAAATGATCACAATAGAAATGAAAGAAGCGTTCAAAGCAGCAGGATATGATGAAGAGCTTGCAAGAGTTACGCTTTCCAACCGCCCGGATCTCTGTGAATATCAGTGTAATGGTGCAATGGCAGGTGCGAAGAAATATAAGAAGGCTCCGATCATGATTGCAAATGCAGTTGTGGAAGAACTTGCAGATAGCAAGTATTTTGCATCAGCAGAAGCGGTGAATCCGGGATTTATCAACCTGAAGCTGGCACCGGAAGTTGTTGCAGAGTATTTGAATGAGATGGCAGCAGATGAGAATCTTGGCGTTGAAAAAGAAAAGAATCCGAAAAAAGTTATTATTGATTACGGCGGACCGAACGTGGCAAAACCGTTGCATGTCGGACATCTTCGTTCTGCGATTATCGGAGAGAGCATTAAACGTATTATCCGTTTTAAAGGAAATGATGTAACAGGAGATATCCATCTGGGAGACTGGGGATATCAGATGGGCCTGATCATCACAGAGTTGAAAAAACGTAAACCGGAACTCCCGTATTTTGATGAGAGTTTTGAAGGAGAATATCCCGAAGAAGCACCATTTACGATCAGTGAACTGGAAGAGATTTATCCTACAGCAAGTGCTTATGCAAAAGAGCACGACGATTATAGAGAAGAAGCACTTCATGCAACTTATCTGTTACAGAATGGATATAAAGGATATCGTGCAATCTGGAAACATATCATGAATGTGTCTGTAACTGACTTGAAGAAGAACTACGAGCGACTGAGTGTAGATTTTGATCTCTGGAAAGGTGAAGCGGATGCCCAGGCATATATTCCGGATATGGTCGAGATGCTCAAGGAGAAAGGATTCGCACATTATGATGAGGGTGCGCTTGTAGTAGACGTTGCAGAAGAGACAGATAAGAAAGAGATTCCTCCGTGTATGATTCTGAAATCTGACGGAGCTGCGCTGTATGATACAACAGATCTTGCTACACTGGTAGAACGTGAGAAACTGTATGATCCAGATCAGGTAATCTATGTTGTTGATAAGCGTCAGGAACTGCATTTTGTGCAGGTATTCCGTTGTGCGAAGAAGACAGGAATTGTAAAACCGGAGACAGAACTTACATTCCTTGGATTTGGTACAATGAACGGAAAAGATGGTAAGCCGTTTAAGACAAGAGAAGGCGGTGTTATGCGTCTTGAGAATCTGATCCGTGAGATTGATGATGAGATGTATAAGAAGATCATGGACAACCGTACAGTAGAGGAAGAAGATGCAAGACGTACAGCAGAAGAAGTTGGACTTGCAGCGATCAAGTACGGAGATCTTTCTAACCAGGCTTCTAAGGATTATATCTTTGATGTTGACAGATTTACTTCCTTTGAGGGAAATACAGGACCGTATATTCTTTATACAATCGTTAGAATTAAGTCTATTCTCAAGAAATATGCTGAGAATGGCGGAGTTCTTGACGGAACGATCAGACCGGCTGAGAATGATGCAGAGAAGTCTCTGATGCTTCAGGTAGTGAAATTCAATGAAGTGATCGATAATGTATATAAAGAGACAGCTCCTCATAAGTTGTGTGCATATATCTATGATCTTGCGAACGACTTTAATAAGTTCTATCATGAGACAAAGATTCTTGCAGAAGAAGACGAAGAGAAGAAGAAAGGTTATCTTGCGCTTCTTACACTTGCGAAAAAAGTACTTGAGACCTGCATTGACCTTCTTGGATTTACAGCTCCGGAAAGGATGTAATACGAATTATGACAGAAAATGGATTGATGGATGGTACAAGAACAGAAAAACTGTTTTACAATGACAGCCATCTTTCAAAATTTACTGCAATGGTTCTGGAATGTGAGCCGTATGAGAAAAAGGAAGGATGCTATGCGGTAGAACTTGACCGTACAGCATTCTTTCCGGAAGGCGGCGGACAGTATGCAGATACAGGAAAACTGAAGGATGTGAAGGTATCTGATGTTCGGGAAAAGAATGGAAGAATTCTGCATATTACAGATCAGCCGTTTGAAGCAGGAGAGATTGTTGAAGGCGAGATCGACTGGGAGACCAGATTTATGAAGATGCAGCAGCACACCGGAGAGCATATTGTTTCCGGAATCGTGCATGCAAGATACGGTTTCAACAATGTCGGATTTCATCTTGGAACAGAAGATTGTACGATGGATTTTGATGGAGAGATATCAAAAGAAGCACTGCAGGAGATTGAACTTGAAGCAAATCGTGCAGTGTGGAAGAATCTGACAATAGAAGTGTCCTATCCATCCAAAGAAGAGCTGGAAGAACTGGATTACCGCAGTAAGATTGAGATTGAGGGACAGGTTCGTATCGTATCGGTTCCGGGATATGATATCTGTGCGTGCTGTGCGCCGCATGTTGAATGCACAGGAGAGATCGGTATGATCAAGCTTGTTAATATGCAGCGATACAAAGGCGGCGTTCGTGTAACAATGCTCTGTGGAAGCCGTGCACTTACAGATTATGAGAAGAAGCAGGAACAGAACAGGAAAATTTCAGCGTTGCTCTGTGCGAAAGAATATGAGACAGCAGAGGCAGTGGGACACTTGAAAGAAGAGCTGGATTCTCTGAAACGGACACTGGTGGAGAAAGAACGCCAGCTTGTACACGTCTGGGCGCAGTCTGTTCCGGAAGAAGAAAAAACGGTCTGTATGTTTTCAGAGGATATCAGTGCGGATGCCATGCGTCAGTATGTGAATGAAGTGCTTGAAAAAGAAAGAATTCTTTGCGCTGTGTTTTATGGAAATGATGCAGCGGGATACCGTTATGTGATCGGAAGCAGAACCCAGGATCTTCGTGCGTTTTCCAAAATGCTAAATGTTGCATTCGAAGGACGGGGAGGCGGAAAGCCGGAGATGGTTCAGGGAACTGTAAAAGGTGAAGCAAGAAAGATCAGAGAGTGGATTCAGAAGATAGCGGAGGAATTGTCTTATGAAAAATGATCCGAGACGCTCCTTCTGGAGAGCTGCCGGTCCTCTACTTGGATTCTGGGGAATCCAGCTGGTGATGGAATTTGTGATTGAGTTTATAATCATTCTTCCTTTTATGGGGGAAGCATCTTCCAGGATGACACAAAGTGGAGAAGTCCTTAATTATCAGGAAATGATGAATAAGTACTATGAAGTATTAAGTCCTGCGTTTGATAAAATCATAGGAGGTCAGGTTGCGATTGCAGGGATTGCTACAGCAGCGACGTTGTTTCTGACAGTTACGTTGTTTGTTATCGATCGAAAGAAAGAGCAGATTGCAGGGATACAGCGGATGGGAGTTCAAAAGCCACTGAAGAATTACTGGTCACTTCTTGTGATGGGAGTGATCGGAAGTATTGGTGCTACATGTCTGTCCGTTATGGCACAGGCCGTTTTGGTCGATCCGGAGTATGTTCAGACAGCACAGAATATGTATTCAGCAGATTTTGTGGTCCAGATTATTGTATTTGGATTTGCAATTCCGATTGCAGAGGAATTTATGTTCCGCGGAGTGCTTTATCAGAGGTACCGGGAGACCAGAGGATTTTATTATGCGGCAATCTGGTCAGCGCTGTTTTTCTCAGTCACACACACCAACACGGTACAGATGATCTACACTTTTCTCTTAGGAATTCTTCTGTGCTATGTTTATGAGAAATTTGGTTCAATGAAAGCTCCGATTATGCTTCACATTGTTTTGAATCTGGGATCTTTGATCTTTACAGATATCGGAGTGTTTAACTGGCTTGCCAGAGAACCGTTTAAAATGGCAGCGGCAGTGATTATCAGCACATTTATCTGTGCAGCTTGTTTTGTGTGGATTCAGAGAAGCGGGGATCCGGTGAGTACTCAGAAAACAGAGGAATAATGAAGAAATACAAATGAAATAAATTGTACTGATAAAAATACAATCTTAAATTGTGCGCGATGAGGTGCGAAACCTTGTCGCGCTTTTTCTTTTTAATCTATTATTTTATCAAATAAAATCAAAGAAAAACAGAAATCTTAATAATTAATATTATTTTTATAAGGAAATCAAAATAATCTGACTATTCAAATAAAATCAATGAAAAATCAAATAATCAGACAATTCATAAGGATTTCCATATTTACAGCCTGGGTAAAAGGGTGTATATTCTAGAAAAAGTTTTACACGACGTGAGAAAGAAATGATTGAATGCGCCGAATAAAGAAGATTTTAAAGTAAACTTTAGATTACAGGAAGAAAGGATAGCGACTATGAGGAAAGAAATGGAAAGTCAGAATCGTGGTCTTTACCGCGAAAGTTTTGAACATGATAACTGTGGTATTGGTGCAATTGTCAATATCAAAGGCAAAAAGACACATAGTACAGTGGCAGGAGCCTTGAGTATTGTAGAACAACTTGAGCACAGAGCCGGAAAAGATGCAGAAGGAAAGACAGGAGATGGCGTGGGTATTCTGACACAGATTCCTCATGGATTTTTCAAGAAAGTCTGTCAGCCACTTGGAATTAAGCTGAAAGATGAAAGAGATTACGGCGTAGGTATGTTCTTTCTTCCGCAGGATGAATTAAAACGCAATCAGGCGAAAAAGATTTTCGAAGTTATTGTAAAAAAAGAAGGACTGAAACTTTTGGGCTGGAGAGAAGTTCCGATTCATCCGGACATTCTTGGAAAGACAGCGGTAGATTGCATGCCATGTATTATGCAGGCATTTATTAAACGCCCTGCAAAATACGAGAGAGGAATTGATTTTGATCGTCGACTGTATGTAGTCAGAAGAATTTTCGAACAGAGCAGTGATGACACTTATGTTGTTTCACTTTCCAGTAGAACAATCGTTTACAAAGGAATGTTCCTTGTAGGACAGCTGAGACTTTTCTTTGAAGATCTGCAGGACGAAGAATTTATTTCTGCAATTGCAATGGTACATTCAAGATTCAGTACAAATACTGCACCAAGCTGGCAGAGAGCGCATCCGAACCGCTTTATGGTCCACAACGGAGAGATCAATACGATCCGTGGTAATGCAGATAAGATGCGTGCCCGTGAAGAGACAATGGAGGCAGGATGTCTGAAAGGTGAACTTCACAAGGTGCTTCCTGCAATCAATACTTCCGGATCTGATTCCGCGATGCTTGATAATGCATTAGAATTCATGGTGATGAGTGGAATGGATCTTCCGCTTGCAGTTATGATCTGTATTCCGGAACCATGGATCAACAATAAAGAGATGTCCCAGAACAAGAAAGATTTCTATCAGTATTATGCAACAATGATGGAGCCATGGGATGGTCCGGCGTCTATCCTGTTCTCAGATGGAGATGTTATGGGAGCTGTGCTTGACCGTAACGGACTTCGCCCTTCCAGATATTACATTACAGATGATGATAATCTGATTCTTTCTTCAGAGGTTGGAGTTCTGGATATCGATCCATCCAAGATAGTGATGAAAGAAAGACTTCACCCGGGTAAGATGCTTTTGGTTGATACTGTTGCAGGACGTGTGATCGATGATGAGGAATTAAAAGAAAAATATGCAAATCAGTTCCCATATGGAGAATGGCTGGACAGTAATCTGATTCAGTTGAAGGATTTGAAAATCCCGAATAAGGATGTACCAAAATATACAGCTGAAGAGTGTACACAGCTTCAGAAAGCGTTTGGTTATTCTTACGAAGATGTGAAAACTTCTATTCTGACAATGGCAAAGAGCGGTGCCGAAGGAACCGCAGCAATGGGAATGGATGCACCGATTTCCGTGCTTTCTCAGAAACGTCAGCCGCTGTTCGGATATTTTAAACAGCTGTTTGCACAGGTTACAAATCCGCCGATCGATGCAATCCGTGAGGAAGTCGTAACTTCTACAACTATTTATGTCGGAACAGACGGTAACCTTCTGGAGCAGAAGGAAGAGAACTGTAAGATGCTCAGAGTCAATAACCCGATCCTGACAAATACAGATCTTCTGAAAATTAAAAATATGAAAGTGGATGGATTCAAAGTTGCAGAGATTCCAATCACTTATTACAAAAACACAAGTCTTGAGAAGGCGATAGAGTATCTCTTCATTGAAGTTGACCGTGTGATCCGCGAGGGCGCTAATATTTTGATTCTGACAGACCGTGAGGTAGATGAATATCACGTTGCAATCCCGTCACTTCTGGCAGTATCCGGACTGCAGCAGCATCTGGTACGCACAAAGAAGAGAACATCCGTAGCGATGATACTGGAAAGTGGAGAGCCTAGAGAGGTTCATCATTTTGCAACACTGCTTGGATATGGAGCATGTGCAATCAATCCATATCTTGCACATGAGTCAATCCGTCATCTGATCGAGGCAAATCTGCTTCACAAAGATTATTATGCAGCAGTAGATGACTATAATTCAGCGGTAATTCATGGAATTATTAAGATTGCATCCAAGATGGGAATTTCAACGATCCAGTCCTATCAGGGAGCAAAGATTTTTGAAGCAATCGGTCTCAAGACAGATTTTATTAACCGCTATTTTACAGATACAGTCAGCCGTGTTGGTGGTATCGGTATTGAAGAAATTGCAGAAGATTACACAGCATTTCATACAGAAGCATTTGATCCGCTTGGACTGCAGGTTGATATGACACTGGACAGTGTTGGAAAACATAAATATAAAAGTGGCGGAGAAGAACATCTCTATAATCCACAGACAATCCATATGCTTCAGCAGTCTACAAGACGTGGCGATTATGAGATGTTCAAGCAGTATACAGAGATGGTTGATGAGGAAGGCAAGAAGATCAATCTGAGAGGTCAGCTTGATTTCAATTTCCCGAAGAAGAGTGTACCGCTTGATGAAGTAGAAAGCGTAGATTCAATTGTAACAAGATTCAAGACAGGTGCGATGTCCTATGGATCTATTTCAAAAGAAGCACATGAGACAATGGCGATCGCTATGAATATGCTTCATGGTAAATCAAACTCCGGGGAAGGAGGAGAGGATATTGAACGTCTTGACACAAACAGATGCTCTGCAATCAAGCAGGTTGCTTCCGGTCGATTCGGAGTTACATCCAGGTATCTGGTCAGTGCACAGGAAATCCAGATCAAGATGGCACAGGGAGCAAAACCAGGAGAAGGAGGACATCTTCCGGGTGGAAAGGTATATCCATGGATTGCGAAGACTCGTCATTCAACACCTGGTGTGAGCCTGATCTCACCACCGCCACATCATGATATCTATTCAATCGAGGATCTTGCACAGCTGATCTATGACTGTAAAAATGCAAATAAAAATGCAAGAATTTCTGTGAAACTGGTATCAGAAGCAGGTGTAGGAACAGTCGCTGCCGGTGTTGCAAAGGCAGGAGCCGGAGTTATCCTGATCTCAGGATATGACGGAGGAACAGGAGCTGCACCGAGAAGCTCGATTCAGAATGCAGGACTTCCGTGGGAGCTTGGACTTGCAGAAACTCATCAGACATTGATTCAGAATGGTCTGCGTGAGCGTGTCCGTATTGAGACAGACGGTAAGCTCATGAGTGGTCGTGATGTTGCGATTGCAGCAATCCTTGGAGCAGAAGAGTTTGGATTTGCAACAGCTCCGCTTGTAACAATGGGATGTGTTATGATGCGCGTCTGCAACCTGGATACTTGTCCGGTTGGTGTTGCAACTCAGAATCCGGAGCTTAGAAAACGTTTCAGTGGAAAACCGGAATATGTTGTTAACTTTATGCGTTTTATTGCAGAAGAATTAAGAGAATATATGGCAAAACTTGGTGTCCGCACAGTGGATGAACTGGTAGGACGTACAGATCTTCTGAAAGTAAAAGACGTTCCGACATCAGAGCGTGCCGCAACACTGGATCTGTCACAGATTCTGTACAATCCATATGCGAAAGAGAAGAAAGGTGTTATCTTTAATCCAAAGAAAGTCTATGATTTTGAACTTAACAAGACGTTGGATGAAAAAGTACTATTGAAACAGCTTCTCCCAGCCCTTGAAAGAGGAGAAAAGAGAGGACTTGAAGTAGATGTTACAAATACAGACCGTACTTTCGGAACAATTTTCGGATCTGAGATCACAAGAAGATATCCGGAAGGACTGGAAGAAGACAGCTATGTGATCCAGTGTAAAGGTGCCGGCGGTCAGAGTTTTGGAGCATTTATCCCAAGAGGACTGACACTGGAATTGACAGGAGACAGTAATGACTATTTTGGAAAAGGACTTTCCGGTGGAAAACTGGTTGTTTGTCAGCCGAAAGGTGTGAAATTTAAATCAGATGAGAACATTATCATCGGAAATGTTGCTCTTTACGGAGCTACAAGTGGTAAAGCATTTGTAGGAGGTGTTGCCGGAGAACGTTTTGCGGTAAGAAACTCTGGTGCACGTGCAGTTGTAGAAGGTGTCGGAGATCACGGATGTGAATATATGACAGGTGGATGTGTTGTTGTACTTGGACAGGTTGGAAAGAACTTTGCAGCCGGAATGAGCGGCGGTATTGCCTATGTGATCGATCTCGATAACAGCCTGTATCGTAAAGTAAATAAAGCAATGGTCAACATTGAACGTGTCACAGATAAGTATGATGTACAGGAATTAAAAGGAATGATCCAGGAGCATGTTGCTTATACAAACTCTGAGGTAGGTAAGAAGATTCTTGATAATTTCAAAGAATATCTGCCAAAATTCAAGAAGATCATTCCGGAAGACTATGAGAGAATGATGTCCACGATCATCCAGATGGAAGAAAAAGGACTTAGTAGAGAAAAAGCAAAAATCGAAGCATTTAATATGATCAAGAACGGAAGATAGGAGGCATAGAGATGGGAAAACCGACAGGATTTATGGATTATGAAAGACAGGATAAACCGGCAGAGAGCCCATTGGAACGCATCAAACATTTCAATGAGTTCCATACGCCTCTTAGCAAAGAAGAACAGGAGCTTCAGGGCGCACGCTGTATGGCGTGCGGAGTTCCGTTCTGTCAGTCTGGAAAGCCGCTTGCAGGAATGGCCAGTGGATGTCCACTGCACAACCTTGTGCCAGAGTGGAATGACTTGATCTACAATGGAAATTGGAAGGAAGCTTATTTACGTCTGAAAAAGACAAACAATTTTCCGGAATTTACTTCCCGTGTATGTCCGGCACTGTGTGAAAATGCATGTACCTGTGGACTGAATCAGGAAGCAGTTGTATCAAAAAGTAATGAATATGCAATTATTGAAAATGCATATGAGATGGGATATGCAAAGGCAAATCCACCGAAAGTGCGTACAGGAAAGAAAGTCGCGGTGATCGGTTCCGGTCCGTCCGGACTTGCGGCAGCAGATCTTCTGAACAGAAGAGGTCATCAGGTAACTGTTTTTGAACGTGAGGACAAACCGGGTGGATTGCTCCGCTACGGAATTCCGAATATGAAGCTGGAGAAACAGATTATCGACCGTAAGATTGCGATTATGGAAGAAGAGGGAATTATCTTCCAGACTGGATGTAATGTCGGAAAAGACGTGAAGGCGGCAGATATCCTGAAAGAATATGACCGCGTGATCCTTGCATGTGGAGCATCTAATCCGAGAGACATCAAAGTTCCGGGACGAGAAGCAAAAGGTATTTACTTTGCTGTAGATTTTCTTGGAAAAGTTACCAAGACACTTTTGGATTCCAATTTTGAAAAAACGCCATATGAACTTGCAAAAGATAAACATGTACTTGTGATCGGTGGTGGCGATACCGGTAATGACTGTGTTGGAACAAGTATCCGCCTTGGAGCAAAATCTGTTACACAGCTTGAAATGATGCCGAAGCCGCCGGTAGAACGTGCAGCGAATAATCCGTGGCCTGAGTGGCCGAGAATCCTTAAAACGGACTATGGCCAGGAAGAGGCAATTGCAGTGTTTGGCCATGATCCGCGTGTATATCAGACAACGGTTACGGAGTTTATTGCAGATAAGAAAGGAAATGTCTGCAAGGCGAAGATCGTTAAACTAAAAAGTCAGAAAGATGAAAAGACAGGAAGAATGATGATGGTTCCGGTAGAAGGAACGGAAGAAGTCATTCCGGCAGATGTGGTTCTGATCGCAGCTGGATTTCTGGGAAGCCAGAAATATGTAACAGATGCATTTAAAGTATCGATTAACGGACGCACAAATGTTGAAACGAAACCTGAAGCGTATGAAACGTCTGTTTCGCGTGTGTTCACAGCGGGTGACATGCATCGTGGACAGTCTCTGGTTGTGTGGGCAATTCGTGAAGGACGTGAGGCTGCCAGAGCAGTAGATGAATCCCTGATGGGATATACAAATCTCTAAAAAGAGAGTTGACAAAGATCATGCAGATTGCTATAATACCTGCATGAACAAGGGCGTTCTTTTGGAGGGTAACCCTCCGAAAGT
>OGWS01001145.1_pt1 | contig 22957 bp, 19 predicted proteins | sample 1576111 | NCBI WGS metagenome assembly OGWS01 (sample SAMEA3541534, study PRJEB24748) | human gut metagenome | biome: human gut; feature: human-associated habitat; material: faeces | place: China | collected 2012
TGATACCACGTCTTAAGTAGGTCTCCAGCATCTCACCGATCAGGAAGCACAGTACAAACGGTGTGGTCGGCAGGCTGAACTTATGATAAACATATCCGACGATACCAAAGATCAGAATGGACTGCACATCGAAGATACGATTGTTGGTTGCATAGGCACCAACACAGCACAGAACGAGGATCAGCGGAAGCAGAATGTGCTTCGGCACTTTTAATACCTGCACAAAGCCCTTGATACAGGTCCACTCAACTACCAGCATGATCACGGTACACAGCATGCAGGCTGCAAAGATTCCGTATACGACATCTGCATTTTTTACGAACAGCAGCGGTCCTGCAGAAAGGCCGTGGATTAAGAATCCGCCTAACATCATTGCGGTTACTCCGTCTCCCGGGATACCAAGTACTAAAAGCGGGATCATGGCACCGCCGATGGTCGCATTGTTTGCAGATTCGGTTGCTACGACGCCATCCGGGCAGCCCTTACCAAATTCTTCCGGATGCTTGGACATGTTCTTTGCTGTTACATAGGAAAGCATGCCGGATGTGGAACCGCCGATTCCCGGAAGGATACCGATACCGGTACCGATCAGGGCAGAGCGGAAGAAGTTCGGGAGATGGTAAACAAACTCCTGCCAGCTAAAGCCAAAGCCTTTTACCTTTTTGATCGGAATGGTATCAACACGACCGCCTTTCATACTCTCCGCGGTAACCAGGATATCTGCGATCGCGAAGATACCGATCAGAGTCGGAAGGGTATCGAATCCGGCCATCAGGTTGGTGCTTCCAAAGGTAAAACGCGGGGTGCCGTCGATTGGCGCCATACCAACCAGCGTAAACATCAGTCCGAACAGACCAGCCAAAAGTCCGCGGATCATATTTCCGGAAGAAAGGATTGCCACCATCGTCAGTGCGAAGAAGCAGATACCGAAGTTCTCAGCCGGAGTAAATTTCAGTGCGACATCTGCAAGAAGCGGTGCACAGAATGTTAAAATAATGAAAGAGAAGATGGAGCCGAGTGCTGAGAATACAATTCCAAGTCCCAGCGCCTTCATGGCCTCGCCCCGTTTTGCCATCGGATGACCGTCAAAACAGGTTGCAATGGAAGAGGCCGTACCCGGCATGTTTAACAGAATCGCGGAGATCAGGCCGCCGGAAATACCGCCAATATAAACCGCTACCAGGGTATTCATGCCCAGGGACGGAGTCATACTGAAGGTAAGCGGCAGCATCAGCGCCACAGCCATGGATGCAGAAAGTCCCGGAATCGAACCAAACACAATACCAATCGCAACACCGGCAATCATCATAAGGATGGAAACCGGATGCAAAATACCGATAAATGCATTTCCTAAAAGTCCCAATGCCTGCATAATCTTTCGTCCTCCTTATAAACTAATGGTAAAGATACCAGCCGGCAGTACGATCTTGAATCCATAACGGAACAGGAAAAATACAACCAGGGTAAACACTACGTTGATTACGAGCAGCCGGATCATGTGCTTTGCATCGCGCTCCTCATCCGGTGACAGCACTGCCATCTGCAGCATCAGATAAGCCAGGGTGGAAAGAATGAATCCTACCGGCTGAAGCACAAACACATAGATCAGCACCAGGATGATACTGGAAATCACACGCTTATAATCGCAATCCTCAGGTTCTGCGTGCTCCAGTTCCTTCCCATGCATTTTGAAATTCTTGATACTTAAAACTGTCAGGATCGCTGCCAGGACGAATGTAACCGAACCAATCACCATCGGCATGAAATCCGGTCCGATATCCATGACCTTGGATTTCGGAAGCATCTGTGCCATGATCATCAGCATGGCGGACAGTGCCATGAAAAATACGCCAACCACAATGTCTCCGTACTTCTTAAAAAACATACCTCTCATCTCCTTTTTATTTTCGGCACGGTTTTCGCCAGATCCACTTTATTCCGGATGTGTGTGCTTTCCCTGCATCCAACACCGTTTCCGTGTATTGTCCGCACTTTCCGTACCTCTTACCCGGATTATAACAACACGGTTTTCAAAATGGAAATTCGCCAAACTGTGATTCCATAAAGTTTTTCTAAGAGTTTAAATCCTGTTAAAATCCAGAATTTTCCATATAGATTCCGTAATGGAGGCATAAAGAAACCATATAAAAAGAAGATTTTCATGTTCATATTTCTAAATGTGCAGAAAAAAGTGCAAGATTTCATAATATTCCGAAATCTTGCACTTTTGTTTTTCAACTGTTCTGTTTCCGAAAATCACCGCTCCGCTGCCCTGCATCCGGTGCTTTCTACTTGCATTTTGGTTTTTGCTTTTTTGTTTGCTTTCATTCTTTTGTTTTGTTTGCTATCGTTCTTTCGTTCCTACACATCCGCGCCCGGCATCTGGTTCAGCTCCCCGCGCATATACTTGTCCATCGCATCCGCCACCATCTTGGCATACGCGGTTGCCTGCACAACGGTCTTGGCTCCCAGCACCACATCCCCTGCCGCAAAGATGCCCGGGTGGGTCGTCTCGCCAAAGCTGTTGGTCACAAGCAGACCATTCTCGGAAGCTTTCAGACCTTCCGTGGTATTGACCAGCTTGCTCTTCGGTCCCTGGCTGATGGAAATGATCACGCTGTCTGCCTGTACCTGAATCGGAGTTGGCTCGTATCCGCTGATCTTTCCTTCCTCATCGAAGAGGACTTTCTGAAACACCGGACCGTCATCATTGATCTCTACCGGCTGATAGCCAAATGCCAGCTCTGCACCATCGAGTTTTGCGTAGGTAGTTTCGTGCTCACTTGCCTGGCTGCTCAGTCCTCTTGCATAAAGCGTTACATGGCGGCTTCCCTTGCGCAGTGCAGTTCTCGCCACATCCATGGCGGAGTTGCCCATACCGATGATCGCCACATGATCGCCAAGGTCATAGGAATCCGGATTCGCCAGGTAATCGATCGCAAAATGAACATTTCCCAGGGATTCTCCCTTGATTCCCAGTGTCTTCGGTCTCCAGACACCGGTTCCGATGAAGATACTCTGGTAACCATCACGGAACAGATCTTTGATCTCCAGCGCTCCGCCAATCGTCGTATTCGGACGGATCTTAATACCGATCTCGCGCAGCTTTACTTTGTAGCGCTCCAGAATCGACTTCGGCAGGCGGAATGCCGGGATGCCGTACTGAAGAACCCCGCCGATCTTATCCCTGGAATCAAAAATCGTCACACCGTATCCCTTCTTTGCCAGAAGGATCGCAATGGTAATGCCTGCAGGACCCGCACCGATCACGGCAACTTTCTTTCCATTCTTCGGCTGGCAGGGAATCTGCATTTTATCAAAATAAGTATCGGAAACGTAATTTTCAATGCTGCTGATGTGGACCGGCTCACCCTTGCGTCCCAGCACGCAGTGTCCCTCACACTGCTTCTCATGGTTGCAGACCAGGGAACAGATCATGGACATCGGGTTGTTCTCAAAGAGCATCTCCCCCGCCTCATTTAAGTTTCCTTCTTTAAATGCCTTAATCATCATCGGGATCGGGGTATGGATCGGACATCCCTGCATGCACATCGGCTTCTTACAATTCAGACAACGGTTAGCTTCATCAATTACATGTACTGCCATAACATTCTCTCCCTTTTTCATTCAGCTGTCTTTTTGCAGCTTCCATTTATTCTTCATTTTTCTCAATTACATGCTTATTTTATACCTTTTGTATTCTGTATACAAGTTAAGTTAAAAAGGAAACGAGTATTTTTTAATTTCATACATACACCGAGCATTCGCCCGCAAAATTGCACAAAAACAGGCCGGATTTTCCAAAATTCCGACCTGTTTTCCTACTTTTTCGCCTTTCTTCAAGCTCGTTAATTAACGAACGTTCCGCGTTTTCCCGCGCTGCTTTTCTGCGCCTGCACATTACCTTCTGCGCTTGCAGCTTTACTTTCCGCTCTCGCGCTTCACTTCCTGCTCTGCCGCATACAGAAGCCCCTTCATATATCCAGTGGAATATCCGTACGCACCCGCCATTCCTCCGAATTCCGGAACGCCGTGGGATGCGTGGTCTACCGAAATCAGCGCGTCGCAGCCGCAGCGCACCAGCTGCTTCATGATCTCATACATGTCTGCGTAGCCATCTTCCAGAAGTACTTCCTCAAAATATGGCATCGGAGCACTTAAGTTGCGGAAATGGACAGCCAGCACCTTGCCCTGCTCCACAAAATAACGGATGTCTTCCATCAGGTTGCCAAACTGCTCCCCTGCTTCCAGCCAGCAGCCCACGCAAAGTTTCATGCCCAGATACGGGCTGTTTCCAGCCAGTTCAAATGCACGCTTAAAGCCATCGCTGTTGTAAATGAGGCTCGGTACTCCCATGACACAGGCAGCTGGCGGATCATTCGGGTGAAGCGCCATCTTTACACCGGCTTTCTCACATACCGGGAGTGTCCGGTCCAGAAAATATTTGAAATTATCCCAGATTTCTTCTTCCGAATAAACCCGTCCATGGCTCGCCTCCCGCTTTGCGATCTCCTCCATGTCTACGATCCCGCTGACAGAACCGCGGGTATGTTCTCCTACCCGCTTGTAGGAACGCACTGCACCGTCCGGCTGCCATGCCAGGGAGCAGACCGGAATCTTACACTGTCCCATAACCGTAGTAAACTGGTTATAGCGCGCAATCTGCTCGTCCCGGCCTTCCAGTCCCAGATGAATGATCGGGTTTTTAAACACGGAAAAGCTTCCTGCATCCGTAATCTTCAGATCAAACTTTGCCATGCGCTCCTGCAGGCGGGACACACGCTCATAATCCCAGTCGTTTTCGTGAAACATGACCGAGATATACTCCACGCCCATCTCCCGGTAAAACTGAAGTTCTGCATCGCTGGCAGTTGACCACATCGGTACCTGTACTTTCATCATATTTCTGATCCTCTTCTTTCTTTTTGGGATTTGCTTTTTTACTCTGTTACAATCTACTTTTTGAAAAAGCCGACTCTGTTGTTTTGTGCAGCAAAGTCGGCTTTGAAACTGTCATGTTTTAGATTTTATTTCAGATTTTTATCAAAGAACGCGCAGATGATTTCCTTGGTCTCCGGCTGGAAGAACTCTTTGGTTCCATGTCCGGCGCCTGCAAGAATGTAAAGATCTGCACGGTCCTCCATGCCTGCCTCCACGATCTTATCATAGAATTCCTCACTGATGGAGCACGGAACCAGCTTGTCGCAGTCTCCATGCAGGATCAGCATCGGACACATCTCTTTGGTCAGAATGTACGGCGGGCAGAACTCTTTGGAACGCTCTCTTAAGGTTGCCGGGTCGCCGCCCATCAGTGCTCCCTCATGCGTCTCCGCCATGGATTTCCAGCGGAAATTCGGGTTGGTGGCAATCTCATGCTCATCAATCTCGATCAGCTTTAAGAAATCAACCGGTCCGAACATATCGCAGCAAGCCTGCACTTTGGAAGAATAGCCGCTCCACTCTTCACTCTCATACAGATCGGAGTTCATGGCAGCCAGTGCAGAAAGATGTCCGCCTGCAGATCTGCCGATGATGCCGATGCGGTCCGGATCAATCTCATACTCATCTGCATGGGCACGCAGGAAACGGATCGCAGTCTTTACGTCGATGATCTGGGAGGGCATATGTGCTTCGGCACTGCTGCGGTAATACATGGAAGCAACCACGTATCCGGCATCTGCTAAAAATGCCATCTCCGCTACCATCAGGTTCTTATCGCATCCACGGTATCCGCCGCCCGGAACCCACAGAATTGCCGGCTTCGGAGTCTTGTCGTCTGCCTCATCGTCATGTCCGGATGCCAGACGCATCTCGCTGTTTCCGTTCTGCAGCATGATGGACATCTTCAGCTCCATCTCATTGCCTTCGAGGTCTTTCTGTCTGGAATATACGATATTATCAATAAAGTTAATGCTCTTTCTTGCCCTGCCCGGTTTGATTACTTTTTTCATAATTCCGGCTCCTTTCTGCCTGCCTCACTTATGCTTACATCATTTTATAAATCTTAATATTGACACCACGGACTCCGTCTACGGTGCTTCCGGAAAGACTTCCGACATAGACACCATAGTTCAGCCACTCATATTTTCCTCTTGGTGCATGGAAGGATGGACGGGTCTGGATGACGCTGTTCTTCTCCTGGTCTGCATATTTATAGCCAAGGTTTTCGATGGCAATGTAAACACCGTCATCGGTCTGAAGCAAATATTTTGCGAATACGGTTCTGGAGCTTACGGTATCCTCCGTGTCTCCGCCGACTCCCATATTCCAGTCTGCCCCGCCCGGTACAACACGGCCGCGGAGCTTCTCGCCCTCAAAATGGCCGCCTTTGATCTGGATCACCTTTAAATATCCCCAGTCATTGCCTCCGACAACCAGTCTGTCCTCCTCCGGACAATCTGCACGAAGCTCCATAACCAGTTCTGCATCTAACTGAACGTTCATCGATTGTTTCCTCCATTCTACAGGGATGCCTGTTTGATCGTATCAATTACAAGCTGCTGTCCTTCTTCCCACTCATCCGTGCAGTGAACGATGAAGCCGTGGTAAGAATTTAAGAAGCATTTCTGGGTAACTTTTACTCCGGCCAATACCAGACGTCTTGCATAATCCGCATCCTCGAAACGGAAATTATCATGTCCGGCACTGGTGATCAGCGCTTCCGGAAGCCCTTTTAACATCTCATCGGTTGCTAAAAGCGGGCTGCAGTACGGATCCTTTAAGGTTTCCGGATTTCCGTCTGTGTAAGCAAGGCTGAACATTCTGCCGCGCTCTACCGGGATCATGTTGGTTGCTGCCTCCGGCTTGTCTGCCGGGTCAGTTACCATATCGAATGCGCCATAATCCAGAACCTGCAGGCAGAACTGGAACTCTTTGGTCTGGTTTGCCTTTAAGCAGACAGCGGCAGTCAGGTTTGCACCTGCGCTGTGTCCGCCCATGGATACGCGTCTGCTGTCCGCATCCCAGTGCTCCAGCATGGAAAATACCCATCTGCATACTTCATAGGTCTCGTTGAATGCCTTCGGGTACGGATACTCCGGAGCCAGGCTGTAATCCACATCCACAACGATTCCCTGGATCGCATCTGCCACCTTTGCAGAGTAGATCTCATCTCTCAGTACATGCGGGCGTACAAATCCGCCGCCGTGTACATTGATATGTACCGGGCAGTTTTTGGTACGGTTTTTCGCTGTAAAGATATAGCATGGAACCGGTCCCTCGGAAGTTGTTACTTTGACTTCTTCGCGCTCAGCCAGGTCCAGGTTCTTTTTGTATTCCTCGGTAATGTTCTCTTTTGCCACACTCTTGCCGCGGAGTGCCGCGATCATGGTCTCTTTTTGTTCCTGTGTCAGCATCACTTGTCCTCCATTCATGTCATTCAACGTATTCTGATTTCTGATTTATTCTGTCTTTCTCAATTTTTCTAATTTTCTTAACGATTTTCCGATTTTTGGCAGTAAGAAAGCCGAAGCCTATTTCTAGCTCCGGCTTCTCACCTTATCTCACTGCTGTTCTAAAAACAGTTTGGTTTACATCTCTTGTTGCCGACCTATATCGACACCCATTCTGCCTAGTTTGCTGCTGCTTTCCGTTTCTTCAGCATTTTTGTGATGATCGGTCCAACCACACTGTAAACAGCGATCAGGATGAAGATCAGGGAAATCGGACGGGTTACGAAAGAAGTCATATCGCCTCTTGCGTAAGAGCAGCCCATACGGAAGTAACTCTCAATCTTGCTTCCCAGAATGAATGCAAGCATTAACGGGGTACCCGGCATCTTGAAGAACTCCATCAGGATACCAACGGCACCGAATACCAGTACCAGGTAAACACTGAACATCGAGGTAGATGCGGAGTAAGCACCTAAGAAGCAGATCATGAGGATCGCGCTGTAAAGGTAATGGTACGGAGCCTTTAACAGCATTGGGAACCAGCGTTTGGTAAACAGCTCGGTTACAAAGATGAGGATTGCAGATACCAGTATGGTTGCAAAGATCAGGTTTGCAAGGAGCGGGTTGTTCTTAATGAACATCGGGCCTGCCTGCAGTCCGTGAATGGTCATGGCAGACATTAACAGTACGGTGGTTGCATCGCCAGGGATACCAAGAGCGATCATCGGGATGATTGCGCCGCCGACACCTGCGTTGTTTGCAACCTCGGTTGCCCAGATACCTTCATCGATACCGGTACCGAACTTCTCCGGATGTTTGCTCATCTTCTTTGCCTGGCCATAAGCGATCAGGTTGGAGATACCGGAACCCATGCCCGGAAGGAAGCCGATCCACAGACCAATGAACAGGGAAGTGATAATAGTCTTTAAGTTTGCTTTGAAATCTTTAAAGCTAAGTCCAAATCCCTTTAAGGAACCTGCATCTACTTCCGGCATATCCAGATTGTTCTTTGCGTAGCTGGTTGCTACCTGCTGCAGTGCGAAAGTACCCATCAGAAGGCAGACAACGTTGATACCGCCATACAGGTTGGTATTCTTAAAGGTGAAACGAAGCTGGTTGGTAACCATATCGGAACCAATGGTAGAAAGCCACAGACCAAAGAATGCAGCTAACAGACCTTTGAAAATGGAACCGTTGCTTAAACCAACTACCATGGTGATTGCCATCAGGCAAAGGCTGAAGTACTCCCACGGTCCAAGCATCAGGGCAACATCTGCAATGAAGGTAGAGCAGAGGGTTGCAACGATGATAGAAACCAGGGTACCGATAAAGGAACCAGTGATACCGATGGTCAGCGCACGTGCTGCCTGACCTTTCTGGGTCATCGGATAACCATCATAACAGGTACCGATGGAAGCTGCGGAACCAGGGATTCCGACTAATACTGCTGCGATGAAAGAACCGGATACACCGCCGACATACATACCAAGCAACATTGCAAAGCTTAAGTTTGTGTTTAATGCGAACGTCATCGGCAGGATCAGGGTGATACCAAGACCGCCGGAAAGACCAGGGATTGCACCAAGTACACAGCCGACCAGGGAACACAGGTACATCATGATGAAGTTCATCGGCTGGAACAAAACGCCAAGTGCTGAAAGATAACTAGCCATTTTCTATTTCCTCCTTCTTGCTTACGGCATCTTAATGCCAAGGGAACTCCAGATCAAACCCTTCGGAAGCGGGATGTTGAAGCCCTTGGTAAATCCGAAGTAGCACAGGCTGCCCAGTGCAATGCTGAATACGATTGCAAATACAAGGTTGATCTTCTTGTCCACTTTCAGGGTCATGATGAACATCATCATGCCAACCATGGCAGTGATCCAGAAACCAATTACGTTCATGGCTACGCAGAATACGATACACTCAACCATGATCAGTGCCAGACGTTTCCATCCTGCTGCATCCAGGTAAGGAGCAGCGCCATTTTTGTTATCTTCTGCTTCTTTTTTACCATCGAAGATCATGGACAGAACTGCCATGACGATCATGCCGATCGCGGAAATGTACGGGAACAGCTTTGGTCCCGGCTCGTTGGAAACCAGTTTTTCCGGAATCTGTGTGGTCTGGAACAGAACCCACAGAGCCAGAATGATAAACACAATACCCATGATATAGGTACGATTCAATTTTTTCATAGGAAATCTCTCCTTAAAAAGAAATCCGGCTGCCCGTAAGGACAGCCGGACATGTTTTTTAGTTTCGTTTCTGTTCGGTTCTTTAGCGAACCTTCAGACCCATGGAAGATACAAGGTCATCCTGGAATGCCCACTCGTCATCCAGAGCTTTCTTGGTATCCTCATAGTTTACAGCTGCAATGTAGGTAGCCATGGAGTTGTTGCCATCGATGAAGGACTGAACTTCGCTGGCTTTGCACAGAGCCTCGTTGATTGCCTCGCAGATCTCATCCGGAGTATCCTTCGGAGCCAGTACATAGTAGTTGGAATCCCAGGTTACATCGATACCCTGCTCCTGGGTAGTAGCGAACTTCTCATCCAGCTCAGTACCAACCAGCTCACTCATGTTCTCAAGGGTTGCTACTTTCGGTCCAAGGCTTCCCAGTACGGTAATCTTGTTGTCAGCATCGTAAGACTCTGCGTTCGGGATAGAGCAGTTTGCAATATCGATAGAACCTGCTGCAACGTTGGTCAGCTTATCAGCCTCGGAAGAGCACTGTACATAGTTTACGGAGTTTGCATCACCGGTCAGAGCCTCAACCAGGGAAGTGAAGAGCACCTGGGTGGTACCGCCTAAGGAACAACCGATAACTACCTGACCTGGGTTAGCTTTGATATAATCAGCCAGCTCTGCAAAGTTTTTGTACGGAGCGCCCGGTTTTGCGATGATGGCCTGCGGACCGCCCTGGTTCATGATACCAACAACCTTTAAGTCATCTTTGATGTTAACTTCAGAAGAACCAGCAAGATACTGGATGATAGCGCCGCCGTGGCAAGTAACCAGGGTTAAGCCGTCTGCTGCTGCGTTCTTGGTGTGCTCCATACCAACTTCACCGGTATCGTAGTTGGTTACAACGAAGTTTACGCCTGGGCAAACCTCGCCAAGAGCCTGGGTTAAATAACGGGTGTACAGGTCAGTACCGCCGCCTGCTTTTGCCGGAACGTCGATGTAAACGTTGTCGCCGGATTTCCACGGACCTACTGCATCGCCTGCTGCTGCGGTATCGCCGCCCTCTGCTTTGCTCTCTGCTGCTGCAGCGGTCGTTGCTGCTGCAGTGGTCTCAGAGCTTGAGGATGATCCGCATCCTGCAAGGCTTACTGCGGTCAGACATGCTGCCATAGCTGCTGCAAATAATCTGTTCTTTTTCATAGTGTTTTCTCCCTCTCCTTTTTTCTAATTCATAACAAATAATTATAGTTTTTCCCGATTACCTGTTATGAAAAAATTTACGATTTTGTTTCTGATGAGTCAATCTGTATTTCTTTTCTCATCTATGTCTGTATTATAATACACAATATGACGATTGACAAACAGGTTAATTTTATATATCATATAAGTAAAAGTTATACATCGTTGCTCCTGCGTTTTGCACACAGCGATGCTTGTTATGGAGGCTGTCACATGAATACCAGACAACTTACTTATGTGCTTTCGATCGCCGAAACCGGCAGTCTGTCTGCTGCTGCCAAAGAACTCGGAGTATCCCAGCCGGCGCTCAGCAAATACCTGGCAGAACTGGAAGACGAACTGGGAACGGAATTATTCCTTCGTTATAAAAAACAGCTGTATCCAACCGCTGCAGGGAAAATCTATCTGGAAGCCGCTACCCGTATCATCGGTGTGAAAGAGCAGACATATCAGATGATTTCCGAGCTCTCCAACGGTTACCAGAAAACCTTGCACATTGGCGTGACTCCGCTGCGCGGTTCCATCGCCATCGCCCAGATCTTCAACCAGTTTCACCGCCGTTACCCCAATGTAAAAATCGAGATGAAAGAACGTTATATGGCAGGACTGCGCCGCGCCATCCAGGACCACAGCGTCGAACTGGCACTTGGCACCTGCAACGACCCGGACGAACCCGATATCATCCATACTTCTTTCCATGAGGAAGAACTGGTTCTTTTCGTTCCTTCCTTCCATCCACTTGCCTACCAGGCAAGCCAGGACCTCGATCACCTGACCGCGATCGATATCCGCAAATTTCAGGATACCCCGTTCCTGCTCGCTACAGAAAATTCAACCATACGGCAGACTGCGGATATGATTTTTCAGCAGAACCAGATGCAGCCGACCGTTGTTTACGAATCCGACAACAACCTGATCTTAAAGCACATGGCAGACCAGGGCGCCGGTGTAGCGCTGCTTGGACGCGGTCATGTGGAGCCTTCCAAAAACCTGGTCTACTTTTCTTTGAAACCGTCTTATTCCGTGCATATGACCATCATGTCCGCTCCCGATCACATTCTGAGCGAGGAAGAACGTTTCCTGATCTATTTAAACTATCTGCAGGAAAGCAAACGGGCAAATTACCGTTTCAATCCGAATGCCAATGCCAAAAGACTTTTAGAAGAATACGAATTATATGATACGGAACGGAGAACCCACACATGGACACCAAAATCTTAGAATATGTCATTGCCATTGCAGAAGAAAAAAGCCTCAGTAAGGCAGCCGAGCGTCTCTATCTTTCCCAGCCAGCACTCAGCCAGCGGTTAAAAAAGCTGGAAGACGAGCTTGGAACCCCGCTGTTTTTGCGGGAAAAGAACGGTCTTTCCATCACCGATGCCGGGAGAATCTATATCAATGGGGCACATTCTATCCTGCAGATCAAGCGGGAAGCCTTAAAAAAGATTTCCTCCATGAGTCGCAGTAATAAAAACACGCTCCGTTTTGCCTGCGCGACCTCATCCGCCATCGAATGTCTGCCTGCATTCCGCGAACTATATCCGGACATAGAGATTCTGTCCCAGCGCTGCAACAGCCCAAAGGCCAAGGAAGATCTGATCATGGGCAGGGCAGATCTTGGGATTGTGCTTACTGCATCCTTAGAGCACACCGTTTTGGAATATCTTCCATTGTGGACCGGAGAACTTCTACTCGCTCTCCCGGATGGTCATCCGGAAGTCTCCCAGGAAGAGATCCATGCCGGTAATTTCGAAAAACTCCGGGATGATTACTTTGTTCTCACCCACGCCCCCTCTTTTGCCCGTGACAGTGAAGAACAGATCCTCCGCGCGATGCAGCTGCAGCCCAACGTCATCTGTGAGGTCGAGGATAATGTTTCCCGCCGCTATATGTTAAACAAAGGACTTGGAAATGCGTTTGTACCAGGCGATTCCCACCACGAGGGGGACACCTTCCGCACGTATTCCCTCAATCCTCCGTTTACCTTTTACATTGTAGCCGCTTACCCAAAGACCTGTACGCTTTCTGAGCCTATGAAGCAGCTGATCCGGCTTCTGCTGACGCATTTTGAACATTCCGCACTGTAAAAAAGATTCCAACGGCTTCTACGTCTATGCCAAACCTAATCTTTGCGATACTAAAACAGTCACCAAATATATCAGCCGCTATCTTGGACGCCCTGTCATTGCCTTAAACCGCATTGATTCTTATGATGGTAAAAATGTTACTTTCCATTATCATCGCCATGAAGACAATGCTTTTGTTAAAAAATGTATCCCTGCACTGGATTTTATTTCTTTGCTCATCCACCAGAAGGTATGACAGCAAAACTCGTTAAGAACATGTCGGATTCAGACCTTTTGGATATGCACTATTTTCTAACTGAAGATGATGACTGGGATGGTGAAGAACCCGAAGAAGGTTTCTATATCGACTTCTTTCAGTAATTGTCTTGTTTTGGTGCCCGCATAAAAGCGGGCATTTTTAGTATGACTTCCTCCGAGTGGAGGAATTTCCTATCATACGAAAAAATGGCTTAAATCCGTGGGATTCAAGCCATTTTATAAGTTTCTGGTATAACGTGTGGGGTTGTTAATTAACGAACTTACTTTAAATACTTATCAAAGAATGCAATCTGCAATTCCTTCGTGGCATCCTGGAAAAACTCTCTCGTTCCATGACCTGCGCCCGGAATCACATAGTAATCCACTTTATCTTCCATACCGGCAGCCACAATCTTCTGATAAAGCGTCTCACTGCTGATCTCTACCGGAACAAGTGGGTCATTATCACCATGAAGGATCTGAATCGGGCACATATCCTGATTTACCATATTGACCGGACTTGCTTTCGCACCGCGCTCCTTCATCGTTGCCGGATCTCCTCCCAACAGACATCCTCCATGGGTTTCCTCAACACTGTGCCAGCGTGCAGACGGATTTGAAAACTGCTTTTCTTCATTTTCCATCAACGCCTTGATATCAACCGGTCCGAACATATCACAGCATGCCTGAACCTTAGAGGAATAGCCGCTCCATTCCTCACTGTCAAAACCATCCTGATTCATAGCTGCTGCTGCTGACAAATGTGCACCTGCCGAACGGCCAAAGATACCGATCTTCTCCGGATTGATCTCGAACTCCGCTGCATGAGCACGCAGAAAACGGATTGCCGTTTTCACATCGATCAGCTGATCCGGATAATGCCCCTGAGCACTGCTGCGGTAATAGATCGAAGCAACCACATATCCGGCATTTGCAAATTCTGTCATCTCCCCCAGCATCATATTCTTGTCTGTGCCTTTCCAGCCGCCGCCCGGTACCCATACCAGTGCCGGCTTCGGACTGTGATCCTCCTTCGGATCATCTTCCCCCATTGCAGCACGCATCTCACTGTTTCCATTCTGGAGCAGAACCGAAAGCTTCAGCTCCAGCGGATCCCCGTTTAAATCTTTTACCGTGGAATACACTACATTATCGACCAGAGTCAGTGTTTTTTTCTTTGTCCCCGGATTAAATATTGTTTTCATGACTTTTATCTCCTTATTTCCCTCTCTTAACCGTAAATCGGGAAGAAAATATTAATGCCGATGATCAGTGCGATCAAGGTAAGAATCAGAAGCGGTAAGGTAAACTTAAGCGTCTTCAGCGGATTCTGATTACCGATACCAAATGCCATCATCGTGCCGGAGCAGCCGGTCGGCATTACAAATGCCAGCCATGCAGATACACAGCAGCAAAGCACGACTGCTTTCACATTCATGCCGCCTGCCAGCGCGGTAGAAGCTGCGATCGGACTCATCAGCGCCATGGTACCCATGTTAGACATAAAGTTTGTCATCAGTGCACATGCCACACAGAAGACAATACTTACAAACAATCCGCTCGGATGTCCACCCAGGATATTTAAAACCGTCTGTCCGATCAGTTCACCGACACCGGTCTTGGAAAGTGCGGTTGAAACTACACTCATTCCTGCCACCATCCATACCATATCACAGGTAAGGGTCTTCATCACTTCCGGAATCTCCAGAACCTTAAACACGATCAGAACCAGAAGGCCTGCTGCCGGAATCACGTTGGTAATATCACTTCCAAGCTGCTTGGTAAACATAAAGCCCAGCATGATTGCTGCAAATACACCAAAAATAAAATATTCATCTTTTCTGGAGATCGGCGCTGCATCCTTAACATCCTTCACCTGGGACTTATCAATCGTTCCGTTCGGAATCAGCTTATAGAAGATCAGGCAATAAATGACGCCCACGATCAGCGGAAGGATTCCAGCCTTGCAGAAATCAGCAATTCCCAGATAATCCTCCGGACCAACAAGTCCCTGATAGTAAGAAGTGATCGTGCCTGGCATCGTAGCACCCATGCCGATCGGGAATTTGGAAGTTGCCAGACAGTTTACCGTTGCAACTAAAAACAGCAGTCTGGACGGGGAATACTCACTGTCATCATCAAAGGTCTGGATAAACAGAAGCATAACGGAAATACATGCGACCTGTCCCATCAGCTGAGACAAAAGAATTGTCATGCCACATAAACCAAGAACCAGCATAGCTCCGCTTTTTCCCTGAAGCTTGCCCATCACACCTCTGAGACGGTGGATCAGGCTTGTCTTGCCAAGGGCAGTCGCAACTACGATCATTGGTGCGATCATCAATGTAGTACTGCTGGAAAGGCCGGAAAAGGCCGTCTTTAAATCTAACACTCCGGTAAATACAAAAAGGACACAGCAGATCATTCCTGTGACACCATATGGAAGCACATGGGTCAGGAGCATTACTACCATAAATACCAGGATGCATAATGCCATTATCATCTGTACATTCATCTCAATTTCTCCCTCATTACATTTTCTGATAAAAAAGTCTGGACTTTCGGTACTGTTCATGATAATCGGCCTACCAGTACACACCTGAAGCTTTTCTATCTTTCTTGTTTATGGTGAAATTGTATCATTTTGCCATAGAATGTACAATCCATGTTTCGCTATATATACTATTACAAAAAACTATATATCATTGATATTCTTCAACAGATATATTATACTCATTCTATAGGATATCCATAAAAGGAGGATTCTCCAGTGCAGATCAAAAATATGTCTTACATCATAGCGCTAGCAGAAGCCGGCACCCTTTCCGCTGCCGGAAAACAGCTTGGCATCTCTCAGCCAACTCTAAGTGTTTTTCTGTCTAATCTTGAACAGGAACTGGGCATCGACCTTTTCCTTCGCGATAAAAAAAAGCTGATCCCGACTCCGGCAGGGCGGATTTATCTGGAAGCAGCCAGACGCATTCTTGCCACACAGGAGCAGACGCTTCAGTCCATCCGTCAGCTCACGACTGCTCCGCCCATAGAGATTCGTATCGGTGTCACCCCACTGCGAGGTTCTGAGGTGGCCTCCAAGATCTTCGCCCGTTTCTCTGCCAGGTACCCGAATATCCGTCTGCGGCTTCAGGAGGGCTACATGCAGGAACTGCGCAATATGGTACAAAATGGAATGGCTTCCTGCTCTCTCGGCACCTGCTTTGACACGGAATCGGCAGATTTTGACTATATCACCCTCTTTCGGGAAGAGGTCATTGTCGCTGTCCCGGCCTTCCATCCGCTGGCGCACCGCCCCAAAAACACCTCCATGGAATTTCCGCAGGTTTCACCAGAGGAGCTGTCCGACTCTCCCTTTATCCTTATGAGTCCGGGCAGTAGCATCCGGACCATCTCGGACTATATATTCCATCAGGCCGGTTTTTCTCCTACCGTGGTATTTGAAAGCGGTAACAACCTTGTCATACGCAACATGGTCCGAAATGGCTCCGGCATTGGTTTTCAACCACGTTCTACCGCACTCATGGATGATCCGGATATCGCCTACCTCTCCCTTGCCCCGCGTTACTATCTGAATCTGTGCGTAGTGACAAAAAAAGGAACAGTATTATCAGAAAGTGAACGGTATTTTATCTACCTGATGATACAAAATGACTTTCATGTTCCCTACTATACTCCGGATTTTAACGAAGCCGCACGGAATATCTGGGATGAATTTCACACAGAAGGAGGTTCCTTATGACCTTTCAGACACTGGATTATATCATTGCGATTGCCGAAGAGAAATCCATCTCAAAGGCTGCAGACCGTCTGCTCCTCTCTCAGCCTGCGCTGAGCCGACAGTTGAAACGGGTCGAAGAAAGCCTCGACACAAAGCTCTTTGCACGTGAACAAAACGAAATGCACCTGACTGATGCCGGAAAAATATATGTAAACGGTGCTCGCTCCATCCAGAACATTTATGAGCGCGCACTGAATGATATCCGAAAGCTCTCCCAGTCCGGCAGACATCAGATCACCTTTATCTACAATAACATTCTGCTGCCAGATTTTTCCACAAAGATTCTGCCGGATTTCCGCAAGCTGCACCCGGATATTGTACTCAGCACCATCAACGGAAACGCATCTGCTGCAAAGGATTATCTCTCCAACGGCATGGCCGATCTTGCTGTCGTTGCGACTGGGGAAGCCGGTCACAGTATGCTGGAATTTCTTCCTCTGCGCGAAGAAGAGCTGATGCTTGCCATTCCGGAAAACCATTCGGTTATTCCTGATTTTGAACAACATGGTGCTGATTTATCCATGCTTTCCGGAGAATCCTTTATCCTGAACCAGCACAACAGCTTCTTTCACAGCCTTGAACAAAACATTCTGGCCGGGCTTTCTTTTCTGCCGGACATTCTGTGCGAGATCAGTGATATCAACGCATCCGGAAACATGGTTGCAAACGGAAAAGGCATTGCCTTTCTCCCGCGTTCTGCGGGTGGGCAGCTCCATGGCTGCAGGCTCTTTTCTCTCAAGCCACAGGTTACCTTTCAAATTGCCATTGCTTATCCCAAAAGCAATGCTTTAACAAGGCCGGTACGTGATCTGATCCTGCTGCTTTTAAAAAGTGCAGAGACATCTCAGGCATTCTAATGCCCACTTCTTTTAAGCCCGGCGTGGAAGACGAACCAGAGTACCGTCTGCAGTAAACTCTATTGGATGGAATTCCCCCACCTGTTCCATATATGGATACTGTTCCCGGTTGTTCTTCCACTCCTCATAGAGAGACCGTGAAATCATGATACGACTGATATCCAGCGTATTCTGGATCCAGATCAGCTTTACACAGTTATAATCGATACCGGTACAGCAGTGAATTGCCGTCTGAATCGCCGTGTAGTCATTGTCTGTAACCAATGGCATTTTACAAGAGCCAAGAACCCGGGATGTCAGGTTATTCGGATAAGTTGCCATAAAATCAATATGCTCGGCATACCGCTTGGTGATGATATCCGCCAGGCCCATGCCGCATGCATTGCCATGGGTTTCTTCCGTGAGATCCAGGACACAGATCGTCTGCTGGTGCTTGTCATGGGGGATTCCATCATGTGTGTAGCGGGATATAATCATCGTATCCATTCCTGCTCCACTGATATTCTTGCCCATTTCTTCAACCAGAAGGACATCATACTTTGTAAAATAAATCTGTGGAAAATTCTCATAGGCAATCTTCAGAAGTTCCACCTCACGCTCCAGAATATGTTCCGTAGTCATGGCTTCGACCAGGGCCGTTTCGTCATATGCATTCTCCACCGTTCCAATACCGCCAATGATATTTCCATGTTCAAACAGATAGCACGCAACTTCCTGAACGGTCTTTGACATATTTTCAATGCCAAGCCTGTGATAAGCAGCGGCTCCTTTTTGCTTTCCAAGTCCTACAGCCGCCATTTTGCATACACCACTTTCCACCTTTCCGCTAAACGAAGGGTGCGGTTTAATTCGGTTGATCAGGATGACTCCATCGGCCTGATGCGCATAATGATCTTCGTAAACCGGAATCTGGGAGACCTCCGTAACACCAATCAGATCTGTCTCCATACTGGAACATATCGGACATCCACAGTAGCTTTCTGTAATGCCAAGAGAAGCCAGGATTTCCGTCTGCCCCTCTGCTACAGCTCCACCATGGCTTCCCATGGCCGGTATGATAAATGGGTTACCGCCTTTTGCCTTTACATAAGCAGCTGCCTCTTTTAGAATTAAAGCAATATTGGCAATGCCACGGCTTCCTCCCGTCAAAGCAATACTGTCTCCTGGCCTGATCTGCGCGCCTACTCCGGAGATGTCCAGCTGTTTATGAACTTCTCCAGCAATATCCTTTAATACCGGCCGTGGGTAACTCTGTTTCATTTCAATCATTTCCGGAAGACGAACATCTGCAACTAAATCTGCTAATTTACTCATAATAACCCTCCTGCTGATTCCAGATGAAATGTGAAAGATACTTGAATTTATAAAGATTCTCATCTATACTTTTAAAAGAAGTATATAAGATACACAGGAAAAAGTCTAATTGCCAAATTTGATGGAATTGATTACTTTTTCCTATTAACACCAAAGAAGGAGATTTTTTTGGACACCAAACAGATTGAGTATATTCTCGCAATTGCCAGGGAAAAAAATATGACCAGGGCTGCCCAGACACTCTATATTTCACAGCCGACCCTTAGCCAGGCACTGGCAAAACTGGAGCAGGAGATTGGACAGCCATTATTTCAGCGTGAACATTCAGAAATGCTACCAACCCAGGCCGGACTAGATTATATCTATACCGCAAAACAGGTGTTAGAATTAAAGCACAGGCTTTATCAAAAAATACAGATAAACTCCGGCCAGCGGCACTTGGAAATCGGTGTTTCCTCCCATTGGGCTGCTTCCATGATCACCCGCGTGATTGTAGATATGAAACATCAGAACATCCCTTATTTTTCTCTCCATATCATAGACGAAAGTCCGATCAATCTGTTAAAAAAGGTATGGGACAAACAGCTGGATATATCTATCATCACAACACAGCATCCAGGACAATATCCGAATTCAGAGATTCTATATCGAGAAGAGATTCTTCTGGCCGTTCCAGACTGCATACTACAGGAAACAGCTATAGGCCAGGAGATAAACTCAAAAAACGTCTGTGCCTTTCTGCAAAGCAAAGTTCTTCCGTTTGTCCTGGCCGATCACGGAACTGCATTGAGAACATCTGTGGATGAATTTCTTCTTTCCATAGAAGTTATCCCGGACATTGTATGCGAAATCCGGGATATGGCTGATGCCCTTCAGATGACAGCTGAAGGGCTTGGTCTCACCTTTACCCCAGAATCTCGAATGGATCTCATTCTTCCTGTGCAGTACATTTCTCTGATGCCAAAGCTGTACCGTTATCAGACCGCTGTAACACAGGGGAACACCGGATACCAAGATACGGTATGCCAGGAATTTCTCAGATATTTAAAAGATGCCATTCAGGCATAAGAAAAAGAGCTGCAGCAGCAGCTCTTTTTCTTATGCCTTATGATCACCTAAAAAATCTGTCCCAGATCTCTTAAATTTCCATCTTCGTCAAAATCCATTTCCTGCGGCTCACTCTCGATGGTGAAATCTGGATTGTTCTTCACTTCGTCGTAGTATGCCTCCGATAAGAGAATGTGCTCTACCTTCAGGCTGTTCGCGATCCGGACAATGCGGATCTTGTCGTGGTCGACATCGGTGCAGGTACGCACACAGACCTGAATGGCTTCCTTATCGTTTTTCATGACAAGCGGAATACGCGCATTCTCGATCACGGTGGAAGTGATCAGATTCGGATACGTCAGTTCAAAATCCATCTTGTCGAAGAAGCGGCGGGTTGTGGCATGCGCCATTCCAATGCCGACTCCGGAATGATGGCTCTCTTTGCTCAGATCCAGAACTGCAACGCGCTGGGACTTTAAGCCACCGGAAGCATACGGGGTAACAAAGGTTCCGGTGATGTTCGGATCCATGCCGCTGCCGCTGAAGTTTTTGCCGATCACGTCGCATACCAGGACATCACACTCCGGTACGCAGATCCTCGGCAGCAGGGATTTGGAAATTTCCTGCAGCTTCGGCTCTTCTTCCTCGATCTCGTCGTGGTTTAAGGCAACGATCCGCTCGGTTTCATCGTAAGCGTTTTCCAGAACTGCAACTGCAAATAAGATATTTGCATGTTTTAAGATTGCGCGGCCAAACATTGGCACATATTTTGCCATATATTTGAAGCCGGCTGCATGGCAGACCGATGCTCCTGCCTGTTTTCCAAGACCTATGGTCATCATCTTCATGATACCGCTCTCATAAGGTCCTCGAAAACACGTATGAGGTTTTATCCTGCAATTGATGATAATTCCGTCTGCTTCTGCGGAATCACGGCCAATGAGAACGTCCATCCCCTCTTCGTTGACACCAATCTTTACCACTTCCATGCTGGTCTTGATCGGACAGCCCATGGTTTCCTCGGTCACACCGAACTGACGAAGAACTTCTCTCTGACCTTCACTGGTGGCGCCGCCGTGGCTGCCCATTGCAGCCACGATAAACGGCTCGGCACCTTTGCTTTTTACAAAATCAACGATTGCTTTTGTGATCACCACGACATTCGCGATCTGGCGACTGCCAACAGTGATCGCAATACGCATTCCAGGCTGGATCTGAGAGGCAAACTTTTCCTCAGAAAGCATCGTCTCAATCCGATTTGGAATCGTCTCCGGTTCTACCCTGTGTGTCGAAAAATTCTGTTTCACACGGAACATACGCGGTAATTTAACATCCTTCATCAGATTCGAAACAACACTCTCCATTTTCATTTCCTCCATTTCCAGCCTGAATGCCTGATTTTGTATTAAATTTTACTTAAAATCAATTACTTTAAGGTATCTGCGATAGCCTTGATTGCGTTGTAGGTCTCGGTATCATTCTTAAACGCATCCTCATGATTTAAGTAGTACGGAATAACATCCATGTCAGTCAGAGCCTTACTTACAGTCTCATCATCCAGAAGATCTTTGCACAGATCATCAAAGTAGGTGATTACTTCGTCCGGAGTCTCCTTCGGGAAGTAGAAAGAGTAGTCAGTATCCGGGAATGCCAGGTCAATACCCTGATCAGCGAAGGTCTTAACGCCTGCATTCTCAAGCATATCGTATTTCTGATCGGTCGGAGCGCCTAAGCATACAAACTGACCAGCAGTTACATAGTCTTTATTCAACATCCAAGTACCCGGCATTAAGTCAACCTGACCAGACAGCATAGCTGCGATCTTATCGGAAGCAGAACCTGCATCTACCAGGTCAAGGTCAATGTCTGCTGCTTTCTCAAATGCAAGCAGCTCGTAGTAGGTGTAAGCACCAACCTCGGTACAAGCCTTTAACTGACCCGGGTTAGCTTTTGCTGCTGCGATGAACTCGTCCAGATCTTTGTATTTATCAGCATTTACATAGAACTGCTGTGCCGGGTTCTTAGCGAAGTTCGGTCCCAGCTTGAATGCCTCGAAATTGTAGTCGGTAATACCAGCGATGTTAGCAACGCTCAGCAGGCAGTGTCCGTATAATACGGTCTGACCATCTGCTGCAGAGTTCATAACCTGGTTAGCAGCTACAGAACCTGATGCACCACTTGCGTTTACAACAACGAAATCAACGCCGGTTTTCTCTTTTGCATACTGAGCGAAAATACGAGCGGTAAGATCGGTATCTCCGCCTGCACCAGCCGGGATCACGATGGATACAGTACCGTTCGGCTCCCAGGTAGAACCACTCTCTGCTGCTGCCTCAGTGCTCTCGCCCTCAGCTTTGCTCTCTGCTGCAGCCTCGGTCTTCTCCTCAGCTGCCGGAGCTGCAGTGGTCTCTGCCGGTTTGCTTCCGCCGCATGCTGCAAGGCTCATTGCCATGGTTCCAGCTACAACTGCTACAAAAATTTTTTTCTTCATACTTTCTCCTTCTTTCCGGGCATTTTGGCTGCCCTGTTTTTTCCCTTATATATATCCCCGCCCGCTGCGGACGGGGCATATATCATATTAATATAGAAGCAAAATATTGTAAAGTTCAGATCTCTTTATGCTGTCTGTTTCTTTTCTTTGTAAGCCTTTAACTCCTTGGTTACGGTCCATACCAGAACACCGATAGCGATGAAGAAGAATACATCGAAGATCGGTCTTGCGAAGAATGCACTGAAGGACTTGTACTGCATGATACCACGTCTTAAGTAGGTCTCCAGCATCTCACCGATCAGGAAGCACAGTAC
>OGWS01001161.1_pt1 | contig 22640 bp, 23 predicted proteins | sample 1576111 | NCBI WGS metagenome assembly OGWS01 (sample SAMEA3541534, study PRJEB24748) | human gut metagenome | biome: human gut; feature: human-associated habitat; material: faeces | place: China | collected 2012
TTGCGGACAAACGGTTTTCAAGACCGCCTCGTTATGACCACTTCGATATCTCTCCTCAAACGTGCTTTACTATGTTACCAAAAGCTTTCGTTTTTGTCAAGAACTTTTTTAAATTTTTTATCGGTGTTTCGTTCATGTCTTGCTCGTCACACGCGACTTGATGAATTTTAGCATACCTTATTGTTCCTGTCAACCCTATTTTTTACATTTTTTTATTTTTTTCGTTTTCACGTTTATATTCCAGTGTATATCAGACCCTTGAACAACAAAAGTTTCACCGGACGCAATTTCCTATGAAATAAAAATATGGCATGCCAGATACTTGCACCGAAATGCATCTGACATGCCATTGATCCTCTAAATATACCAGAGTTCCTGCCTGGTCGTAGAGATTGCGTCCGCTCCTGCTTCAAACAGTTCCATGACTTCTTTCTTTTCTGAGATCAGTCCGCCTGCGATCAGCGGGATACTGGTGCTGCCGCGAAGACTTTTTATGATCTTCGGCATAACCCCGGGCATGATCTCAATCATATCCGGGCGAAAGCTCTCCAGCATCTTTCTGGTGTTGTCTACCGCCATGGAATCAATGATAAAAGCACGCAAAATGCCGAACATCTTCAGTTCCTGTGCCCTGCGTACCAGCATCGGCTTCGTGCTGATGATGCCATCGGCCCCTGTCTGCTCTTTTAAAAAGTCGATTGCTACTTCCTTTGAACCAAGTCCCTGGACCAGATCTGCATGTACCATGGCGTACTTTCCATGGCTTTTCAATTCAGAAACAATGTTTTTGATACTGCAGATATTTCCATACAGGATAAATACGACCTGGCATTCCGTATCCAGGCATTTTTTCAGACCGGCATCATCCTTAATCGCTGCGATCACCGGTGATATTTCTAATAAATCGATTGCTTTTATCATTTTTTACTGTCAATCCATCCTTTGCACACACCCGGGTAGTTGCTGATCACGCCTTCAACGCCCCATTCATCCATCTGCTCCAGGGCTCCCATATCGTTGATGGTCCATACATTCAGCGGAATATGGTGTTCCTTACAGCTGAGTACCATATCTTCTGTTAAAGCCTTTACGCCCGGATGATAATACTGAAAATCGAACTTCTCGCAGTAATATCCAGGATTTCCGAGATCATCATACTCTACCAGGGCTCCGCAAGGGATATCCGGTGCCAGCTTCCGGAGCAGGGTAATGGAGGAATGCAGGAAAGAAGAAAATACGATCCGTTTCTCCAGTCCGTACTTTTTCACCAGCTCCAGTGTTTTTTCTTCCAGATTCTCATAATAATAAACACCTGACTTGATTTCAATGTTTGTCACAAGATTCGTGTTCTTTACCCACTGGCAGTATTCTTCCAGGGTCGGGATCGGTTCGAATCCATACTTACCGCTCCAGACTGCTGCCGCATTCAGTTTCTTTAACTCAGCCAGCGTGTAGTCTCTTACCCAGCCGGTTCCGTCCGTGGTACGGTCTACCCGCTCATCATGGATGATCACAACCTCTCCGTCCTTTGTGAGCTGTACGTCCAGTTCAATTCCATAACAGCCGGTTTCTTCTGCCTTTTTGAATGCCAGCATGGTATTCTCCGGGTATCTGCCGCTGTAACCTCTGTGCGCATATACTTTCATCTTCCTGTCCTCCTGTCTGTTTGCTGCTGTGTGACTGGCAGCAAGCCTTTGTCGGTACATCACATTCCAGACCGGCAAAATCTCTCTATCTGTAATTTCGAAGATGCGCATACCGTTTGCGCAAATCACCTGCAAACTGATGTATCATCATCTTCCCGTATCATAGCACAGCCCCACCCGCATGTCTATACGGGCGTGGTCTGTGAAAACATTTTATGTCAAACCAGTTACGCCCTTTCCACATTCTTGGTCGCAATAACCGGCACTCCGGTACCAGCACAGTCTTCGATCACAATATCTCCGATATGGACCGGTGCTGCAACAGAAACCTTGCGGATTTCCTCCATGCAGGCAAAGATTTTGTCTTTTGGGATATCTTCCTTCGTCTTTACGGATACCATCGGGATCACGCCGTCATTTACATGGACAGAAGAAGTTACCACGCGGGTCGGGTTCGTCACTTCTTTTTTTGCATAGATTTCTCCGCGTTTACAGGTATTTCCGGTTACCGTGATCCCGGTTTCTTCCATCGTTACCGTCAGAGGGCACCCCAGCGGACATCCGATACAGATCAGCTCTCTCTTCTCCATCTTACTCCACCTCCGTACAAATCACGATTTCTTTCAGGTCCGGATACTTCTGCAGTTCTTCCTTCTTCAGGATCACCTGCTCCATCTCGCCCGGTGCCAGAACCTTTTTCTTTCTCGCCTGGACGCGCTCTCCGTCGAGGTAAACGCAGATGATGCGGTCACGGTATACATCGGCTACGCGGAACCGCACAACCACCTGATCCTTCATGTTGTTCACATCGATCGTCTGCGGAACGGTATAACGTACACCATTCTCGGCCTTTAAGACTGCCTTATGCGGCTTAGCCTGCTCTGTTTTCTCTCCGCGCTGCTTTTCCACGTATGCAGCTGCATTGCTTCCTGCGAGTGTAGCTTCCTCAGATACATAATCAACCAAGTCGTGCACGTGCAGGACATTGCCGCACGCAAATACGCCCTCCACACTGGTTTCCAGCTGGTCGTTAACATCCGGTCCGGAGGTAACCGGGTTCATCTTTACGCCTGCTTCTTTAGTCAGCTCGTTTTCCGGGATCAGACCAACAGACAGAAGCAGGGTATCGCAGCTGTAATGCTCTTCGGTTCCAGGAATTGGCTTGCGGTCCGGGCCCACCTGGGCCAGGGTAATGCCGGTCACACGCTCTTTGCCCTGGATATCCACGACCGTATGGCTGAGCTTTAATGGAATTCCGTAATCATCCAGACACTGGACGATGTTTCTCTTTAAACCGCCGGAATACGGCATCAGCTCTGCTACAACCTTGACTTTTGCGCCTTCCAGGGTCATACGGCGGGCCATGATCAGTCCGATATCACCAGAGCCAAGGATCACAACCTCTTTTCCCACACTATAGCCTTCGATGTTCATCAGACGCTGTGCAGTTCCGGCAGAATAAATACCGGCCGGACGGTATCCAGGAATGTTCAGGGCACCTCTCGGGCGTTCCCGGCAGCCCATGGCAAGGATCACAGCCCCTGCTTCTATGGTTTCCATGCCGTGTTCACGGCTGATCACGGTTACCTCTCGTTTTTCGTTGATATCAATGACCATGGTATTTAAACGGTACGGGATTTTCTTCTCCTCCACCATGGCAATATAGCGCGCTGCGTACTCCGGTCCGGTCAGCTCCTCTTTAAAGGTATGAAGACCGAATCCGTTGTGGATACACTGGTTTAAAATACCTCCAAGACTGCTGTCACGCTCTAAAATGAGGATATCCTGAATGCCGGCTTTTCTTGCTGCTATAGCCGCAGCCAGACCCGCCGGACCGCCTCCGATGATTACAATGTCATGTCTCATGATCGCTCCCCCTTATTTCTGACCGGTCAGCATCTCAGATCCCGGTGCATTCTTGCATACTTCTTCCATACGGATGCCAAGCTCCCTGGAAAGGATTTCCATGGTACGCGGCGTGCAGAACCCTGCCTGGCAGCGTCCCATGCCCTGACGCACGCGGCGCTTGATACCGTCTAAGGACTTCGCTCCCAGCGTTCTGGTGATCGCATCTACGATTTCACCCTCACTGACGCTCTCGCAGCGGCAGATGATGGTGCCGTATGCCGGATTTTTGCGGATCAGCTCTGCCCGTTCTTCTTTGCTTAAAAGTTCCGGCCGTACGATGCCCTTTCTGGTCCCGTTCCAATCCTCTTTCTGTTTGGCATTCAGTTTCTCTGCTACTTTTTCAGCCAGCCACTGGCCGATTGCCGGTGCGCTGGAAAGTCCCGGTGACTCAATTCCTGCTGCATCGAAAAAGCCCGGTGCATCCGAAATCTCTCCGATCACAAAGTCATCTCCGTCCTCATGGGCACGAAGTCCCGCAAAAGAAGTGATAACCTGGCGGAACGGAATGCCCTTCACGCTGAGTGATGCACGGCTCATCAGGGAATCCAGCTCCTCTGCCGCGGTTGCAGTCTGTTCTTTGTTCTCAATATCCGTTGCAGTCGGTCCGGTCAGCAGATTCCCGTGTACCGTCGGGCTGACCAAAACGCCTTTGCCCATCTTGGTCGGAAGCTGGAAAATGGTATGGCTTACCAGACTTCCTGCCTCTTTGTCAAGCAGGCAGTAATCCCCTTTTCTTGCAGTAATGTGAAGCTTCTTTTCACTCACAAAATTATGAATCTGGTCGGAATAAACACCGGCTGCATTCACCACGCAGGCTGTGTGGATCTCGCCCTTACTGGTTTTCAGCACATAGCCCTCCGCTTCTTTTTCAATCGTTTCCACCTCTGTCAGAAATTGGAATTCCACTCCATTGTCACAGGCATTCTCTGCCAGCGCAATCGTCAGACCGAACGGGCAGACAATGCCGCCGCTCGGAACATCCAGCGCTGCTACCACGGTATCTTCGATATTCGGCTCTCTTTTCCTTACTTCGTCCCCGCTGATGATCGACATACCTTTTACACCATTCTTTACACCTTTTTCATAAAGTGCCTCCAGGGCAGGCTTATCCTCCTCTGCAAAGCAAAGGACCAGGGAACCGTTGCGTTTATAATCGAAATCCAGCTCTTTCGAAAGTTCCTCCATCATCTGGCTTCCCAGAATGTTGAACTTTGCCTTTAAAGAACCCGGTTCCGCATCAAATCCGCCATGTACGATGGCACTGTTCGCCTTGGAAGTCCCGGAACACACATCTTCTTCCCGCTCTACGACACAGGCCTTTACCTGATACCGGGAAAGTTCTCTGGCTACCGCACAGCCGATGACTCCGCCGCCGATGACCACTACATCATACTTCATACTGTTCATACTCCTGTCTCCTCTATTTCAAATCCGGGACCAGCATTCCAGCTGTCTTCATATACCAGATTTGTTTGCTGCGTTTCTGTTTTTGAAACACCTTAGTTCTTTCATTACTCGCTGACTGCCAGAACCTCATCCATTTCTACCAGTCTGGCAAGCAATTTTGTTTTCTGATAACCCGGCGGGAATACCACATCGAACTCCAGCTTTACCTCATCCTTTTTGGTCTTGTTGATTTTTACAGAAACTACACTAAGTTTCTCATGCTGGAGATAATCCTCCATAGACTGCACGATTCCTTCCTGTTTTACCAGGGTCATGCGGATCAGCCCCCCGGATGCCACATCAGCGAAATAGGCGATCCGGTGCATCACGAACTGAATCATCAGCACCAGCAGGGCACTGCAGATTCCTACTACATACATGCCTGCACCGAGTGCCAGACCTACCCCCGCAGTCGCCCAGATTCCAGCCGCCGTCGTCAGTCCATTTACGAGATTGTTGCGGACAAAGATAACACCGGCCCCCAGAAAGCCAACACCACTTACAACCTGTGCTGCCACACGGGCGGAATCCACCTTTTCCACATCATTGAATCCGTACTTGGAAACCACCATAATCAAAGCTGCCCCAAGTGCTACAATCACGTGGGTTCGAATTCCCGCTGATTTATTGCGGTTTTTCCGCTCGTTTCCAATCAAAAGTCCAAGAAAAGCTGCTACCACAATACGCATCAGATATTCCGTCTGAACCCAAATTTCCGGAGTTGAAAACTGTTCCAGTACCGGCCAAATCTTCATCATTCCAGACACCCCTTTTTCTCCTGTCAGCCCGCAAATTTTTTCCATGAACTGCAGCTTTTGATTCCCGATCCATACACACTGCGTTTTCCTAAATTACATATTGTCAGATCTGCAGATGTGCCACTGGCATATCCCAGGCTGCAATACAACAAAAAAAAGCGTACCCAAAGCAGCACAGATCGGTTCTGTGCCCTTATGGTTACGCTTCCTCTTATGCTCTCGCGCGTATGGATGAAATTGTCATAAAATCATTCTTAAAGTTCGTTTATCCTGGTGCAGGCAACAAAGTGTCCTGGTTCGATCTCACGCAGCTGCGGATTTCCATGCTTACAGCACTCTGCCGCACAGTCACACCGTTTCATAAAACGGCACTCATCCGGCAGATTAACCGGGGAAGTAATTTCGCCGCGGATCAGCTGGCGGACTGGTTTCTCCTTTCCAACGATTGGAAGCGGGATTGCAGACAGCAGCGCCTTGGTATACGGATGTGCCGGATTCTGGAACAGTACATCGGACGGTGCTTTTTCCACCATCTGTCCCAGGTACATAACTGCAATGTCGTCAGAGAAATATTTTACAACCGACAGGTCGTGCGTGATAAAAATGTAAGTCAGTCCCAGGTCAGCCTGCAGCTTTTTCAACAGGTTTAAGATCTGTGCCTGAATGGATACGTCCAGTGCAGATACCGGCTCATCGCAGACGATCAGCTTCGGTCTTACAGCCAGTGCACGGGCGATGCCGATACGCTGGCGGCGTCCGCCATCCAGCTCATGCGGATATACGTTCATGTAACGTTCTGCCAGACCTACGGTCCGCATCAGCTCCAGGGTTCTTTCCTCAATGTCGCTCTTGGACTTTAACAGCTTGTGTTCGATGATCGGCTCACTGATGAGCTGCATCACGGTCTGTCTCGGGTCAAGCGAGGAGAACGGATCCTGGAATACCATCTGCATCTCCTGACGCAGCGGGCGCATCTGTTTGCGGCTGTAATTGGTGATATCCTGTCCGTCGAAAATGATCTTTCCTCCGGTCGGCTCAAGCAGTTTTAAAATGGTCCGTCCGGTGGTGGACTTACCGCATCCGGACTCACCTACGATACCAAGGGTCTTGCCCTCTTCGATCTTGAAGCTGACTCCGTCTACCGCATGAAGCTGTCCACCCGGAGTATTGAAAAATTTTGTGAGGTTGTCTACCTCAAGAATTGTCTTACCTGCCATCTTGGTTCCCCCTTAATCTGAATTCCGGATCTTTATAAGCGCTGCAGGCAACAAAGTGTGTCTCGCTGCCGTCCACGGATGCCAGCTCCGGAACTGCCTTTGTGCATGCTTCGGTCGCATAAGGACAACGCGGCGCAAATGCGCATCCCGGCGGCAGATCCGACGGGTCCGGCATCAGTCCTTTGATCGGCACCAGCTCCTCACCGCGCTGCTTTAAGTTCGGCAGGGAATCAAACAGTCCTTCTGTATATGGATGGCGCATGTGATTGAACACATCGTCTGCCGTTCCTTTTTCTACGATACGGCCGGCATACATAACTGCCACGTCCTCACAGACCTCTGCCACAACTCCGAGATCGTGGGTGATCATCAGCATAGACATCTCTTTTTCCCGGATGAGCTGTTTCATCAGCTCCAGAACCTGCGCCTGGATCGTCACATCCAGTGCCGTGGTCGGCTCGTCCGCGATCAGAAGCTGCGGGCTGCAGGCCAATGCGATCGCGATGACAACACGCTGCTTCATGCCACCAGAGAACTGATGCGGGTAATCGTAGGCACGGGATTCTGCGATGCCTACCATTTTCAGCATTTCTTTTGCCTTCTCAAAGGCTTCTTTTTGGGAGATATTCTGGTGGATCGCAATACTCTCACCGATCTGGTCTCCAACCGTCATAACCGGGTTTAATGCAGTCATCGGATCCTGGAAGATCATGGCAACCTCGTTGCCGCGCATTTTTTCCAGCTCTGCCGGTGTCATTTTTAATACATCTTTTCCGTCCAGTTTGATCTCGCCTTCTTTGATGACCCCCGGCGGGTTCGGAACCAGATTCAGAATGGAAAGCGCCGTGGTGGTTTTGCCCGCTCCGGTCTCACCTACCAGGCCTAACGTCCGCTTTTTTGCAATAGAAAGATCAATGCCGTTGACCGCATGGACATCGGCATCCTCCGTCTCGTAGTGGACTACCAGGTTTTTTATATCAAGTACTAACTCTTCAGCCATACCCTATTCCTCCTAACATTTTTCAGCTGCCTATTTTTTCAGCTTCGGATCCAGTGCATCACGCAGACCATCGCCTAACAGGTTCAGTGCCAGAACCGTAAACATAATGGCAAGACCCGGAATGATACACATATAGCTTGCATCACGGATGTGGCTTCGTCCTGCGGAAAGCAGTGCCCCCCACTCCGGTGCCGGTGCCGGAACACCGATTCCAAGGAAGCTTAAGGATGAAGCAGAAATGATGGTGGTACCGATCAGCAATGTGATCTGTACAATGATCGGGGACAGACAGTTCGGAAGAATATGCTTTACGATGATCTTCCAGGTCGGCAGTCCCATGGCGTAGGAGGATTCTACATACTCCTGGTCACGGATCGTCATAACGGAAGCACGTACGATACGTGCAAAGCTGCTGGCACAGGAAAAGGCCAGGGCGATCATTAAGTTTACGGTGCTCGGTCCCAGCAGGGAGACGATAACAACCGCTGTCATAATGTTCGGAATGGAATAGAAAATATCGATGCCGCGCATGATGATGGAATCGGTGATGCCGCCCTTAAATCCTGCCTGAGAACCCAGGATTGTTCCAACGATCAGGCCCAGAAGCACGGAACCAACGCCGATGATCAGGGAATAGCGTGCTCCGTAAATAATACGGGCAAATAAATCACGCCCATATTCATCCGTTCCAAACCAGTGAGCCGCACACGGACCCATGAGACGGTCTTTCATATTCTGTCCGATTACGTCTTTTTCATAATCAAAGATAACCGGGCTGAATGCTGCTGCCAGTACCAGAATTACCAGGAAGGCTAATCCCAGCATAGCACCGCGGTTTTTGGTCAGACGCCGCCAGGTCTCCTGGAACAGCGTCCGTTTTTTATACTGTTTTTTGATTTCGCTTGCCTGTGCCATTGTATCACCCCTTCTTACTGTACTGTGCTTTGATTCTCGGGTCAAAGAATGCATAGATTAAATCTACTACCAGGTTGATGATACACATCAGGATGGAACACATAATAATTGCACCCGTAACCATCGGTGTATCACGCTTGGAGATAGAATCATAGACAAGACGTCCGATACCAGGCCAGGAGAATACCGTCTCTGCAAGAACAGAACCAGTGATAACCAGGGACATCTGAAGACCGATTGCTGTAATGATCGGGATCAGGGCGTTCTTTAAACCGTGCACGGTGATAACCTGTTTCTCAGAACAGCCCTTTGCACGTGCGGTAGTCATGTAATCCTGACGGAGTACGTCCAGCATGGAAGAACGTGTTGTTCTGGTGATCAGGGCTGCAAGACCAAAACCGACCGTCACCGCCGGCAGCACCAGACTGCTTATGCCTCCTTTTCCGCCCGTCGGGAACCAGCCCAGCTTCAGCGAGAATATGATGATCAGCATCAGGCCCAGCCAGAAGTTTGGCATGGACGTGCCGAACAGGGCGAATATCATACCCGCTGTATCTTTCCATGTATTTTGGTGTATCGCTGTGTAGATACCGAGCGGCAGGGATACCACTACGGCAATCAGTACGGCAGCTCCGCCCAGCATAAGCGTATTCGGAAGACGCTCCATAAAAGTCTTAAATACATCACGCTTGGTCACATAGGACTTACCCATGTCACCGGTCAGCATGCCTTTCATATAGTTGCCATAACGTACGATAAATGGATCATTCAGTCCAAGGTCTTCGCGGATCTGCTCGATCTGTTCTGGTTTCGCGTTATCGCCTGCAAGCATCAACGCAGGGTCACCGCCGGTCAGGCTCATGGCCCAGAAGATCAGAAATGAGGTTACCAGAATAACCGGGATCAGCATGATCAGTCTTTTCCCAATGTATTTCAGCATTTGCCTGTCGCTCCTTTTTGTGTGATAAAAGGCTTATATAGGTTACTCCTATATGGAAACTTGCGGGGCTTTTGAAGCACCCGCAAGTCTTTTCAGCCATTATGTTTTTGTTATAGAAGGATCCGGTTAGAGATCCTGTTTCACCGCACTTCTCTTTACTCTGCGATGTATGCGTGACGCCAGTCATGGTTGCCGCCGCCATAGAAGTACTGTCCCTGAAGGTTCTTGTTGTATGCAATAACCAGGTTTGCAATGTATAACGGAACCTGCGGACATGCATCTACTAAGTAAGTCTGCAGCTCTTTTGCAGTTTCAAGACGTTTGTCCTGATCTTTCTCGGTTGCTACGATGTCGATCATCTCGTCAGCCTTAGAATCAGAATAGTGATGATAGTTGGAACCGGAACCGGTATAGAACAGGTCACGGTATACAAAGTCAACCTTGGAGTCCTCGTTCCATCTCCACAGGAAGAGCTCCTGTTTTCCGTCTACACAGGTGGATTTTAAGGTTGCCGTCTCCATCGGTTCAAGGGTTACGTCAATGCCGATATCTGCCAGGTTTGCCTGGATGATGGTTGCAATCTGCTCATACGGAGCACCGGATGCATAGGTTAAGGTGGTGCTGATACCGCCGTCCGGATAACCAGCCTCTGCCATTAAGGATTTTGCACGGTCTACGTCGTAGTCGAAACCATCCATGTCGTCATAGAATCCCCACAGGCCGCGGTTTAAGATGGTGGTCTGCAGTGTGCCCTTGCCGTATACAGCTGCCTCAAGGACTGCGTCACGGTCGATCGCACATGCAACCGCCTGTCTTAAGGTCTGGTTGTTCCACGGCTCTTTCTCTACGTTAAATGCGAAATAGAAAAGACGGGTACCGGTCTGCTCGTAAACGGTAATATTATCGTCATCCTCTAAGTACTGCAGCTCGTTGATCGGCGGATTTACGCAGACATCGATCTCGCCTGCCTGCAGTGCCATAACACGGGAGGATGCCTCGATGTACGGGCGGAACTCGATGGTCTCAGCTACACCAGGAGCCAGGTTGTCATCTGCCGGGAGATCGTTGCCCCAATAGTCGTCAACCTTAACCAGGCGACAGTACTCACCCTCTACCCACTCGTCAAACTTGTACGGGCCGGTACCGATGTAGTACGGATCCTCTACACCGTCATCGTAAGCCTTCTTGGACTGGATGGATAACGGAACCGATGCCAGGGACTGGATGAACTCGTTGTTGTATTTCTCAATCTCAATCTCGATGGTGTAGTCATCTACTACGGTACAGCCAACATAGCCTGCCAGAATGGAAGCTACCATGTTGCCGGTTGCCATATCCAGAGTGAATTTTACGTCCTCTGCGGTCATCGGGGTCTTGTCATCATCGTTGAAGTGTACGTCATCGCGCAGCTTCATCTCGATGTGGGTGTCATCCTTGAACTCCCATGAAGTAGCCAGACATGGACCGAACCGCTCGTCTCCCTGGGAACCATTGTTAAAGAATACCAGGGTCTGATGGGTATTCTTTAATACGATGTTGTTGATCTGATCCTGTTGCTGCTGAAGATCCAGGTTGTTAATGTCAGCATCGGTACCAATGATCAGGCTATCCTTGTGCCCAACAGCCGTACTCCCGGCTTCCGTTCCTGCTCCTGCCTCAGAACCACCGGCAGTCTGACTTCCCGAATCAGAACCAGAACTGGTTTTTCCGCCTCCGCAGCCCGCTAAGGATACTGCCATCATGGCAACACTGAGCAGCAATGCGATTTTTTTCTTCATACACATTTCCTCCGTTTTCTTATAATCATCCGGCCTGTGCAAACCAGATGTATTCCTGACGCTTCATCAATAAACCTTATATACCAAATTTGAGCATAAAAACAGCGCAGTAGCACGACACTCCACCTTCCAATTGGATCTAAAACGAAATGTCCCACACACCTGCGCCGCTCTTTTTCTCTATGCAATGTGTATATTTGTTTATCAATATAACCAAAGTATATCATCACTTTGTGAAATACACAAGCGTTTTTCTTGTTTTTTCTTCGTTATTTTGTTAACTTTTTCCAAGTGTAACCTCTGTTTTTCATCAATTTTACATTATTCCCACTTTGTAAAATTAAGTTTACCTTATATTTTTTGCGTCAGTGCCTTTTCAGCAGTGCCTCTGCAAGGATCAGATCCTCCGGTGTTGTCACCTTTAGATTTTCATAGCTGCCTTCCACCAGACGGACCTTCGTGCCGCTTAAATGTTCCACTACCATAGCATCGTCCGTGATTCCTTTTTGAAGGGATTCGTCCGCCATCAGACGGTCGTAAGCCGCACGCACCAGCGGATAGGAAAATGCCTGCGGTGTCTGCACCTGCCAGAGTCTGGAACGGTCCGGGGTAGATTGTGCAAACCCGTCTGGATCGACCACCTTTATGGTATCTTTCACCGGCATCCCCACCACACAGGCTCCATCCTGCATGGCCGCGTAAGCCGCGCGGGAAATAATCTCCCCCGTCACCAACGGTCTGGCTCCATCATGGATCAGCACATAATCGCACTTCTGCAGAGCCTTCAATCCTTCATAGACAGAATGATAGCGTTCTTTTCCACCTGTCACAATACCGCAAAGCTTTTTCAGGTGCAGGGGCGCCAGGATTTCCTGACGCACATAATCTTCCTCACCGGCACCTGTCACCAGCACCATCGCATCCACAATACTTTGTTCAAATGCTTCCAGTGCATAAGAAATCAGCGGGCGGTCATTTAACAGCATATACTGCTTCTGAATATCACTGTGCATCCTGCTGCCGCGCCCGCCGGCCAGGATCACTGCTCCGATCCGTGCTGTACCGATCATATTCCTGCCTTCCTTCTCCTCTTCGTTGCTGCGTAAGTGCCATTACTGTCATCGTCATTTTGCAGCATGGGAACAGCCGTGTTCCTTCAAAACGATGTATTTTTTTCGTCTCTGATACGTTTTTTCGTTATTCTCAGCGCTCTCCCAGCTTCAGATTCGGTACCGCATTTAAATCCCAGCCATGCCGGGTTCCCTTTTTGTATTCGTAATAAGCCGCACAGCCGATCATGGCCGCATTGTCCGTGCAGAAGATCGGGGACGGATGATAGAAATGAATGTGTTCTTTGTCACACGCCGCCTGCATGGCTGCACGAAGAGCCGAGTTGGATGCCACGCCGCCGGCGATCGCCAGCTTGTCATAGCCATACTCTTTTGCAGCCAGAACCGCACGGCTTACCAGTGCCTCTACCACCGCATTCTGGAAGGATGCAACCAGATCCGGCACACAGATTTCCATTCCGGTCATATGTGCCTTGTTAATGTAATTCAATACTGCCGATTTCAGTCCGCTGAAACTGAAATCGTATGGGGAACCTTCTACCTTTGCGCGCGGGAACTCAATAGCATGCGGATTGCCCTCTTTGGCTGCCTTGTCCACTTTCGGACCACCCGGATAACCAAGTCCGACGGCACGCGCCACCTTATCAAAAGCTTCTCCGGCCGCATCATCTCTGGTCCGTCCAATGATCTCGAACTCCCCGTAATCCTTTACGATGACCAGATGCGTATGTCCGCCGGATACGATCAGGCAGACAAACGGCGGCTCCAGATCCGGGTTTTCAATATAGTTTGCAGAGACATGACCTTCAATATGATGTACACCCACAAGTGGTTTTTTTGCCGCAAAGGCAATGGCTTTCGCCTCAGCCACGCCAACAAGCAGCGCACCGACCAGCCCTGGTCCGTAGGTCACGCCGATCGCATCGACGTCATCCAGAGTCACCTTTGCATCTTCCAGCGCCTGGGTTACTACCTGGTTGATCTTCTCAATGTGTTTTCTGGATGCGATCTCCGGCACTACGCCGCCAAACTGGGTATGCAGTGCGATCTGGGAAGAAATGACATTGGAAAGGACCTCCCGTCCATTCTTCACCACAGAAGCTGCAGTCTCATCGCAGGAGCTCTCAATCGCCAGGATCAGAATATCCTTCTCTTCTTCGGTTTTCTTATTTTCTGTCTCCATCATTTGTTTTTATTCCTCCTCAAAGGTCAGCTCTCTGGTCCAGCCATCCCGTGCAGTCTTTGCTGCCGGGAAGATTTCCCTCACCTTATCAATAAATTCTTCCGGATGGTTTAAGGAAGGACTGTAATGCGTCAGCCACATTTCTGCCGGCTGCGCTTTCTTTGCCAGGTTTGCTGCCTCGTACATCGTCATATGCTTATATTCCCGGGCCTTGACTTCTTTTCCGTCTTCGCCGTACATGCCCTCACAGATAAACAGATCTGCATGGTCTGCGTACTCCGCGATGACCGGAACCGGTCTGGTATCCGTACAATACGTAACTTTCAGACCCTTGCGATCCGGTCCCAGGACCATATCCGGCGTATAAGTCACTCCGTCTAAGGTCAGGGTCTCGCCTTTCTGCAGGCGGCTCCATGCCTTCATCGGCACATTCTGCGCTTTCGCCCGCTCCACATCAAAGCGGCCTGCACGCGGAATGGAAATGGAATAGCCATAACAGACCACATTATGGTTTACCCGGTAAGCATCGATCACATAAGGTCCGATATGAAACTGCTGTCTGTTTTCTTCCAGCTCGATAAACTTTAACTGGAATGGGAGCTCCGGTGCGATGGTGCGGAGCGCATTCACGACCCGCTCTAAGCCCTTGGGACCGATCAGTGTGACCGGCTCCGTACGCTCAGCATTGCCCATCGTGAGAAGAAGCCCTGGAAGTCCACTGATGTGGTCTGCGTGGTAATGGGTAAAACAGATCACATCGATGGGCTTCGGGCTCCATCCTTTTTCTTTCAGCGCCACCTGCGTTCCTTCTCCGCAGTCGATCAAAAGACTGCTGCCGTCACAACGCGCCATCATCGCAGTCAGCCAGCGGTACGGAAGCGGCATCATCCCGCCGGTTCCCAGTAAACAGATATCTAACATAAATCGATTAACCTCATTTCATTTGATGCTGATATCATAGCATAGCGTTTAGATGAATTCAACCGCTTCCTCGATTTCCGGGGCGATCGCAAACTGCCGGATAAGCTGGTCATAGCACTCCTCACACAGATCCCAATGATGGATCTCGCCGTCTTTTTCAGAAAAGTAATCCCAGGAATAATGAACCGAAAAGCTTCCCTCCCGCAGGATGCCTCGCTCCACCACCTGTTTTTTTCCGCAGCCATTGCAGATGACCGATTCCAGGGTTCCGTTTGTCTGATATTTTCTCATGTCTTGTTCCTCACCTTTTCGTTCCTGTTTCTATACAGGTGTGCATTCTTTTTATTCTGTCTTTTTAGAATAAAACAGGGGACACGGCACGTCGGCCGCATCCCCTACATTATAATAGAAATATTCGTAATTTTAAGTGGTAATTTTTTCCGGCAGATCCCGTTTCCACATGATCACGGCATCCTCGGTCGGGTTGTGATAATAGGCCTTGCGTACTGCCTCTGCCTGAAAACCATAGGATTCATACAGGTTTCTGGCCGCCAGATTGCTCTCGCGCACCTCCAGGCTGATGGCATAGGCCCGCTCGCGGATAGCATACTCTACCATGGCATCCATCATTTTTCTGCCAAGACCAAGCCTGCGACTATCCGGATGCACCGCGATCCGCTGTACTTCTCCCTCGCCTGCGAGGATACGCAGGTTGCAATAACCCAGGATTTTTTCTTCCTGTTCAAACACATAATAGACATCGTACGGACTGTGGATCCCGGACTCCAGGATATGGTAGGACCAGTGTTCCGAAAAGCAGAGCTTTTCCAGTTCTGCTACCGCCGCAAGATCCCGTTCTTCCATCCGGCGGATCACTGTGCATCTCCTGTTCCGACACTGTGTCCGGCTGCCAGCTCTTCGGTCTTTCCCTGCCGCTTTGCCTCTTCCAGCTCGCGTTCTGCCTGGGCTTTCCGCAGGTAATCCGGCGCGTGGTCCATGGCCGATACCGTCTTGCCTTCCGCAAAATACAGACTTCCCAGAGCAGCAACACTGGCTCCTCTCTGGCGGTTGCACTGCGCCGGAGCAAAAGAAAACGGAACACGAAGTGTTTCCCGGATCACCTTTTCACTGACCGGAACTCCATCGCCCAAGAAGATCACACGCTCCCCACGGGCATTCAATTCCCCGGTCAGTTCATGAATGTCCATGCCGCACTGCGCTTTTACCACCTCAAATGCATCCTCATAATGATAAAGCCCCGTGTAAACCTGTCCTCTTCTTGCATCCATGACTGGGCAGATGAGCGCAGAAGTTCCGTACAGATTGTACGCCATGGCATCCATCGTCGGCACATGGACCAGCGGCTTATTAAGCGCAAGTCCGAGTCCTTTTGCTGTTGCGGAGCCAATGCGCAGGCCGGTATAAGAGCCCGGCCCTCCGGATACCGCAATCGCGTCCACATCGTTCAGATCCAGTTCCAGCATGCGGGTCACCTCATCGATCATGGGGAGCAGCGTCTGGGAATGGGTCTTTTTTAAGTTTACGGTATATTCTGCCGTTACCAGTCCATCAGTCACCACAGCCACAGAAGCCACCAGCGACGAGCTTTCTATTCCAAGTATTTTCATGATAATCCCTCCACCGTTATCTTCCGGTAATCAAATCCCTGTTCCAGATCCTTCTCAATCCGGATGCGGACCACCTGTTCCGGTAAAATTTCCGGGATCAGCTGGGACCACTCGATCAGGCAGACGCCTTCCCCGTAAAAGCAATCCTCGTAGCCGATCTCATCCATCTCGCTGACATCGCCGATCCGGTATACATCAAAATGATACAGCGGCAGACGCCCGCTGTCATACTGCTGCACGATCGTAAAGGTCGGGCTGTTTACCGGTTCCTCAATACCAAGCCCGGCTGCAAAACCCTGGGTAAAAATCGTCTTGCCCACTCCAAGATCTCCGTCCAGACAGTAAATCTCACCCGCTTTTGCCTGCTCACCCAGGCGTTTTCCAAGGGCAAAGGTTTCCTCCGGGCTGTTGCTTCTATATTCCATCAGATTTTCCTCCGTTTTTCTTTCGGAAGATGCGCCGTTACCAACTCGCGGAATGCCTCTTCCTGATCTCCCAGCGCTGTTTTCGGAAGCAGATAGGCATGGACACGGTCCATATACAGAATATACATGGATCGTTTCGCATCCAGAAGCCCCATCTGTTCCCAGGTAAATTCCGCCTGATTGTCCGTCTGGCTGACCGTCAGTTTTTCATCATCGAATACCAGACGCATCGGATCCTTGACTGCCGGGCGCTTCGCCTGTTTTTTCGCCTTGGTCCACAGCAAAAATGGCTGCCAGACCGTAAAGATCAGGGCGCAGATTACAAGCAGACAACGGTATGGAGTGGTTGTGCCGCTCCACCGGAAGATTAAAAGATACAGCGCCGCCAGCGTAAACAGCAGATTAAAGATTCCCATCAGTCCGGCGTTCGCGTGATACATAGAAAACGCCCAGAGATCTTTTGCCGTGACGGTTAAAGTGACATCCACAGTTTTTCCCGTCTGGACTGCTTCGTTTGTCATTTGCACTCACCGTTCCTTTCTATCAACAGTTTTATTTTTTGCAGCTGTAATATTCGGAATCATTCTGTTTTACAGCTTCATGGTCAATGCAATACGCTTCTTATTCAAGTCCACGCTTAAGACCTTCACCTCGACAATATCACCAACACTGACTGCCTCCAGCGGATGCTTGATATAGCGCTCCGTCATCTGGGAAATGTGCACCAGACCATCCTGATGAACGCCGATATCCACAAAGGCACCAAAGTCAATGACATTGCGCACGGTTCCCTTTAATACCATACCCGGCTTCAGGTCCTTCATTTCCAATACATCCGTGCGCAGGATCGGCTTTGGCATCTCCTCGCGCGGGTCTCTCGCCGGTTTTTCCAGTTCTTTTACAATATCCTTTAAGGTGATCTCACCCAGACCCAGCTCCTCTGCCAGCCCCTTGCAGCCACGCACCTTTCTGCCAAGCTCTTTCAGACCGCCAGACACAATATCTTCTGCCTGATAGCCCAGCTTCTGGAGCAACGCCTCAACCGCCTCGTAGCTTTCCGGATGTACGGAGGTCATGTCCAGAGGATTTGTGCCGCCGTTGATGCGCATGAAACCGGCGCACTGTTCAAATGCCTTCGGTCCCAGCTTTGCAACCTTTAACAGCTGCTTCCGGTTTGTGAATACGCCGTTTTCTTCGCGATAAGCTACAATGTTCTTTGCGATGGTTTTGGTCACACCGGAAATGTACTCCAGAAGAGATGCAGATGCGGTATTTAAATCCACACCAACCCGGTTTACACAGTCTTCCACAACGCCCTGCAGCGTTTCACTTAAGTTTTTCTGGTTCATATCGTGCTGGTACTGACCAACACCGATGGATTTTGGATCGATCTTAACCAGCTCTGCCAGCGGGTCCTGCAGTCTTCTTGCGATGGATGCCGCGCTTCGCTGTCCCACATCGAAGTTCGGGAACTCCTCCGTAGCAAGCTTGCTTGCCGAATATACGGATGCGCCTGCCTCATTGACGATCACATACTGCACCTGCTGCGGAATCTCTTTGATCAGGTCTACAATGATCATCTCAGACTCACGGGATGCAGTTCCGTTTCCCACCGAAATCAGGGAAATGTTATATTTTTTGATGAGATCCTTTACCACCTTCTTGGATTCCTCAACCTTATTCTGCGGTGCAGTCGGATAGATCACAGTTGTGTCCAGTACCTTTCCGGTCGCATCCACAACAGCGAGCTTACAGCCGGTACGGAATGCCGGGTCCCAGCCCAGTACCACACGGCCTGCTACCGGCGGCTGCATCAGAAGCTGCTTTAAGTTCTTTCCAAAGACCTTGATCGCGCCTGCCTCTGCATTCTCCGTCAGGAAACTGCGGATCTCACGTTCAATGGCCGGTGCGATCAGACGGTGGTAGCTGTCCTCTGCCACTTCCTTTAATACCGGGGTTGTATACGGGTTCTCCTGCGTGATCACCTGTTTTTCCAGATAGCGCAGAATAGTTTCTTCCGGTGCATCAACCTTGACCGTCAGGACTTTTTCTTTCTCGCCGCGGTTTAAAGCCAGGACACGGTGTCCCGCACACTTTTTCACCGGCTCCTCGTACTGATAATACATCTCGTATACCGATTCCGCTTTTTCATCCTTGGCCTGGGAACGAATCATACCCTGCTCCATGGTAGCCTGACGAATGTAGGTACGGTAATCCGCCTGGTCGGAGATGCGCTCCGCAATAATATCCTTTGCGCCCGCCAGCGCATCGGCAGCCGTCGGCACTTCATTTTCTTCGGACACATAGTTTTCAGCAAGCTTCTCCACCGGCTCCTTCACCTGCTGAAGCAAGATCAGGTCTGCAAGCGGCTCCAGTCCACGTTCTTTCGCGATCATGGCACGGGTACGGCGTTTCGGGCGGTACGGACGGTACAGATCCTCGAGCGCTACCATGGTCATCGCATCCTGGATCTGTTTTTCCAGCTCCGGTGTCAGCTTTTCCTGATCGCGGATGGAAGAAAGAACCTGGTTCTTCTTTTCTTCCAGATTGCGCAGGTAACGCAGACGTTCATCCAGATTACGAAGCACCTCGTCGTTTAACGATCCGGTTGCCTCTTTCCGGTAGCGGGCAATGAAGGGAATGGTATTTCCCTCATCGATCAGCTGGACGGCTGCCTCCACCTGCTTATATCCGATCTGCAGTTCCTCCTGCAATGTTTTCAAAATATCCATCTAATGTAAAGCTCCTTTGTTTTCAAACTGTAGCAGCTGTTCACACAGGCTTTGCCTGAAAACCGCTGCAAACTGTACCCCTCATTATAATCGATAAGCGGATGGTTCGCAAGTTGTTCTGCCAGAACTGCATCATACTGGATTTCCAGTTCAGAAAATCCCTGCCTGTAAACAGTAACTACTCCGCAGCATCATACCGCAGCATCATAACACAATTCCACCTTGAGGCTTTGTTCTTTTCGTGTTATGATGGGGAATAGCTGTATTTTTATCTATACTTACGGAGGAATTTTACATGGAACAGAATACCGGAGCCAAGCGCCCCGCCCCTAATAGACTCGCCTTGGTCAGCCTTCTGCTGGGTATTTCCGGGATCTTAAGCTGGTTTTACCCACCACTGCAGATCATCTTTGGTGCTTCTGCTGCCTTGACTGCATGGCTCTCCCGGAGAGACCGCCGTTTTACCGGAGCCGGAATTGCAGGATTCGTCATCGGGATCTTCTGCATTTTCCTGAGTTTTTTTATCTTTTTCCAGTATATGCTGGTCTACAATGTCGCTCAAGACCCAGCCAACTCTGAACTCATCCGCCAGGTCTACCACCAGGCGCAGGAAATTCTAAACAGTGTAGCACCTGCGGCACAGTAAACCATATTTTTAACGTATGAGGACCGTGGAAGCTGCCTTTGGCAACTTCCACGGTCCATTCTTTTACGCCCAAATTATTATTTTTTAAAACTCTGCCCGGATTCTCTGGCAGATCTTCGCGGTCTTTTCCAGCGCTGCAGCACAGTCTGCATATGCTGCTTCACTCATCTCACCGGTCAGGAGTGCAAACTCGTCGCTTAAGCTGTCCAACTTTACGACTTCTGCATTTCCAAATGCAGCAGCGGCAGCTTTCTCGAGTTCTGCTCCAGTTCCCTCTACGCGTACAAAATAACGATGTACAGAGGTTTTCTGGTCTGCAATCGCGAGGCGCTCGCTGCTCCAGCCAAGCACTACATGATGGTCTGCGTTCTCGACTGCTTCCATAATGTCTGCGATGACTGCACTGGCAGTCGGCAGTTTGCCTGCACCACTTCCATAGAACATCGCGGTTCCAAGCATATTTCCTTTTACCATGATTCCGTTGAATACATCATTCACAGCATACAGCGGATGGTCTTTTCCGATCATAACCGGTGCTACCCAGGCATGAACCTCTTCTCCGTCCATGCGGCTGGTTCCAAACAGCTTCACAGAGGTTCCAAGCTTGTCTGCATACTTGAAGTCCACATCGGTGATTTTGGTAATCCCTTCTGTGCTGATGTCCTCGTAGTTTACTTCTTTTCCTGTTGCCATCGCCGTGAGGATCGCGATCTTACGGCAGGTATCGTATCCTTCTACATCTGCTTCCGGGTTACGCTCTGCATAACCAAGCGCCTGAGCCTCTTTTAAGACTGTCTCAAAGGATGCACCCTCTTTGCCCATCTTGGTCAGGATATAGTTGGTAGTACCGTTTAAGATACCGGTGATCTCTACGATCTTCTCACCTTTTAAGCAGCGGTACAGCGGACGGATGATCGGGATGCCGCCGCCGACACTTGCCTCAAAGAAGAAATTTACATTCTTTTCTTTTGCAATGGCAAGAAGCTCGGTTCCGTATGCTGCCACCAGTGCCTTATTGGAAGTTACGACATGTTTGCCTGCTAAAAGACTTGCCTTAACAAACGGGTATGCCGGATTTAATCCCCCCATGGTCTCTACTACCACACTGACTTCCGGATCCTGCTCGATCACCTGAAAATCATGCACGATCTTATCTTCTACCGGACTTCCCGGGAAATCTCTTAAATCCAGGACATATTTCAGTGCTACATCCTGTCCGCAGCCTTTTTTGATCTGATCCGCATTTTGATCTAAAATCTCTGTCACGCCGGAACCGATTGTGCCATATCCCATGATTGCTACCTGTACCATTGCTCCGTCCTCACTTTTCTTTTACTTATATTTTAAGACAGTTTCGCATTGCTGTCATCCTCTGCTTTCTGTCCAGCTATCGCTTTTGTGATTCCTGTTCACACGCTGCGCAAACAGCCGCTTTTATTCTCTCGCAAGAATCTTCACATAGTGAATGCCGTCCTGATCCTCGATCTCTTCCACCATCTTGGAAACATTGCCGGTATTGTCTTTTACCTCCACCGACAAGGTTAATGTCGCTACACCATTGACCGGAATACTCTGATGAATCGTCAGGATATTCGCTTTGTAAACCGCCACGATATGAAGCAGGTCCGAAAGCAGTCCCTGTTCATCGTCCATCTGCACCACAAAGGTTACCGTCTTGCCTTTGGTGTTATCATAAAACGGAAAAATGTCTTCTTTGTATTTGTAAAAAGAACTGCGGCTGATGCCTACCCGCTCTGTTGCCTCCTGCACGGTTAACACACGCTCGGACTCCAGAAGCTTCTTGGCCTCCACCACCTTCAGCAGCACCTCCGGTACCGCCTTCTGTTTTACCACAAAATATTTGCTTTTCTCTTCTGGCATAACAACTCCTCCTGCGCACTCTCCATGTTCGTCCACTATGAACATTTGTGCTCACGTGGAAGATATTAGCACAAAAAAAGGCAGAGTGCAAGCATTTTCTCGCATACACTCTGCTTTCCCGTTTTAATTGTTCCTGTTCACGCATGCGTGCCCTGCAACTGGATTTTCTGAACGGAAAATCCCTGCCTGTGAGCCTTAACGCTTAGTCGTCCGCAGATGCCTTACGGTCCGGGCATCCCAGGCTCAGCCAGCGCAGGTAGGCACTGATAAACGGGTCCAGCCCGCCATCCAGGACATTTGCCACGTTTCCGGTTTCTTCCCCAGTACGCAGATCCTTGACCATGGTGTATGGCTGAAGAACATAGGAACGGATCTGGTTGCCCCAGCCGATTTCTTTGACATCACCGCGGATATCAGAAAGCTTCTCTGCATTTTCCTGCTGCTTGAGCATATACAGCTTCGCCTTTAACATCTGCATGGCTTTGTCTTTATTCTGGAACTGGGAACGCTCATTCTGGCACTGTACCACGATTCCGGTCGGAATAT
>OGWS01001176.1_pt1 | contig 22332 bp, 20 predicted proteins | sample 1576111 | NCBI WGS metagenome assembly OGWS01 (sample SAMEA3541534, study PRJEB24748) | human gut metagenome | biome: human gut; feature: human-associated habitat; material: faeces | place: China | collected 2012
CCCGTGGAAGAAACCATATCTATATATGTTTCAAGAAGGGAATCTCCCTTATGTGAACCATAGTTATTTCCAAAACTGATATTGATAACCATCGGCCGCCCCAAAGACAATGACTGACGCACCAAATAATCAATTCCCTGTATCAGTTCGGTTGTTCTTGGGAAAGAATTTTCTCTGGGAATCCCCATTTTGACCACTATCAGGTCACTCTCATAAGCTACTCCCTGATTGACTCCATCGGAAGCTCTCCCGTTTCCTGCCACGATTCCCAGCACTGAGGTTCCATGTCCACTGTAATCTACAGATGGAACAAGGCGCCTGCCCTGGTTTTCTCCAAGTGCAAGCGCCTCATCGATCTGCTCTTTCGTATATTCAGTTCCTGTCACATATCCCTGGGGTGGATTTCCCTGTATGCTCTGATCCCATAAACGTAAAATTCTGCTGCTTCCGTCTGCATTTCGAAAATCAGAGTGAAAATAATCCACTCCTGAATCCACAATTCCTGTCAGGATTCCTTTTCCTGTCAGTCCATTCCTGCCGGTCTGCACTGTGCGGATGCAGCTCGCTCCCTTTGCCTGAAACAATTCAAAATATAACCGTTTTGGCTTCTCCATAAATTCCACCTGCACTCTGTGGGAATACTTATCAATCTCACTTTCCGGCAAAGTTACCACTGCATAGCCGCCTAACAGTGGCACTACCTGAATTCCATTTCCAGCCAGACCACTTTCCGGTCCGCTATACTTTATGATCACATCCCATAACCTGGTTGCAGGATCATATCCTACATTAAGATTTCCCGACTTTCTGCGCTCCTGTGGTGTTGCATCCATCGCAAGATTTAAAAGGTTATCTATTTTCTGGTCCGGCATAAATGATTCCTTTTCATTATACACTTACTTATATTATATGTATTCTATGAGAATTGCTAATGCAGATAAATGCTCTGAGTGCATCAAACGGAATACAGCTTTTTACAACCTATAAATAAAAATGCCATCAGTTACAAACTTGTTCCGCAACTGACAGCATTTCAGCTTACAAATATTTCTGCATATCATCCCGCAGATTCTCTTCCATTCCAATAAGCTTCTTTGCAATGGAAATACTTTCGGACGACGCATCTTTGCATTGGTGCATGGCCTCTGTAATGGACTGGGTTCCCATGTTGCAGCCATTCATGATGATCTTAACCGCCTGTTTATTCTCATCTTCTCTGGTCATCATTTTTACACCTGTCGTCATCCACGAAAATGTGGATACCATAACACCCGGTTCTTTCTCCGGCTGGCCTGCGCGAAGAAGTATTTTGGAAATTTCCTCTTCCAGTTCCTTGTGTTTTGAACAGGATTTTTCAATCGTTGCTGCGATTTTGGCATCTGTCACATGATGCTGTACCTGTTCCATGCTCTCAATTCCCATCTTGCATCCGACACTGCATTCTTCTAATAGTTTCTTTGTGCTGTTGTCCATGTCTGTCCTCCTGTATAAAAATTTACTTTCTACATGGAAGATAGTATACGTACTTTTTGGCTATTTATGTATCTTTCCCGTTACTGGGTACGAAGTGTATAGTGGTTCAGTTGTCAAGACAAAAATCTAAGCTTTTTATAATGAACTGATATATGTAACTGGGTAGGGGAGAAAATCCCCCCTTAGGCTGCATGATCATCCAGTAACAGAATCGGATAATAGCAGGATGCCGGTGTTTGATTATTGAGTGCAGAATGACAACGTTCAAAGTTGTAAGTGTGCACATATTTACCGATTGCCTTCCGTGCTTCTCTGATATTGTTATATTGGGTCAGATATGCTTCCTCGTACTTGAAGCTTCGGAACCATCGTTCAATCATGATATTGTCAGCCCACCGGCTTTTACCATCCATGCTTTGACGGATCTGGTTCTCTTTGAGGAAATTCATGTACTCATTGCTTGTAAACTGACAGCCCTGATCTGAATTCAGGATAACAGGTTTTGCCACTATAAACGCCTTTTTTAACGCAGTTATGACCATTCTGGTATCCAGAGTATCATCGACTTCCCAGCCAACGATACAGCGGCTGTACCAGTCAATCACAGCGGTCAGATACAGAAATCCACGCTTAATGGGGATGTATGTAATGTCGATTGACCATGCCTGATTTGGACGGTCGATAACGGCGTTACGTAGCAGATACGGGCAGACTTTAGCCTGTCGCATACGTTTAGAAAGGTTCATTTTTGGATAAATTGGATCAATCCCCATTTCATTCATATAACGGCGCGTTTTCCGGCGACCAACCTGATGCCCACGCTTCTTCAGTTGAGCAGACAGTTGTCGTGCTCCCCAGGCCGGATTATCCGTGTGTAATCGATCTATGATCGATTTGCAATCCAACTCCTCCTGAGATATGGGCATGCCCTTGTAATAAACACTGGTACGATTGATATCAAGAAGTGTAGCTCCTGTTTTAACTGGAAGTTCTTTAGTCTTCAAAAGGTTTTGGACTAAATTTACTCTCGTAGTCAGGTCCAAGTGTTTCTTCAGATTTTTTTTTCAACCAATCCACCTGCATGGTGAGCTGGCCAACTTTTTTCGCGTATTCGGTTTTTTCCTTGCGCTCTAAGGCGAGTTTCTCTTTCAAGTTGTCTTCTCTTGAATCATCGAAGACAACCGATGCTTTATCGAGGAATTTTTTTTTCCAGTTGCGAAGAAGATTCGGCTGAATGTTATTTTCGCTGGCAATTGTATTTAAGTCCTTTTCTTCTTTGAGCAGTTCAATGACTAACTCGGATTTGAATTTTGCGGAGAAATTTCTTCTTGATCGAGACATAAAAATGATTCTTCTTTCTATAGTGCTTACAGTATACCAGATTCATTAAAAAATGTCTCTCAAAGTGTCTTAAATTACGATACCATTATAGTAACTGGGTTTTCTCCTCACTGGACAACCACCCCGCAATCTGCTATATTAAACAGAAAGGCCATATATCACAGGGCCCATTCTGAAATGAAAAGGAGATAAAAACAATGGCAAATCCAGTAGTTACCATTACCATGGAAAATGGTGATGTGATAAAAGCAGAATTATATCCGGAAGTAGCGCCAAACACAGTAAATAACTTTATCAGTCTGGTGAAGAAAGGTTATTATGACGGTCTGATCTTCCACAGAGTCATCCGTGGATTTATGATCCAGGGCGGATGCCCACAGGGAACTGGTATGGGGGGCCCAGGCTATAGCATTAAGGGCGAATTCAGCCAGAACGGTGTAAAGAACGATTTAAAGCACACAGAAGGCGTTTTATCCATGGCAAGGTCCATGATGCCAAACTCTGCAGGATCCCAGTTCTTTATCATGCACAAGGATGCGCCTCATCTTGATGGTGCGTATGCAGCATTCGGTAAGGTAACAGAGGGAATGAACATTGTAGATAAGATCGCAAATGAGCGTACCGATTATTCTGACCGTCCGTTAAAGGAGCAGAAGATCAAATCTATGACTGTAGATACCTTTGGTGTGGATTATCCAGAGCCAGAGAAGTGCTGATCGATCGGGAAATGATGGGATCAATATTAAAATGGCAGAAAAACTCAAAAACGGTTCTCACAGGAGATAGAACAATATGAAACAGGAGCGCATTCTTTTAATAGAAGGAAGAAAATATACGCTTCTCATATCCGATGAACCACAGGCCCTTTTGGAGGCGAAAGCTTCCGAAAGGGCTGTTTTAGGCTGTATGAGTAGTGGGGAAACAGATGAGAAATCCATAGACAGCTGGGATTTAAAGGGGATTCCCTATGTAATTCCTTCCATAGAGTATGCCACAGATGAACTTACAGAGCTGATCCTGCGCCGTTATCTGGGGCTTCCTTGGCTGATCGATGAAACAGAAAGACTGGTCATTCGTGAATTTATAAAAGAAGATGCGAAGAATATATCGGAAGAAGAATATGGGAAGGAAGAAGAAATATTTCGTGATCCAGATAAGCTGGAAGCTTATATAAAGAACCAGTATGGATTTTACGAATATGGAACATGGGCTGTGCTAAAGAAAGCTGAAAAAAATGCAGTTAAAAAGGATAATGCAGTTAAAAAGGATAATACAGTCAAAAAAGATAATACAGTCCTGATCGGTATGGCTGGTGTTGGCAATCCACAGATCCCGGAAACTGCTTTGCAGGCTCTTCCGGCACTTCCGGACGGTTTGTGCTGGCTGGAACTGGGATACCATATTTTTAAAACCTACAGGAAAAATGGTTATGCAAAAGAAGCGGCAATTGCCATTCTTTCCTATGCCCATGAAGTTCTTTCCGCCAGACTTTGTGCCTGGATCGAGAAAAAAAACAAGGCTTCCTGCACACTGGCAGAAAGCCTTGGAATGGAAGCAGTAAAGATCAATTCTGGTCAAACAGCCAGTGAATGGCCCGAAGGGTATCTTCTGTATGCTGAGAAGATGCAACAACAGCCAGATAAGGAGAATGGATCACGGCTCCTGTAAGCTCAGAAAAATCCGTTGAATCCAGGGAAATAGCGGCAGCTATAGACTGGCCGCTTCCATTGTCTGTATAGAAGAAAAGTCCTTCCGTTTCAGCACGATCTTTTAAATCTTCCGGTAAAAAATCTTCCAGGTTTAAAAATGCATTCTGGGATCCATAGTGCTGGATGGTCTGTGGATCAGCAATTATAATATCCAGATTTCCTCCAGCAGACAGAGCTGCGATCTTTGCCATACTGGCATAAGCATATTGGGAGGCCTGGGGCTCATCTGTATTGATGAAAAGACCGGAATTGATCTCGATCAGATCCTTTTTTCCACAGCCAAGAGCGTCTTTCAGGCTGTTTTCCAATGGTTCTATAGAAGAATTGCCGCCGGAGTAGTCATTAACAATGGCAAGTGTAAGCCGTGTGGTAAAAGACTGGCGGTAAATGCTGCTGCCGATCACCCACAACATAGAGATAAAAAGTATGATCGCGATCATATGAAATTTATAATATTCTAAAATATACCAGATCTTGTCTTTGACAGACATGTGTTTTAGTTTTTCAAGTTCGCTATTCAGGTTTTTCTTCAGGTCCATGGTGTGTTCCTTTCAGGTCAGCATTTTTTTAGAAAAATGAGTGGATTACGAATATTTTAACATCATTAACTTATAGTATAGCTGAAAAAGCAGATACCTGCAACTGCCCATTTCCTTTTTACATTAGATATGATATAATGAGCCCAAAAGAAAAACAAGCGGCTGCGCAAGCAGACATTTGTTTTTCTAGGGCCATTAACGAACGAATCGCCTGCGTAAGCAGGCAGTAGAGCGCGAATGCGCAGGATTCGTGAGTGGACGAGAGCACAGGGAAAAAGTTGTAAAAACAACAAAATCACAAACAATGAGGAAAAAACACATGGAAGAAGCATTAAGCTGTATTGGACGGATGCCTATTTTTAATGGGATTGAGGAAGAGGAATTATATACATTGATCAAATGCTGCGATGGACAGATGGCGATGTTTGAAAACGATCAGTGGATTTTTCAGGCAGGAGAAGAGCTGGGGTATATCATGGTAGTTTTAAAGGGACGACTGGCAGTTGTTCAGGAAGATTTCTGGTATCAGCAAAAAGAGGTGATCTATATTATGCCGGGAGAGATATTTGGTGAAAATTATGCCAGTGCAGGTAATAAAACACTGCCTGTAAGCATCAAAGCAGCAGAAAAAAGTGAGGTACTGTTTTTAGATTACAAGCGTTCTCTTACCTTCTGTACCATGGCATGTCCATTTCACAGCATGATGGTCCATAACCTGATCAGTATCATGAGTACAAACAAAGGCCGCGCAGAGGAAAAATTAGAACATATATCCCAGAAAACAACCAGAGATAAACTACGATCCTATTTATCCTGTAGAGCTTTACAGGAAGGCAGCGGCAGTTTCGATATTCCATATAACCGCCAGGAGCTGGCTGACTACCTGGGTGTAGACCGCAGCGCCATGTCCAGTGAGCTTGGAAAGATGAAAGCAGATGGGATCCTGGAATTTAAGAAAAACCATTTTACATTAAAAAGATATTGACCCTGGTAGCATTAAAATAAAACTCCGGAGCACGATCTTGATGATCCAATGCTCCGGGGGTTTTTATTTCAATATCGGGTTTTATCAGGTTTTAATTTGCACTTTGCAGGATTACTTCTGGTTATTCTCTTTCTTCATTTCAGCTAACTTCATAGCACGAACCTTTAATGGAAGTCCGAACAGAGTGATGAAACCGTCTGCATCATGGTGGTCGTAAAGATCACCAGTTGTAAAGGATGCTAAGGACTCACTGTATAAGGAGTATGGAGAAGTGGTTCCGGCTTTGATGATGTTGCCCTTGTAAAGTTTGAACTTAACTTCACCGGTTACATATTCCTGAGTGGACTCTACGAATGCTTTTACAGCGTCACAAAGTGGGGTGAACCATTTTCCTTCGTAAACGATCTGAGCCAGCTTGTTGCCCATATCCTTCTTAACTTCCATGGTAGCACGGTCAAGAACCAGTTCTTCCAGCTGTTTGTGGGCAGCCATTAAAATGGTTCCGCCTGGAGTTTCATAAACGCCACGGGATTTCATACCTACTACACGGTTCTCAACGATATCTACAATACCGATACCATGCTTTCCACCCAGCTCATTTAACTTGCGGATAATATCAGAAACTTTCATCTTAACGCCGTTTACGCTGGTAGGAACACCCTTTTCAAAGGTCATAGTAACATATTCATCTTCATCTGGTGCCTGCTCCGGGGTAACACCCATAACCAGCATGTTGGAGAAGTTTGGCTCTAAGGAAGGATCTTCCAGTTCCAGACCTTCGTGGCTTACATGCCAGATGTTGCTGTCACGGCTGTAGCTGTGGCTGTGGTCAAATGGAAGATCAATACCATGCTGCTTGCAGTATTCGATCTCATCCTCACGGGACTGCATGGTCCATACGTCAGTCATACGCCATGGAGCGATGATCTTGATGTCTGGGGCAAGAGCTTTAATAGACAGCTCAAAACGGATCTGGTCATTTCCCTTACCGGTAGCACCGTGGCAGATGGCAACAGCGCCTTCTTTACGTGCGATGTCAACCAGTCTTTTGGCAATAGCCGGACGAGCCATGGAAGTACCTAATAAGTATTCATTTTCATAAACTGCATTTGCCTTTACACATGGCATAATGTAGTTGTCGCAGAAATCATCTACTAAATCTTCAATATATAATTTAGAAGCTCCTGACAGCTTTGCTCTCTCTTCCAGTCCCTCTAACTCTTTTCCCTGTCCACAGTCGATACAGCAGCAGACAACATCATAATTGAAGTGCTCCTTTAACCATGGAATAATAGCGGTGGTATCCAGACCGCCTGAATATGCTAAAACTACTTTCTCTTTCATAAGTACATCCTCCTGAAAATTATTTTGATATTTGCTTTGATATTTGTCCTGATTATGTTTTGCTTGATAAGCTTTCATAAATATACAACACAATGCAGAAAAATGCAAGCATAAAAATAGAAAATTTAAAAAGGTATTGCATATTATGCATTGCAGATGTATAATTATGAAATCTTATACAGATGAAAAATATAAAACCTTATAAAAACACACTTTTCAATTAAAGAAAAAGTAACTATAATAAGGTCGCAGGCTTTCATACTGTAGTCTGCTGCAGTTTATAAAAATAATTAAATAATGGAAATATATACAGAGGAGAGTAAAGATATGATAAAAGCAGGTATTATCGGATCTACAGGTTATGCAGGCGGAGAACTGGCAAGACTGCTGCTGCAAAGAGATGACGTAGAGATCAAATGGTATGGTTCCAGAAGTTATATCGATCAGAAATATGCTTCCATTTACCAGAATATGTTCAAGATTGTAGATGACAAATGTATGGATGATAATATGAAGGAACTGGCTGATCAGGTAGATGTAATATTTACGGCAACTCCCCAGGGCCTTTGCTCCACACTGGTAAACGAAGAAATCCTTTCTAAAGTAAAGATCATCGACTTAAGCGCTGATTTTCGTATTAAAGATGTAGCAGTTTATGAAAAATGGTACAAACTGACCCACGGATCACCGGAATATATTAAGGAAGCTGTATATGGACTTCCGGAAGTAAACAGAGATAAAATTAAGAATGCAAGGATCATTGCAAATCCGGGATGTTTCCCCACCTGTTCCTTCTTATCTACATACCCGTTAGTGAAAGAGGGACTGATCGATCCGAACTCTATTATCATTGACGCTAAATCAGGTACTTCCGGTGCAGGCAGAAGCGCTAAAGTTGACAGTCTTTTCTGCGAGGTCAATGAAAATATCAAGGCATACGGCGTGGCTTCCCACAGACACACACCGGAGATCGAGGAGCAGCTGTCCTATGCAGCAGGAAAGCCGGTGGTCATCAGCTTTACACCTCATCTGGTTCCAATGAACAGAGGTATCCTGGTAACTGCTTATGCTTCCCTTACAAAAGAAGTGACCTGGGAAGAGGTAAGAGCTGCTTACGATAAATATTATAAAGATGAATATTTTGTACGTGTTCTGGATAAGGATGTAGTTCCCCAGACACGCTGGGTAGAAGGAAGTAACTTTGCAGATGTAAACTTTAAGATCGATCCAAGAACTAACCGCATCGTTATGATGGGGGCAATTGACAATATGGTAAAAGGTGCTGCAGGACAGGCCATCCAGAACATGAACTTAATGTTTGGCCTTCCGGAGAATACAGGATTAAAGCAGATCCCGATGTTCCCATAAATGTGCTTTCGGGAGTACATAATAGATAAGCAGCCGGAAAGGAATAAAAATGGCAGGGACAATGGATATCCTGGTTCGGGAAATGACCATGGAAGATTATGATCAGGTATATAAATTATGGACGAAGATATCAGGCTTCCGTATCAGGAGCATTGATGATTCAAGAGAAGGGGTGGAACGCTTTTTAAAGCGGAATCCAACCACCAGCGTAGTGGCAGTCCAGAACGGGCATATCATTGGAAATATCCTTTGCGGACATGACGGACGTACCGGGTGTTTTTATCATGTATGTGTAGAAGACAGCTATCGTCATCATGGGGTCGGTTATAAAATGGTACGTGCAGCCATTAAAGCCATGCAGAAAGAGGGCGTGAGCAAGATTTCCCTGGTGGCATTTAAAGATAACCACATTGGAAATGCGTTCTGGCAGGGGATTGGCTGGACAGAACGTGAAGATTTTAACAGCTATGAGTTCATTTTAAATGAAGAAAATATTATCAGATTTGTAAAGTAAAGAGCGCAGGGAAAAACAAGCGGCTGCGAAGCAGACATTTGTTTTTCACAAGCCTTTAACGAGCAAACAGTCTGCGATAGCAGACAGTAGAGCGCGACAGCGCGGGTTTGCGAGTTTGAAAAGAAAGGAATTAAATCATGAACGAAAAGATAAAAGTGATTGAAGGCGGCGTTACCGCAGCCAAGGGCTTTATGGCAGCATCTACAGCAGCAGGTATTAAATACAAAAACCGTCAGGATATGGCGATGATCTACAGTAAGCAGCCTTGTAAAAGTGCAGGAACCTTTACCACAAACCTGGTAAAAGCAGCTCCTGTAAAATGGGACAAGAACCAGGTAACAAGCGGCGCTGATGCCCAGGCAGTGATCATCAATGCAGGTATTGCAAATGCATGTACAGGTGAAGAAGGAATGGGCTACTGTGCACAGACTGCAAAGGCTGCTGCAGAAGTCTTAAGAGTTGCAGAGAATGGCGTTTTAGTTGCTTCTACCGGTGTTATTGGTATGCAGCTTCCTATTGACAAGATCGCAGCAGGGGTAAAGACTATGGCCCCCCTTCTCGGTGACAGCCTGGAGAAAGGTACAGAAGCATCTAAGGCCATTATGACTACAGATACAAAAAACAAGCAGGTAGCCGTACAGATCGACATGAATGGAACGATGGTTACTATTGGTGGTATGTGCAAAGGCTCTGGAATGATCCACCCAAATATGTGCACAATGTTAAGCTTTGTTACAACTGATGCAGCCATCAGCAAGGAACTGCTTCAGGAAGCATTAAGTGAGGATATTAAAGATACTTATAACATGATCTCTGTAGATGGCGATACTTCTACCAACGATACTGTTCTCCTTTTGGCAAATGGTCTTGCAGGCAACAGGGAAATTACAGAGAAAAATGAAAATTACGCATTATTCTGTGAAGCATTAAACTACATCAACGAAACTCTGGCTAAGAAAATGGCAGGTGATGGAGAAGGCTGCACAGCATTATTTGAAGTAAAGATCGTAGGTGCACAGACAAAGGAGCAGGCAAAAGTTTTAGCAAAGTCTGTTATCACTTCCAGCCTGACTAAGGCAGCTATTTTCGGACATGACGCAAACTGGGGCCGTATTCTTTGTGCAATGGGCTATTCAGGGGCTCAGTTTGATCCGGAAAAGGTAGATCTGTTCTTTGAAAGTGCAGCAGGCCATATGCAGATCATCAAAGACGGCGTTGCAGTAGATTACAGCGAAGAAGAGGCAACCAGGATCCTTTCTGAGCCGGAGGTTACTGCCATTGCAGATATTAAAATGGGTGATGCCCAGGCAACTGCGTGGGGCTGTGACCTGACCTTTGATTATGTAAAGATCAACGCAGATTACCGCTCATGATCATTTTTCCATAAAGACACTATAAAAATATAAAAAGCATCCCCAAAGCGTTCTCACAAAATCGGGCGCAACTGACAAAAAAGCGTTCTCACAAAATCAGGCGCAGAAAGATTCCGGGAGAACATTAAATATATCAGGAGGAACCAGACATGAACCTTGAACCAATGCAAAAAGCAGCAGTGCTCATTGAGGCACTGCCATACATTCAGCGTTTTAACCGTAAGATCGTTGTTATTAAATACGGCGGCAGCGCCATGGTAGACGAAGAATTAAAGAAAAAAGTCATCCAGGACGTGGTATTGCTTAAATTAGTAGGATTTAAGCCAATTATCGTACACGGCGGCGGCAAGGAGATCAGCCGCTGGGTTGGAAAAGTAGGCATGGAGCCACATTTTATCAATGGCTTGCGTGTAACTGACGAGCCGACCATGGAAATAGCAGAGATGGTATTAAATAAAGTAAATAAGAGCCTGGTACAGCTGGTAAATGAACTGGGCATCAAGGCAGTAGGCATCAGCGGCAAGGACGGCATGATGTTAAAATGCCATAAAAAGCTTTCCAAAGGTGAAGATATCGGCTTTGTAGGCGAAGTTGACAAGGTAGATCCACAGGTCATTTATGACCTTTTAGAGAAAGACTTTTTACCGATCATCTGTCCTATTGGATATGATGAGAATTTCTTAAGCTATAACATCAACGCAGATGATGCAGCCTGTGCCATTGCAAGAGCTGTAAAGGCAGAAAAGCTGGCTTTTTTAACAGATGTAGAAGGCGTATACAAGGATTTTGAGGATAAGAGTTCCCTTATTTCGGAAATGACCGTAGAAGAAGCCCAGGCCTTTGTAGACAGCGGAAGCTTAGGGGGCGGTATGCTTCCGAAGCTGCAGAACTGTATTGATGCTATTGAAAATGGTGTTTCCAGAGTGCATATCCTGGACGGGCGTATTCCACATTGCCTGCTTCTGGAGATCTTTACAGATAAAGGTATTGGTACTGCTATTTATAATTCCAAGGAAGATGTGAGGTATTATCATGGCTGATGAGAAAATGATCGATCGGGCAGAACATGTCCTGTATAAAACATATAACCGTTTTCCTGTAGTATTTGATCATGGAAAAGGTGTAACCTTATGGGATACAGAAGGAAATAAATATCTGGATTTTGGCGCAGGCATTGCTGTTATGGGACTTGGATACTGTGACGAAGAGTATACAAATGCAGTGAAGGCCCAGATGGACAAGCTGACCCATATTTCCAATCTGTTTTACAATCAGCCGTCTATTGATGCTGGTGAAAAGCTGTTGAAGGTATCTGGAATGGATAAAGTATTTTTTACTAACAGTGGTACTGAGGCTATTGAAGGTGCATTAAAGATCGCAAAGAGATATCATTACAATAAGCTTCATGAGACTATGGGAGATGGCTGTGATGGCTGTGAGGAAAAAGAAGTGGATATGACTGGTGAGATCATTGCCATGAACCATTCTTTCCATGGAAGAAGCTTAGGCGCTTTGTCTGTAACTGGAAATGCACATTACAGAACTCCCTTTAATCCACTGATCCCAGGCGTGCGTTTTGCTGATTTCAATAATCTGGAAAGCATAAAGGCACAGATCACAGACAAGACATGTGCCATTATCATGGAGACTATCCAGGGAGAAGGCGGCATTTATCCTGCAACAGAGGAATTTTTAAAGGGTGTCCGTGCACTTTGCGATGAGTACGATCTGCTGCTTATCTTAGATGAGATCCAGTGCGGTATGGGACGTTCCGGAGAAATGTTTGCATGGCAGAAATATGGTGTAAAACCAGACGTGATGACGGTTGCAAAAGCTTTGGGAAATGGTGTACCTATCGGTGCATTCTTAGCCTGCGGCAAAGCAGCTGCTGCTATGGTGCCTGGTGATCACGGAACTACCTATGGTGGAAATCCACTGGTAACAGCCGCTGCAGACGCAGTTCTGGATATTTTTGAAAAACGTCACATTGTAGATCATGTAAAAGAAATCGGAGCATATTTGTACGAAAAGCTGGAAGGCTTAAAAGATAAGTATGAGGTGGTAAAAGACCATCGCGGCACAGGTCTGATCCAGGGAATGGAATTTACAGTTCCGGTAGGTCCCATCGTATCTAAGGCATTGTTAGAGCAGAAACTGGTACTTATCAGTGCCGGCGCCAACATTATCCGTTTTGTTCCTCCACTGATCATTGAAAAGAGCGATGTAGATGAAATGGTTAAGAGACTGGAAGCAGTTATTGAGAAATAGTTACAACTAAATGACATTGGTCTAGCCATGACACCTTCTTGTTTCCATATTTATGAAAATCGCAACAAAATATGGCAAAAGTGAATGAATAATGAACTGCATAGTTCAGAAAACACGACAAAATAACAAAAAATACAGTTTTTTCCCCTCCTGATTTCTGGTAGACTTAAGTCAACAGAAAAGACAGGAGGGTTTTTATTATGAAGAAAAAACTTGCATTGTTACTGGCTTGTACCATGGCGTTAAGCCTGACAGCATGTGGCGGTTCAAAACCGGCTGCAACAACAGCAGCTCCGGAAACAACCACAGCAGCAGCTGCAGAAAGCAGCGCAGAGAGCAAAGCTGATGAGAAAACAGAAGCAGCCGGCGGGGATATGGATGCTCTGATCGAAGCAGCTAAGGCTGAAGGCGAATTAACTGTATATGGTTCCTGCGAAGAGGAATACTTATCAGCTGCCTGCCAGAACTTTGAAAAACTCTATGGAATTAAGACAAAATACCAGAGACTTTCTACTTCAGAAGTTTATACCAAGGTTTCTGAAGAAGCAGGAAAGCCTTCAGCAGATGTATGGTTCGGCGGAACAACTGATCCTTATAATGAGGCAGTTGCAGCAGATTTGTTAGCGCCGTATGATGCCATGAATGCAGTAAACCTGATCAGTGATGATTATAAGGATCCTACTAATTGCTGGTATGGTATCTACAAGGGCATTCTGGGATTCATGGTTAATACAGAAGAGCTGGAGCGTTTAGGTCTGGAAGCACCTAAGACATGGGATGATCTGACAAAGGAAGAGTACAAGGGACTGATCATGATGTCCAACCCAAATACAGCTGGTACTGCTAAACTGGTCATCAATACAATGATACAGATGAAGGGGCATGATGAAGCTATGGAATACTTCAAGGCTCTGGACAAAAACATTGCACAGTATACCAAGTCCGGTTCTGGTCCTTCCAAGATGGTTGGCCCTGGTGAGTGTGTGATCGCTATTGGTTTCTTACATGATGGTATTTATCAGATCCTTCAGGGATATGACAATATCCAGTTAGTTGTTCCGGAAGATGGAACTTCCTTTGAAGTTGGCGCAACCGCTATCTTTAAGGGAGCAACTCATCCAAATGCAGCAAAATTATGGATCGAGTATGCATTATCTCCTGACTGTGTAGACCATGCAAAAGAGAATGGTTCTTATCAGTTCCTGGTATTAAAGAATGCAACACAGCCAGAAGAAGCTGAGAAATTTGGTCTTGATATGAACAATACCATTGACTATGATTTTGCAGATGCAAAAGAGAACAGTGCGAAGTATGTAGAAGACTTCTTCGAAGCATTAGGAAGCACATCTGATGGCGCAGACTCCAGCCGTTTCTTAACTGAGTAATGAAGAGGCTGCGAAAAGTCATTATTAAAAAGAAAGTAAAGCTTATGTAAGTTAAGCTAAGCAGAAAATGCTGCGTGATGGAATAAACATTGCGCAGCATTTTCAAATCAAAGGTATACTAAGGATTTAAAGTTTAGAAAAGGGGGTCTTACAATGGCCGGAAAACAAAGTGCACAGCTGGAACGGAAGAAATTTTTTGCTGACCCGATCATGGTCTCAATGATCGTTGTCCTTCTGGTTTTTCTGGCGCTGTTTATCCTGTATCCGCTGTTAATGCTGTTAGTGGACAGCTTTTATGCAGAGGGAACCATTACACTGGATGTATTTAAACGTGTTTTAAATCTGGAACGTTTCCGCAATGCATTTAAAAACACACTTACACTTGGATTTATCGTAGGTTTTGCTTCTACAGCCATTGGTTTATTATTTGCTTATGTAGAAGTATATGTGAAGTTGAAAACAAAAATACTGGAAAAGTTATTTGGTCTGGTATCCATGCTTCCTGTAGTATCCCCGCCATTTGTGCTGTCTTTGTCCATGATCATGCTGTTTGGGCGAAGCGGTATCATCACCCGTTCCCTGTTAGGAATTTATGATTCTAATATTTACGGGCTTTTAGGCATCTCCGTAGTCCAGACACTTACATTTTTCCCTGTATGTTATCTGATGTTAAAGGGACTGTTAAAGAACATTGACCCGTCACTGGAAGAAGCGACCAGAGATATGGGAGCTACCCGCTGGAAAGTGTTTACAAGCGTAACTTTCCCACTTCTGCTTCCAGGTCTTGGAAATGCATTCCTGGTAACATTTATTGAGTCTGTAGCAGACTTTGCAAACCCGATGCTGATCGGTGGTTCCTATGATACTCTGGCAACTACCATTTATCTGCAGGTAACAGGTGCTTACGACTCCACAGGTGCAGCAGCCATGTCTGTGGTCCTGCTTTCACTGACTGTTATCCTGTTCCTGATCCAGAAATATTACCTGGAGAAGAAAACAGCAGCTACTCTTACTGGCAAAGCTTCCCGTATGAGAATGCTTATTGAAGATAAGAGCGTAACTGTTCCGCTGACTATTTTCTGCGGCCTGGTAGCAGCTTTCGTGCTTTTAATGTATATCATGGTTCCGTTTGGCGCACTGTTCACCCTTTGGGGAAGAGATTACAGCTTAAGCCTTAAATGGTTCCAGTACATGTTTAAGACCAGTGGACTAAAGGCATTTAAGGATTCCTTTATACTGTCCCTGATCGCAGCTCCTCTTACAGCACTTTTATCCATGGTCATTTCCTATCTGGTTGTTAAAAAACGCTTTAAAGGAAGAAACTTTATTGAATTCGTGTCTATGTTAGCAATGGCAGTACCTGGTACTGTTCTTGGTATTGGATATATCCGTGGTTATGCAAATGGTCTGTTCCGCAGCGGCTTTATGAGCGGTCTTTATGGAACCGGTGCTATCCTGATCATCGTATTTATCGTTCGAAGCCTTCCTACCGGTACACGAAGCGGTATCTCCGCTCTGCGCCAGATCGATAAATCCATTGAAGAGTCCGCCTACGACATGGGTGCAAATTCAGCAAGAGTATTTATGACCGTTACGTTACCGCTTATTAAGGATTCCTTCTTCAGCGGCCTGGTAACTGCATTTGTCCGCAGTATTACCGCTATTTCAGCAATTATCCTGTTAGTAACTCCTGACTTCCTGCTGATCACCTGTCAGATCAATGAGCAGGCAGAAAAAGGAAACTACGGTGTTGCCTGTGCTTATGCAACCGTATTGATCATCATTACCTACGGTGCAGTGCTGATCATGAATACGCTGATGAAATTCTTCGGAGTCAGCAGAAAAATCAAAACGGAGGAATAGGTTATGGAAAAGCAGAAAAAAGGTGTTCGTCTGGAACATATTTCCAAAATATATAATGATCCGAAAACAGGAAAAGAATTTTATGCGGTACAGGATACTACACTGGATATTGAACCAGGTACGTTTGTTACCTTACTGGGACCTTCCGGCTGTGGAAAGACTACCACACTGCGTATGATTGCAGGTTTTGAAAGCCCGGATGAAGGTGAGATCTACTTAGGTGATGAGGCTATTAACAGCCTGACGCCAAATAAACGTGACACAGCAATGGTATTCCAGAGCTATGCCCTGCTGCCACATTATAATGTATTTGACAACGTAGCTTATGGCTTAAAGATCCGTAAGCTGCCTAAGGAAGAGATAAAAGAGAGAGTTTTAAACATCCTGAAGCTGGTAGAAATGGATGGAATGGAATCCCGTATGACCAACCAGCTTTCCGGTGGACAGCAGCAGCGAGTTGCTTTAGCCCGGGCTCTGGTCATTGAACCAAGTGTCCTGCTTTTTGATGAGCCATTAAGTAACCTGGATGCAAAGCTGCGTGTGACAATGCGTACTGAGATACGTAAGATCCAGCAGAAGGTAGGAATTACTGCGATCTATGTAACTCATGACCAGTCAGAGGCGATGAGTATTTCTGATAAGATCATTATCATGAGCAAAGGTAAAGTAGAGCAGATCGGTACTCCAAGAGAAATCTACTATCATCCAAAGAGCCGTTTCGTAGCTGACTTTATTGGTGAAGCAAACTTCTTAAAGGCGAAGGTTAAATCTGCTCAGGGTGAAAAGGCTGTGATCGATGTTATTGGTGAAGAGATAGAGGTCAATAATTATGGTGAGAAGGCAGCCGGTGATGATGCCAGTCTGGTTCTTCGTCCGGAAGCAGTTGTTCTTTCTGAAAAAGGACTTCTGGAAGGAACGGTTATCCTGTCAACATTCATGGGTTCCTATCAGTATTATCAGGTAATGGTAGGTGATATGGAGATCCAGATCACAGACTACAATCCTGTAAACCGCCGGATTTATGAAGTAGGCGAAAAGGCATATCTGGACTTTGATCCTCATGGGGTTTATATCCTGTAAGAGTAGTTGTTTTGTAAAGAGTATACAAGTGACTTGTAAAAGCGTATCCAGAAAAGAAAAAAGCTTTGGATACGCTTTTTTACGGTTATACGCATTTGTGTGCAGGTACGAAGACCCTATAGCCGCCTGACAATGCTTTCATAGTAAAAAAATGATAAATCTGATATATATTAAAACAGATGATTTTCCTGTATAATAAGACCTATCAAAGAAATATAAAGGCACAATTAAATTTTTATAAAGAAACAGCGAGAAAGACTCGAGAGGACATAAATCTGAAAAGGAGAAAAGTATGTATTACGTTGATGAATATAAGGCAGACAGAAACCGATATGAGACTATGCAGTACAATCGCTGCGGAAAAAGCGGCCTGAAACTTCCTGTAGTGTCTTTGGGATTGTGGCACAATTTCGGTTCTAAAGATAATTATGACATGATGAAGACGCTTTGTTTCACAGCTTTTGACAATGGTATTACCCATTTTGATCTGGCGAATAACTATGGTCCGATCTATGGATCAGCAGAGGAAAACTTTGGACGGATAATGCGTGATTTTTTACGTCCGTACAGAAATGAGCTGATCATTAGTACTAAAGCCGGATATGACATGTGGGATGGCCCTTATGGAAACTGGGGTTCCAGAAAATATCTTATTGCCAGTCTGGATGAGTCCTTAAAGAGAATGCAGTTAGACTATGTGGATATTTTCTACCATCACAGAATGGATCCGGAAACACCATTAGAGGAAACAATTCTGGCTTTAGATCAGATTGTCCGTTCTGGGAAGGCACTGTATGCAGGAATTTCCAACTATGACGGAGTTCATGCAAAGAAGGCACTGGAGATCGCAAAAGAAATCCACTTACCTCTGATCATCAACCAGAACCGTTATAATATCTTTGATAGAACAGTGGAAAATAATGATTTAAAGGCTTATGCCCGTGAATCTGGAATGGGTCTGATCTGTTTTAGCCCTCTGGCGCAGGGAATGTTATCTGAAAAATATATTAACGGCATCCCGGCTGACAGCCGTGTTGCAAGAGATGGACGATTCCTTCATGCAGAAGATATTACTCCGGAAAAGATTGAAAAGATCAAAAAGCTGGATGCTCTTGCAAAAGAGAGAGGGCAGAGCCTTCCACAGATGGCACTTTCCTGGCTGTTAAAAGACAGCGATGTTACCAGCGTATTGATCGGTGCTTCCAAACCAGAGCAGATATTAAGCAATATTGGGATTATAGGACATACAACATTTACAAAAGAAGAACTGGATTTGATCGATCAGATTTCCAAAGAACAGTAATTAAGCAATAATGTGGCAGGTGCTATAATGATGGGAGCAGTAAAAGGGTGATGGCAGGAAATATTCCATATTTAAAAAGAAGAGGTACATACAAGGATGTTTAGAGGAGGCCATAAGAATAAAAAAATACATTTATTGCGTCTGGCAGTGATGACAGCTTTTCTGTCCCTCTGTCTTTCCGGCTGCGCTATGACACATTCTATGAAAAACCGGGAAGGAAGTGCTGAAACAGATGCAGACAGTCTGGTTGTATACAGCCCCCATCCTTTGGATTTTATTAATCCCATTGTGTCTGAATTTGAGGCTCAGACAGGGATTTCAGTGCAGGTGCGTACTGGGGGGACCGGAGAACTTTTAAAATGGGCCAGAGAAGGGGACGAGCCGGTATGCGATGTATTCTGGGGCGGTTCTTTGTATGCAGCAGGGGCAGGAAAAGACCTGTTTGAGCCTTATATCAGTGAAAATGAAGAGTATGTCCGGGAAGAATTTAAAAATAAAGAAGGAAATATGACCCGGTTTACAGATATTCCCAGTGTACTTATGGTCAATACCAATCTTCTTGGTGGTATGAAGATCCAGGGATATGAAGATCTGTTGGATGAACGGTTAAAAGGAAAAATCGCTATGTGCGATCCGTCCACATCTTCTTCTGCCAGTGAACATCTGATCAACATGCTTTATGCTATGGGAGAAGGCAATCCGGAAAAAGGCTGGGATTATGTGGAAAAATTTTGTAAAAATCTGGATGGCATGCTTTTAAAAAGCTCATCAGAGGTATACCAGGGAGTGGCAGAAGGACGTTATACAGTAGGGCTTACCTTTGAGGAAGGCGGTGCTGGTTATGTATCCAAAGGAGCACCTGTAAAGCTGATCTATATGAAGGAGGGGGTCATATCTACTCCTGATGTGGTATGTATTGTGAAGGGAAGCAGACATAAAAAAGCAGCAGAGGAATATGTGGATTTTGTGACAGGAAAAGCAGCCCAGACTGTGATCGCTGACAGTTTAGACCGCCGGTCTGTGCGGAAGGATGTGGAAGCAGCGGCTTATCTGCCAGATAAAGAAGAAATCTATATGCTCACAGCAGATGAAAATATGGTCAATGAAAAGAGGGAGCAGTGGAAGCAGAGGTTTACAGAAATTTTTACATACTGTACACAGGCAGAAACTTGTGAAAACGAAAGTACAGCAGGATTACATAGGGAGGTGTCCGGGAAATGAAACGGGAACGTTATTTTCAGGATGAGTTATGGCGGATGTTTGTTACATATGCCATTCTTCCGGCAGCGTTGTTTACATTTATCTGCGGTGTTCTTTTTATGACAGTCCTGCTCCATGGAAGAGAAAGGGCAAACAGGGAATACCTTTCCTATGTGAACGGACGGGTAAATCAAATGGTGGAAAGCTGTGAACAGGGAATTGAAACTCTGGCAGAACTTCCACAAGCAGTATCAGGTCCTGGTTATGTGTTGGAGCGAAACCGTATTTTTCAGAGTTTTTATGGGATTTCCGGGCAGGTGGGATATGAACCGGAAATGTATCTGGTAGACCAGGGAGGAAGGCTGCTTCTATCTAATAAAGAAAAGCTGCCCTCCTATCTCAACAAGAGACAGGATGTAGAGTGGGGAATCTATGCGGATATGGATGCCAGACCGGGACAAACGGCCTTCCGGCTGATGAATGGCTGGGACAACGGGGCAAGTACGGCGGTGTTTGGCCGGTGGGTGAGTTCAGAGGATGGAAATGGGCGATATATTATCCTTGCAGTACCCGGCAGCGGGCTTTTAAGGACGCTTGCAAGATCTGGGGAGCAGGTGGCAGTAACAGACCGCTATGGCTGGACTTATTTTTGCAATAACACGCTCTTTCTTACAGACAGCAACCAGGTGCGCCCGGCATTAAAAGAGTCAGGAGCTTATATGCGTCTGGATCAGAAGATTTATTTTATATCGAAAAACAGCCTGGAAAATGGCTATTTCTCTATATATGTTATGTCTGATGTGCAAAATGTGCTTACATCCCTGATCTTTGCCGGTATACTGGTAGCAGTGGCTCTGCTTATTATGACTGCCTGGGTATTGTTCCAGTCCAGGCAGGTGACAGAGCGAAAAACAGAAGATCTATATAAGCTGTTAGATGGAATGGAGCTTGCCAGACAGGGAAATCTGGAGCATACGGGAACCATTGACCGTGACAATGAGTTTAAGATGATTGCAGATGCTTATAACGAAACCATTACCAGTCTGAAAGAGCAGATGGAAAATAACCGGAAAATGACGGAGCTTCTGGCTCTGGCCCAGACCAAGCAGCTGGAGTCCCAGTTTAACCCACATTTTCTTTATAATACACTGGAAAATATCAGGTATATGTGCAGGCTGGAGCCGGAAACTGCTGAGAGAATGGTATTTTCACTGTCAAAACTGCTGCGATACAGTCTGGACGGCAGCAGAGAACAGGTAACTCTTAAAGAGGATCTGGGACATTTAAACAATTACCTTTCAATCCTGGAAAAACGGTTTGGAAGCCGGTTTGAATATAAGATCAATGTTGAGCAGGAGTGTATGCAGTGCCTGATCCCCAGGCTGGTCTTACAGCCGATGATCGAAAATTCTGTAAAATATGGTTTTGGAAATCAGTTAAATCTTCATGTAGAGTTAAAGGCATATATCCATGAGGAAAAAATGATGATGATCTGCCGGGATGACGGTGTGGGAATGAGTGCCACAATGGTTGAAAATTTACGTGCTCTTATGGACAGGAAAGAAGCACCAGGCAAACATTCCGGACTTTACAATATACACCGCAGGATCCAGCTTTTATATGGACATCCATATGGTGTGGAAATACGCAGTCTGGAAGGTCACGGAACTACTCTGGTAGTTACGCTTCCGGCGGTACATGACACAGGACAGGGGGAAAATAACGATGCTTCGTGTAATGATAGTGGAAGATGAGGACATGATACGCAAGGGTCTGGTATTTACCATAGACTGGCTTTCTATGGACTGCGTGGTAGTAGCAGAAGCTTCCAATGGACAGGAAGGCTATGAACGTATCCTGGAATACAAGCCGGATGTGGTGCTTACTGATATCTGTATGCCTTTTATGGATGGCATTGAAATGATACAGAAGGCATCGGAAAAGGTAAAATTTAAAAGCATTCTTCTTACCAGCTATGCAGAGTTTGACTATGCCAGAAGAGCTATTGAGGCCAGAGTCTGTGAGTATCTGCTAAAACCGGTAGATGAGGAGAAGCTAGCCAAGATCATGAAAAAACTGGGAGAAGAGATCACCAGCGTGCGCCAGGTGGAATATGCTATGGAACAGGCGGAACTGGAAGGGGGAAATCTGAATCTGGAATACTATATGAAGCTGGACCGCTCGGAAAATGGGTATGTTTCAAAGCTGATAGAAGCTATTAAGACCCGGTATGGGGAGAAGCTGAGCATTGAGTCTATTTCCGAGGAAATGGGAGTCAGTGCCAGCTATTTAAGCCGCAAATTTAAGGAGATCACAGGGCAGACCTTTCTGGATTTCCTGAATAAATACCGGGTACAGCAGGCAATCACTCTGTTAAATACCAGAGAATACCGGATCAGTGAGATATCAGAGGCAGTAGGTTTTTCTGATTATAAGCATTTTTGTTCTGTATTTAAGAAATATACTTTAAAATCACCTACAAAATTTGTAAAGGGAGGCTGACATAAGCGTCAGTCTCCCAGTTTTTTATCCGTTACTATACACGGGCAGACTTGTGTACAACCACTCGGTCAATTAAAATAAGGGA
>OGWS01001210.1_pt1 | contig 21918 bp, 23 predicted proteins | sample 1576111 | NCBI WGS metagenome assembly OGWS01 (sample SAMEA3541534, study PRJEB24748) | human gut metagenome | biome: human gut; feature: human-associated habitat; material: faeces | place: China | collected 2012
TTTTTAGTCTAAAAGAGCGTGTAAAAAATGATTTCTCATTTTTTCACACGCCCTTTTGTGCCGCATGGCATAGGAAGGCAGTATCGGCGGCACATGGGATGATCCGTGTCCATGCATGCGTGCCCAGCAACACTTCTTTGACATACTATAATATGGAAGACAACACTGGAGGATGGAAAATGTCCGATCAAAGCGCACAGTCTCAGTCCATGATCCGGTTTCAGGAAGCATATATGGAACAGGAAAAACTGCATAAGAGAAAGGTAAGAATCATAAGAAGTATGCTCCTTGTTTTATTTCTTGCCCTCTGGGAACTCTGTACCAGACTGGATATGATCGATGATTTCATATTCAGTTCCCCTTCCAGGGTTCTTTTTTGTTTTTGGAAGATGGTGCGGGACGGGAGTATCTTTTCCCACATCGGAATTACATTATTTGAAACCGTGTTAAGCTTTTTGATCGTTACGGTGGTTGGAATCCTGGCGGCGGTGCTTTTATGGTCCAGCCGGAGTGCATCGGAAATTCTGGAACCATATCTGGTCATGTTAAACAGCCTGCCAAAATCGGCCCTGGCCCCAATGCTGATCGTCTGGATGGGAAGCCATGTGCACACCATTGTGGCGGCATCGGTATCCGTTGCCGTGTTTGGCTCAATCCTGACGCTGCACACCGGTTTTTCCTCGATGGATCCGGATCAGATCCGTCTGATCTACGCCCTTGGCGGCAGCAAAAAGGATGTGCTATTGAAAGTATTGCTGCCAGGGTCCGTGCCGCTGATCTTGAGCAATATGAAGGTGAATGTGGGCTTATGCCTGGTTGGTGTGATCATCGGAGAATTCCTGGCAGCAAGGAGAGGTCTGGGGTATCTGATCATTTATGGCAGCCAGGTATTCCAGCTGGACTGCGTAGTTCTTTCGATTGTACTGCTTTGCCTGTTTTCGGCATTGTTTTATAAGCTGATCGCGCGGCGGGAAAAATCTTGATTTGCGTTTTTTCTTTCTCTGCCTGGCAAATGGTAGTATAATAAAAGAAAAAGTGCTTGGAGAGGTGCTGAATATGAGAAAACTGAATATGTGGTTATGGGGACTTTTGTCTGCTGTATCATTGGGGGTATGAGCTTGTGCTCAGGTACCACAGCAGGAAACAGCGGCTGTTGTGTCTACAGAGTCGCATGTTGCAGACCGTGTCTTGGCTGGAACATCGGCATTTGACCTGGCAGCAGTACCGGCTTATTCTGGTCAGCCATATATCGTTGTTCACGACAATGAACTGTATTTTGCGGATACGGATCTGACCGAAGATTCTTTCGAGACTTACAGTGATCTGGATTCACTCGGAAGATGTGGGACTGCATACGCATCTGTCGGAACAGATTTGATGCCGACACAGGAACGCGGAGCAATCGGGCAAGTGAAACCGTCAGGCTGGCATACCATTAAATATGATAATGTAGACGGAAAATATCTCTATAATCGTTGTCATCTGATTGGTTATCAGCTTACAGCGGAGAATGCCAATGAGAAGAATCTGATTACAGGTACCAGATATTTAAACGTTCAGGGAATGCTGCCTTTCGAAAATATGGCAGCAGACTATATCAAAGAAACCGGAAACCATGTTTTGTATCGTGTGACACCAATTTTTGAAGGAAACAATCTGCTGGCTTCTGGTGTGCTAATGGAGGCAGAGTCTGTAGAGGATAAAGGTGCTGGAGTTCTTTTCTGCGTGTATGTTTACAATGTGCAGCCTGGAATCGAGATTGATTATACAACAGGCGATAGTTCTGATTTCCAAGGTGAATCAACAAAAGAGCAGGTCACGCAAACTGCATCGTCAGAGCAGAACAGTACAGAAACCGTAGAAACTGCAAAGGTCACAGAAACCTATATCCTCAATACCAATACGAAGAAATTTCATCGTCCCTCTTGCTCATCCGTGAAACAGATGAAGGAAAGTAATAAAAAAGCTTTATCTGAGAGCAGGGATGCAATTATTGCTGCCGGGTATGATCCGTGTAAGAAATGCAATCCATAGAGGGCAGAATGAGTGCGCAGATAAAAACAGAATACAGAAAAAGAAATTAAAGTACTTGGAGAGGAAAAAGCGCTATGAGCAAAGTGTTAATCGTAGTAGATATGCAGAATGATTTTGTGACCGGTTCCCTCGGCAGCAAAGAGGCCAGAGAAATTGTTCCGAATGTAAAAAATAAAATTAAACAGTATGCAGATCGTGGAGACCGGATTATCTTTACACGGGATACACACGGAGAAAATTATCTGGATACCCCTGAAGGCAAAAAACTTCCGGTGAAACATTGTCTTCAGGGTACAGAGGGGTGGCAGATTGTACCGGGACTCGAAACAGAACATTGTGAATACGTCGATAAATCGACTTTCGGCTGGATGCATTGGGATGACTTTGGAACTCAGGATGAGATTGAACTGATTGGTGTCTGCACGGATATCTGTGTGGTATCCAATGCACTGATCCTGAAAGCAAAATATCCGGAGGCTGTGATATCGGTGGATGCAAGCTGCTGCGCAGGGGTGACGCCGGAAAAACACAAGGCAGCACTGGAAACAATGAGAAGCTGCCAGATTGATGTGAATGGAGAGGACTGAGTACTGTGATTTTTTTCGAAAATACCGCAGACGGAGGCAACATCAGTGTTTACTTTGGGTATTCTGACGGAAGTGCAGTAATTAAGCATTAGTAGAGGCAGAGCATTATGTGGTAAGGAAAACAGAAAACAGATAGAGAGCCATGCACGCTGCTGAATGATTTCAGTATGGGTGCATGGCTCTTTTTGTTAGACAGCGCGAAATGTCATGAGCGGTTGGAGAAATAATACAATAGGCAAATGCTATATCAGTATCTTCTTTTGATATTTTCCACACACTTAGACTTGCCTGAGACGGATGTGCAAAGCGGACAGATCACGGAAAATCAGACAAGTGTACTCCCGGTCCGCTGGAAAAATGTCATTGCCGGAATTGTGGGAATCCTTTTCGGCTTGTTTTTGATCTGGTTTGTGCTCTGGATCACCAGGGAACCGGATGAAAATAGACTGCCGGGAGAGGGGCGTTTTCTGGTGTTTGGGCCGGAGCTGTGTTATGAAGCGAGGTTTGCACCTGAAACTGCGATTGGAGCAGAAACATAGCCTGTTGGTCATGAGTGGAGAAGTACGATTGCGAAAGAAGGCAGCATCGAGCAGTACCGCGAAAATGCAAAGAACTACAATAATGTAGACTTTAACGCAGAACTGGTAGATGCAGCAGCCATCAAGAAAGATGTGGGCGACTACACTACCGCCAATACCAACGGAAGCGATAAGATCGAGATTACCGTAAACAAGATGTATCCGGGCTACGCACAGGCATTCCGCAGTGACATCTTAAACGTCGGAGATATCGCAGCGAAGCTGAGCAATGTGAAATTCACCGTAGGAAGTGATGAGCCGAGCCTGACTGAAGCAGCGAAGGCTATGTTAGGTATCGCAGTCTTTATCAATCAGGAGCAGTATCATCTTGCTGGCGGACAGAATGGCGAGAATGTCTTTAAGCTTGCAAAAGCACTGAACCTTGGAGACGATGCGTACTTTACCGTCGGAGAAGTTGAGTTTGTCCGCCTGTCCGCTCTGGAGCAGGCAGATCCGGAAGTACTGCGCACAGCTCTGGAAAACGCAGAGATTCTTTGCAGCCCGGCAACCGATAACCGCATGGATCTGTTCATGGGCGTAGCCATGGATCCGGATGCGAAAGGCCAGTACACAACCGGTTCTACTGCGATTATGAATAACGACAATGACGATGTAAAAGGTCAGGTTTCCGCTACAGACCATACTTGGAAACCTGATCTTTTTGCGTTTGGACTCCGAAAAGAAAGCTCTTTGATTTCCTCAAAATTGATGATAGAATAAACGTGGATACAGGAAAAATATGAGAAATTAGGAAATTGTGCATAATCACAAAAAAGTGTTTACATTTACCAGTTTGTATGGTAATATCATATATGTAATCGGTTTCCTAAATCGAGAGCGAAAGAGGACCTTAAAAATGAACATTAAAGAACTGGCTAGGCGTGCAGGAGTTTCTTCTGCTACTGTTTCAAGAGTATTGAATAATTCAGGTTACGTAAAAGAAGAAACAAGAAAAAAAGTACTGGAAGCAGTGGAAGAATATAATTACGTTCCCAATGCGCTTGCCAGAAACTTAAGTATTAAGGACAATCCCAGCATCGGAGTTATTATTCCGGATATTGAAAATGAATTCTTTTTTAAGGCGATCAGCGGAATCAGCGATGTGGCGGATGCCTTTCACTACAATATCGTATATTTTGGAACCAACGAAACGCTGAGCAAAGAACACGAGTCGCTGAATGTAGCAATCAGTCAGAGACTTAAGGGTGTGATTATTGCACCGATTTCCCAATTGGATACGCAAACCAAGGACAGCCTGATTAAATTGGAAGAATCCGGGATTCCGGTGGTATTGATTGACCGCGATATCAAGGGAGCACGTTTTGACGGCGTGTTTGTGGACAATTACGGTGGAGCTTACGATGGAGTCAGCGCACTGATTCAGAATGGTCACAAAAAGATTGCAGTGATTGCCGGACCAAGCACATCAAAGCCGGGAAAAGAACGGCTTGCAGGTTATAAACAGGCTCTCGAAGATGCAGGGATTCCTGTGCGGGAAGATTATATCGCATACGGAGATTTTAAACGCGAGAAAGCTTATGAATCCGCCAAATCTCTTTTGAAACAGCCGGATCCGCCAACAGCAATCTTTTCCTCCAACAACGAATCGACCCTTGGTTGTTTGAAATGTCTGACAGAATGCGGCATGGTTCCGGGGCGGGAAATCGCACTATTAGGATTTGATGATATCGAGACACTCCGTGTCATTGATTACAAACTTTCTGTCGTGGAGCGCGATGCAAAGCAACAGGGGGCTGAGGCCATGAAACTTCTCATGGAGTGCTTCGCGGACAGCAAAAACCGTCAGAGGGGAAAACGCATTCTGGTCCCATATCAGGTTGTACTCAGAGGTTCTGAACGGGGAGTTCATATGGAAAAGTGAAAATAGAAGAAATGATGTGTAGTAAGATACACATTTTTCTTTTCATCAATGTGTAACCGATTACACATTGACAATAATTCAACAAGGAAAAGGAGAGGGTATTATGAGTTTAAATCACATGATCGATCACACCATGTTAAAGGCTGATGCATCAAAAGAGACGATTATCCGCTATTGTAATGAAGCGAAGGAACATGAATTTGCATCCGTTTGTGTCAATACCTGTTTTGTGCCGCTGGTTTCTGAACAGTTAAAAGGAAGCAAGGTTAAGACCTGCTGCGTCGTAGGATTCCCACTGGGAGCAATGTTGACTTCGGCAAAAGCGTTTGAAGCTTCCGAGGCGGTAAAAGCCGGAGCAGACGAAGTGGATATGGTGATCAACGTCAGTGCCCTGAAAGACAAAGACGATGACTATGTCGAAAAAGATATCCGTGCAGTTGTGGAAGCTTCCAAAGGAGCAGTCGTAAAAGTGATCATTGAGACTTGTCTTCTGACTGATGAAGAGAAAGTACGTGCATGCGAGTTTTCTGTCAAGGCCGGTGCAGATTTTGTGAAGACATCTACCGGATTCTCCACAGGCGGTGCTACCGTAGAAGATGTGGCACTGATGAGAAAAACGGTTGGGGACCGTGCAAAGGTAAAAGCAAGCGGCGGTATCCGCACACCGGAAGCTGCAAAAGCACTGGTAGAAGCCGGAGCAGACCGGATCGGAGCAGGAAACGGAGTTGTGCTGCTGTAAAAGAAGACTGAACAGAGAGGGAAATGTCGTATGGGGAAAAAAGTAGTTGTATTTGGAAGTTTTGTAGTGGATCTGATGGGCAGAACCCCACACCTTCCGGCACCTGGTGAAACCGTCAAGGGAACGGTATTTAAGATGGGACCGGGCGGAAAAGGATTTAATCAGGGTGTTGCCGCACATAAAGCGGGGGCCGATGTAACGATGGTAACAAAACTCGGGCGTGATTCTTTTGCGGATATTGCATTGAACACGATGACAGAGCTCGGTATGAAGAAAGACAGGGTTTTATATTCCGATGATACCGAAACCGGATGTGCCCTTATTATGGTAGACGAGAACAGCAGCCAGAATGAGATCGTTGTTATCTTAGGAGCCTGCAACACCATTACCGATGCGGAGGTGGATTCCCTGGAAGACCTTCTGGATGGGGCAGAGTATCTGCTGACCCAGCTTGAGACGAATGTGTCTTCGGTAGAACGTATTGTGGATATCGCCTGCAAAAAGGGTGTGAAGGTGATTCTGAATACCGCACCGGTGCAGCCAATCAGCGATGAAGTGTTAAGTAAGGTTGATCTGATCACACCGAATGAGGTGGAGGCAGAGATTCTCACCGGAGTAAAGGTGGACAGTGAAGAAGCGGCAGACAAGGCGGCAGAGTGGTTCTTTGCAAAAGGTGTAAAGCGTGTGCTCATTACACTGGGCGGCAGAGGCGTTTACATCAATACCAGAGAGAAAAAGGGAATCATTCCGGCATATAAAGTAGATGCAGTTGATACGACCGGGGCAGGTGATGCTTTCAATGGAGGTCTTCTTGCAGCACTGGCCGAGGATAAGGACATCTGGGAAGCAGCGAATTTCGCAAATGCACTGGCTGCGCTTTCTGTTCAGAAGATCGGCACGACTCCGGCCATGCCACTCAGAAATGAAATCGATGAGTTTTTAAATACGCATAAAAATTAAGGGGGAAAGATTTATGCTGAAAACAGGAATTTTACATCCACAGCTGGCAAGAGTGCTTGCAGAACTGCGTCATAAAGACACGCTGGTGATTGGTGATGCAGGGCTTCCGATTCCGAAAGGGGTAGAGCGAATCGATCTTGGCTGGAGACCGGGAGATCCGGCTTATCTGGATGTACTGGAAGAAATCTTGAAATATATCGTGGTAGAAAAAGCAACGTTTGCAGATGAAGCACTCAGTGTGACACCGGAATTTCATGAAAAGGCGAAAGCACTGCTTCCGGAAAATCTTCCGATCGAGTATATTCCGCATACAGAATTAAAAGCCAGAAGTGCAGATGCAAAGGCCATTATCCTTACGGGAGAGTTTACGGGCTATACCAATGTAATCCTGACAGCAGGATGTGCTTATTAGTTATCAGGAAATCCAAAGGAGGCGGAAAATGGGGGATCGTGTTGTATTACGGCTGGAAGATATCGTGAAAACATTTCCAGGCGTAAAGGCTTTGGATGGAGTGAAACTGGATGTCAGGGAAGGAGAAGTCCATGCGCTCTGCGGAGAAAACGGAGCCGGAAAATCAACGCTGATGAAAATCATCGCAGGCGCGCAGGGGTATACATCCGGTCACATGTATGTCCAGGATCAGGAAGTGGTATTTCATTCAACCAAGGAAGCTGAAAAAATGGGAATCGCCATGATTTATCAGGAATTTAATATGGTTCCGGAGCTTTCCGTGGCAGAAAATATGTATCTTGGAAGACTTCCCAGGACCCAGTTTGGAAGTGTGGACTGGAAAAAACTTTACCAGGATGCGGATGAAGTTTTGAAGCGCCTGGGACTGAAATTCAGCAGCCACAGCAAAGTGAAAAATCTGTCGGTTGCGGAATCCCAGATGACAGAGATTGCAAAGTGCCTGACAATTGGCGCGAAAGTCATCATTATGGATGAGCCGACCGCGGCTTTGACCGATGAAGAAATTCAGATCCTGTTTCGGATCATTGCAGAATTAAAGGAAAAGGGAATTTCCATTTTATATATTTCCCACAGAATGGATGAAATCTTCCAGATTTCAGACCGGCTTACCGTATTTCGGGATGGAAAGTACATTGCGACCAAGAGCATTGGAGAAACCGACTATGATGATGTGGTATCCATGATGGTTGGCCGCAGTGTGACCAACCTCTACCCGAAGCGGAATTATGAAAAACAGGATGTAGCCATGGAGCTTCGCAAGGTAAACGGTAAGGGCGTTCACGATGTGAGTCTGAAGCTGCACCGCGGAGAAATTCTTGGTATCGCAGGACTGCTTGGTTCCGGAACGATCGAGCTTTCCAAAATCGTATATGGAGCTCTTCCAATGACAAGCGGGGAAGTGATCATCAATGGAGAAACGAAAGACTGTTCTTCTCCGAGAAAAGCCCTGAAAGCAGGAATTGGTTTTGTATCCGATGACAGAAAACAGGAAGGACTGGTTCTGATTCGGAATATCCGGGAAAATGTTTCCATGTCATCGTTAGACAAAATCAGTACAGGTGGTCATCTGAATAAAGCGAAGGAAACCGAAAATATCAATGCACAGGTAGAACGTCTGAACATCAAGATCAGCAGTCCGGCCCAGCTTGCCGGAAAACTGAGTGGCGGAAACCAGCAGAAAGTGGTATTTGCAAAGGTTCTGGAGGCAGATCCTTCCATCCTGATTTTGGACGAGCCGACACGAGGTGTCGATGTAGGCGCAAAAGCAGAAATTTATCAGATCATGGATGAACTGACCCGGCAGGGCAAGAGCATTATCCTGATTTCGACAGATCTGCCGGAGGTGATCGGTATGAGTGACCGCGTGGTGATCATGCGGGAAGGATATACCGTCCTGGAAATTGATAAATCAGAGATGAATCAGGAAACAATATTAGCTTATGCATCGGGAGGAGTCAGTGAAAATGAATAAGAAAAAATTAATCAATCAGATTAATATCTATCGCTCCGTGTTGATCCTTCTTGTAATCTGTGTATTTGCAACAATTTTGTCCCCGAGTTTCTTAAGTGTGACAAACCTGTTCAATGTATTTAAGCAGATCACGGTAGCAGGAATTGTGGGATGCGGTATGACATTTGTAATTTTAACCGGAGGCATTGATCTGTCCGTTGGATCGATTCTGGGTCTGTCTGGCGTTCTGGCATCCGGAGTGTTAGCCTCTACCGGCAATACAGCCGCAGCAGTAGCCGTATCCCTGATTGTCGGTGTGGCCTGCGGCGCAGTAAATGGATTTTTCGTATCCGTATGCGGAATTCCACCGTTTATTTCAACCCTTGGCATGATGACTCTGCTTCGCGGTGTGATTCTTGTCTATACAAAAGGATCTCCGATTCCGATCAAAGTAGATTCTTATAAGTTCTTCGGAAAAGGCAGCATTGCAGGAATCCCAGTTCCGGTTATCATCCTGATTGTAGTATTTTTGCTGGCTCACTATATTCTGACCCAGACTACCTATGGACGCAGTGTCTATGCAGTAGGAGGCAACCGGGAAGCAGCGCGTCTTTCCGGCATCCGCGTAAAGACCAGCGAATTTCTGGTTTACACATTGAATGGCTTGATGTGCGGCATGGCCGGACTGATTCTGACCGCACGTCTTGGATCCGCACAGTCTACCAGCGGAACCGGCATCGAGATGGATGCGATCGCTGCCGTAATCCTTGGCGGAACCAGCTTAAGCGGCGGTGTTGGTTTCGTACTGCCGACGGTTGTAGGTGCTATGATCATGGGTATCATCGATAACATCCTTACGCTAATGAACGTAAACCCGCATGCGACTAACATCGTAAAAGGTGCAGTGATTCTGATCGCAGTTCTGGTAGATAAGAAAGTAAAAGATCTGTCTGCAAAGGCAGAGTAAAGAAAAACGAAACAAAAAAATAATCCCTGCGGGGAGAAAATAAAAAGGAGAGTGTATTTATGAGAAAAAGATTGGGAGCAGCTTTCATGGCAATGGCAATGGTATGTGCAGGATTAACCGCATGCAGTTCTGGTTCTTCCACAAATGCGCCGGCTGAGACAAAGGCCGAGACCAAAGCAGAGGAAAAGGCAGAAGAAAGCAAGGACGAAGCAAAAACTAAGGATGGAGCAGAGAAGAAAGACGGTGGTTATGTCATCGGTCTGGCTATGAACACCCAGACAAACCCATTCTTCGTAGACGTAAAAGACGGCGTTCAGAAGGCTGCAGATGAGCATGGAATTGAACTGTATATTACTGATGCACAGGACGACCCGACCATCCAGATGAAGGATGTAGAGAACCTGATTACCAAGAATCCGGATGCAATCATCATCGATACCTGTGATTCCGATGCAATTGTTTCTTCCATCGAAGCCTGCAACGAGGCAGGCATTCCGGTATTCACCATGGACCGCGAAGCCAATGGCGGCGATGTGGTTTCCCACATCGGTTACGATGCAATCAAATCCGGTAAACTGGCAGGACAGTTTCTTGTAGACTCCCTTGGTGGAAAAGGCAAGATCGTAGAGCTTCAGGGAATCATGGGAACCAACGTTGCACAGCAGCGTTCCGAAGGATTCAACTCTGTGATTGCAGAGAATCCGGATATGGAAATCGTAGCTTGCCAGGTTGCAGATTTTGACCGTGCGAAAGCAATGAGCGTTATGGAGAACATCCTTCAGGCAAACCCGGAGATCGATGGTTTATATGCAGCAAATGACGAAATGCTGTTAGGTGCACTGGAAGCTATGGATGCAGCAGGCAGAACCGAGAGCATCGTAAAAGTAGGTTGTGATGCAATCGATGATACACTGGAAGCAATCAAGGGCAAACGCGTTGAGGCTACCATTGCAGAGCCGCCGTTCTTCCTTGGAAAAGCAATCCTGAACACCGCGTATGATTATCTGGAAGGCAAAGAAGTAGAAGCTCATGTCGTTCTGGACAACCAGCTGGTAACCCAGGAGAACGTAGATACCCTGGTAACCAAAGAGTGATCGAACATAAAAAACAGGATATGAGATAAGGGCAGGGGCCGTCGGAGAAGATCCGACGGCTCTTTCGTGTCCAGGTGCATCGTTTAGGCAGATTGTCTGTGAATTGCAGCCTTGTATCCGTTTTTACGCTGTGTTATGATACAAAGGAATTGCACCTTGGCGCGAACGAGAGAAAAGAAATGGAGAACGTTTCATGCAGGTATTGAATCAGGATATCAAAACAGGACAGTTTAAACAGATCTATCTTTTATATGGAGAAGAAGTTTTCTTAAAAAACAGCTACAAAAACCGCTTAAAAGAAGCCATCATCGGCGAGGACACCATGAATTTTGCGCGGTTCGAAGGCAAAGGTCTCGATGTAGACGAGCTGATCCGTCTGGCAGATACCATGCCATTTTTTGCGGAGCGCCGTCTTATTCTCATCGAAGACAGCGGATTTTTCAAAAGTGCATCCGATGCCCTGGTGCAGTATCTTCCGTCCATGCCGGACACCACCATCTTGCTGTTTGTGGAGACTGAGGTGGATAAGCGCAACCGTCTTTACAAGAAAGTTAAGGACATGGGTTACGCCGCAGAACTAAACCGCCAGGACAGTGCCCAGTTAGCCAGATGGGCAGGCGGAATTCTGGCGAGGGAGCAGAAAAAGATCACCAACCGCACGATGGATTTATTTTTAAGCATGACCGGGGATGACATGGAAAACATCCGCATGGAACTGGAAAAGGTCATCAGCTACACGCTGGGGCGCGATGTCATCACCGATGAAGATGTCATGGCGGTCTGCACGGTGCAGGTCACAAACCGCATTTTCGACATGGTGGCAGCTATCGTAAACCGCCAGACCCGGAAAGCCATGGACCTCTACGAAGACCTCCTGACCTTAAAAGAACCGCCAATGCGTATTCTCTTTCTGATCGCGAGACAGTTTAACCAGCTGTTGCAGGTAAAAGAACTGATGGCAAAGGGCATGGACAAGGGAACCATCGCATCGAAGCTGAAAATGCAGCCGTTTGTAGTAGGAAAGGTGATGCCGCAGGCCAGACAGTTCAGCCGGGAGCAGATTCTCTCGTACGTGGACTCCTGCGTGGAGACAGAAGAAGCAGTGAAGAGCGGACGGCTGCAGGATAGGCTCGCAGTGGAATTGCTGATTACGAAAGAGTATAAATAAAATTATTGATTTGTTCGGAAGTGAAGCTGACTACGCGGATCCATTTGTAGAACGGCTTCAGAATTCCGTTCGCCGAATAAAAAACAGTCGAAAAATGCGGGAACGCTATATGATGTATAATCTGTACATGGAAGAATATGTCCGGGAACATGCGGATGAAATCCGGGAAGAGGCATGACAATATTTCGGCTCATATTTTATGAGCTGTTTTGCCAGACAGGCAAAATCTATTTGGATACGTATCTGAAAATCGAGGTCATATCGACTGGGTTTCAAAAAGTTACAGAGGAATTCTATAAAACAGTCGTAATAAAAAATAAATTAGCCAAATTTCCTTGCTTTTTTCTCTCTTTCCTTATACCATTATATCTGTGCGGCAATCTGGTATGACAGATGAAGAAAAACTTTTTGACTTCAACACCATATCATATATTAAAAAACAAGCTGTCGAACAAGGGCGAAATAAGTCGTACGAATTTATTTGCCTTTGCCCTTTATAGGCATTAAAATAGAGACAGCGTTGAAAGGAGAGCGGAAAATGAACGGAGCAGACATCCGTTTTGTACATCTCGGAATTACGATCGAGCATCTGAAAAACAGTATTTCAGTATTCGGATTCCGGATTGCGTTTTATGGCATCATCATCGGAATCGGAATGCTGGCGGGCATATGGATCGCCCAGTCAGATGCGAAAAGGAGGGGGCAGGATCCCGAATTATATCTGGACTTTGCTCTGTATGCAATTATATGTTCCATTATCGGTGCGAGAATTTACTACGTGGTTTTTGAGTGGGATTATTACAAAGAAAATTTACTTCAGATTTTTAATTTGCGTGCGGGAGGTCTTGCAATTTATGGTGGTGTGATCGCCGGAACCATCACCATGATCGTGTATACACGCGTGAAAAAAATGTCGTTTTTTTCCATGGCAGATACGGGGGTACTGGGACTGGTCACGGGACAGATCATTGGCCGGTGGGGAAATTTCTTTAACTGTGAGGCCTTTGGTGGCTATACAGACAGTCTGCTGGCTATGCGGATCAAACTTTCGCTGGTGAACGAAAATATGCTCAATGCAGATGTTTTAAGTCACAAGATCGTGGAAAATGGAGTGGAGTTCATTCAGGTACATCCGACGTTTCTTTATGAATCCTGTTGGAATCTGTGCCTGCTTCTGTTTATGCTCTGGTTCCGGAAAAAGAAACAGTACGATGGACAGATGCTCTGGATCTATCTGTGCGGTTATGGACTGGGACGTTTCTGGATTGAGAGTCTGCGGACGGATCAGCTGATCTTATTTGGAACCGGTTTTCCGGTTTCCCAGGCATTGTCCCTGGTGCTGATTCTAGTAGCAGCAGGCAACCTGATCTGGCACGGCAGAAACGATTCCTCGTCACATTTGCACAAACAGTAACAAAATTCTGCGGCCAGTCATCTGGAACATGGCAGAAAGAACATTGCAGAATCAGAATGAAAATCACAAATGCCGTAAAACATGTCACACATTGAACCGGATACAGCGGGAAAAGAGGCTTTTTAACCAGACAGCTGTGTCGCCGGATACCTGGAGGGAAAAGGCATGGAAATTTCCAAGGAGGAACTGGTGGTATGCATTGAACAGGCCAGAAAAAAACTGGACGGCAGTATTGAAAATGGAGAAGATTATCGCTATATTTATGAAAAGAGTGTAGAGCTTGACCGGCTGATCGAGATCTACATAGCCATGGAATACTGAAAAATAAAATTCCTGAACATTTGTTTCACAAACTTTACAGGGGAGATATTCACAAAAGACGGGTGGATATCTCCTCTTTTTTGCATTGCATATTGGAAATATGCCAATGGCATGACTTCTGCTTGTGGATTTCCTTGATTTTCCATTGCTTTTTTGTGAAAAAACCTTGCTATTTTCTTACGCATGTACTAAACTTATGTTACAAGTGGTGGAAAGTGGCACAAAGTGGTTCGGAATGGTACAAAAGTGTAGGACAAGGGTACGTTTTGCTTCCTGGGTACACATGCGTGAACAGGAACCATTTGGAGAATGTGCAGTGCAGGAACGAAGCAGGTGATTGAGTATGTTCATGGGTGAATACAATCATACAGTGGACGCGAAGGGCCGGTTAATTGTCCCTTCCAAATTCAGGGAACAGCTTGGAGACGAATTCGTGGTAACGAAAGGACTCGATGGCTGTTTATTCGTCTATGAAAATACAGAGTGGAAAGCTCTGGAAGAAAAATTACATGCTCTGCCGCTCACCAATGCAAACGCACGAAAGTTTTCCCGCTTTTTCCTTGCGGGCGCTACCACCTGTGAAGTAGACAAACAGGGACGGATCTTACTTCCGGCCGTGTTAAGGGAATTTGCCAAGATCGAAAAGGACGCAGTGTTAGTCGGTGTAGGAAGCCGGATTGAGATCTGGAGCAGAGATAACTGGAATCAGTCGAATACCTACGACGATATGGAAGAAATTGCAGAGAATATGGAGGGTCTTGGAATTTAAATGGCATTTGAACACAAATCAGTATTATTATATGAAACGGTCGACAGTCTGAACATCAAACCGGACGGCATCTATGTGGACGGAACACTTGGCGGAGGCGGACATGCCCATGAGGTCTGCAGCCGTCTGGGAGAGCATGGACGTCTCATCGGCATCGATCAGGATGCGGATGCAATCGCGGCTGCATCCGAGCGTCTTTCTGAATTTCAGGATAAGGTCACGATTGTTCGAAGCAATTACGAAAACATTGCTTCCGTGCTTCATGATTTAGGAATTGAAAAAGTGGACGGCATTTATCTGGATCTTGGGGTTTCTTCCTATCAGCTGGATACAGCATCCAGAGGCTTTACCTACCGGGAGGACGCTCCGCTTGACATGCGTATGGATCAGCGGAATACCCAGACTGCAGCAGACATTGTAAATACCTACAGCGAAATGGAACTTTACCGTATTATCCGTGATTACGGCGAGGACCGCTTCGCGAAGAATATTGCCAAACATATTGTGCGGCAGCGTGAGGAAAAACCTTACGAGACGACCGGAGAGCTGATCGAGACCATCAAAGCAGCGATTCCGGCCAAGATCCGGGCTACGGGCGGACATCCGGCAAAACGGACGTTCCAGGCGATCCGGATTGAATTAAACCATGAGTTGGACGTATTAAACCGCTCGATTGATACGATGATTGATCTTTTGAATCCGGGAGGCCGTTTAAGCATCATTACGTTCCATTCACTGGAAGACCGGATCGTGAAAAAACGCTTCCGGGATAATGAAAACCCGTGCATCTGCCCGCCGGAATTTCCGGTATGCATGTGTGGCAGAAAGAGCAAAGGAAAGGTGATCACCCGAAAGCCGATCGTGCCGGGAGAAGAGGAACTGGAGTACAATAAGCGTTCGAAGAGTTCAAAACTCCGTGTATTTGAACGGGCATAAGACTGGTGCTGGAAAAGCAGCGGCACCGTGAAAATGTAAGATACAGAATCAGAAATATAAAAAGGGAATGTTACGTAAGAGGAAAAAGGAGGAATGAGTATGGCTTCGCACAGAGCAGCAAGAGAGGGCTATGTGTATGGAACTGCCGCCAGAAATGTGGCAGCAGAGAGGGAACGGACAAGAGAACGGAGAGTTGTGCAGTACCGCCAGAATATGAGCCATACTGTCAGAAGAAATCAGGAAAAGGCACTTCAGATGGATCTGCCTTACGTGATCATGCTGACACTGGCAGCAATCTGTACGCTGTATATCTGCGTAGGGTATCTGCATGTGCAGTCCTCCATGACCGCCAAGATCCACAACATTGAGGGACTGGAACAGGAACTGGAGCAGCTTCGCTCCGAGAACGATGCCCTTCAGACCCGTATCAATACCGATATGGATCTGGACCATATTTACAAAGTTGCTACAGAGGAACTCGGCATGGTATATGCCAACCGTAATCAGGTGCTATTATATGATAAAACGGAAAGTGAGTATGTAAGACAATATGAGGACATCCCAAAACACTAATCAGCATTCACAGACGGGGGAAAAACGAAGATCCGGTGTGCGCCGGATCTTCACAACATATATGCAGGAAAAGCTGGCGGTCACGGTCATTGTGATTACGCTGGCTTTGTTTGCGTTAATCTATGTGTTGTATCACATCATGACGACAAAACAGGACAGCTACAACCAGATTGTGCTGTCCCAGCAGCAGTACGACAGCCGTGTGCTTCCGTACCGGCGGGGCGATATCGTGGACCGCAACGGTACCTATCTGGCAACGACAGAAAAGGTGTACAATCTGATCATCGACGCAAAACAGATCATGTCTGCGGAAGAGGACTATCTGGATGCGACCGTGACAGCGCTTGCAACGGTATTTGGCTATGATGAGACCGAGATGCGCAATCTGATCCGGGACAATTCCGCCAAGGCGTACCTGCGTTATGCCAGACAGCTTTCTTATGACCAGAAAGAGGCATTTGAACAGTACCAGTCCGATACAAACAAGGTCAATGCCAAGGCAGATTCCAAGGCCCGTGTGAAGGGCATCTGGTTTGAGGATGAGTTTAAACGAATCTATCCGTACAATTCCCTGGCCTGCAACGTAGTTGGTTTTGCTACCAGCGACGGAGGTTCGGGAAACGGCGGCATTGAGCAGTCCTACAACGATTCCCTGATTGGCACGAATGGCCGGGAATACGGTTATTTGAATGACGATTCCAACCTGGAACGAGTCATTAAGCCTGCGCAGAATGGAAACACAGTGGTTTCCAGTATCGATGTGAACATTCAGAATGCAGTAGAAAAGCGGATCAATGAATGGATGGCAGAGACAGGATCCGAGCATGTGGGCGTTGTGGTCATGAATCCGAATAACGGTGAAGTGCTTGCCATGGCGAATGACAGCATGTTTGACTTAAATAATCCGAGAAGTGCGGCAGACAGTTTCAGCGAAGATTCGCTTCGGGAACTTGGCTTAAAGGAGGCAATGCAGACCTATAACCGTCAGCACAAGAAGACCGATGGAAGCACCATCACGATCGAACAGGTGCCAGAGCATTTCTCGTCGGATGAGATCCGTTCCTACGGACTTCAGGTAGCGTGGAACCAGAAATGGCGTAACTACGATGTCAGTGATACCTATGAGCCAGGTTCTCCGTCGAAGATCTTTACCGTGGCAGCGGCGCTTGAGGAGGGAATTATTTCTCCGAACGATACCTTTTACTGCGATGGTTACCAGGAAGTGGCGGGACACCAGATCAAGTGTACCGCTTACAAAAAGGGCGGTCACGGCATGCTGACAGTTGCAGAGGCTTTGATGGTTTCCTGTAACGATGCCATGATGCAGATTGCAGCCAAGACAGGGGCGCAGACTTTCGCGCGTTATATGAGCTCGTTTGGATTCGGCGAAAAAACCGGGATTGACCTGCCGGGTGAGGCCGATGCAAAGGGTCTGGTGCGAAGTGCGGATCAGATGAACTCTGCAGACCTGGCAACCAACTCTTTTGGACAGAACTATAACTGTTCCATGATCCAGATGGCTGCAGCCTACTGTTCCGTGATCAATGGCGGTTCTTACTATGAGCCGCATGTCGTCAAACAGATCTTAAATGACCAGGGATCGGTTGTGAAGGAAGTAAAACCGAAGCTGGTGCGTGAGACGGTTTCCGAGTCGACCAGCAGCTTTATCAAAGATGCATTATTCCGCACGGTTTCTGAGGGAACCGGTAAAGCAGCGGCTGTAGAAGGCTATGAGATCGCTGGAAAGACCGGTACCGCAGAGAAAATCCCGCGTTCCGCAAAGAACTATCTGCTTTCTTTCTGTGGATTTGCACCGACGCATGATCCGCAGGTGCTGGTATATGTCACGATCGATACCCCGCATGTAGAAGATCAGGCGCACAGTTCTTACGCCAGCGGCGTATTTTCCAAGATCATGGGTGACATTCTTCCTTATTTGAATGTATTCCCGTCTGTAGATTTTGAGGCACAGCAGAGCGAGGCATCGACGCAGCTGCCGGAGGCAGAGGGCATTACCGACAATACGGGGGTAGTTCCGGAGACCGAGGCAGAGCCGAAGGTGTATGAGACAGAGGAATATGTAGAACCTGGAGCAGACTCCGACCTTCCGGAAGATGTGCCGGAGAGCAGCGCGGATGATGGAAGCGGAGAGAGTGACGGCAGCGGTTACGTGACGCCGGTTCAGAATGTTCCAGAGTCTTCTGCTTCGGAAGAAAGTACAGAGAGTAGCAGTGCCAAGAGCAGTTCGGAGAGCAGCGCAGCAGAAAATTCTGGAAATACGGAATCCGGGCAGGAACAGGCAGGCAGTTCGGAGAGCACACAAAGCAGTGCGGCAGGAACGGCAGAGTCCTCTGCCGGGCAGGAGCGGGAAACCATGAGTGCCACTTCTGCTGCCGGGACGTAATGTTTTACCTGGCACGTATGCATGTACAGGAAAACATGATAATAGCAGGCATAAAATCATGCGGTGTTTTGCATGGAATGCCGGCTGATTTACGCATAGAACCTTTAAAATCTTCATAGGAATAGAATAATGACTGTTTAAGGAGCCGGCATGGGCGCGTATCCAATCTTGTTTACGCAGCATGAAAACAGAAATGCGTTTCTGACTCATCACCGGAGAAGGATAGCCGTCCTGTTTTTCCTGCTGTGTCTTTGCATGGCGGGACTGACAGGGCGGCTTGTGTTTCTTATGATATACCGGGCAGACCACTACAGTGAGATGGCAGAGGATCTGCATCAGAGAGAGCGGACCATTAAGGCAGCCAGAGGCAGGATCCTGGATACCAATGGAACGGTCATTGCGGCAAACCGGACGGTGTGTACCATTTCCGTGATCCATAATCAGGTGAAAGATGCAGAGCTGGTTATTCGGAGTTTATGCGAAAAACTGGGGATGGAGGAGGCGACGGTCCGGAAAAAGGTGGAAAAACGCAGTTCCCGTGAGATTATCCGGACCAATGTTGACAAAGAAACAGGCGATGCGATCCGGGAACTTCATCTGGATGGAGTAAAGGTGGATGAGGATTACAAACGCTATTATCCGTTTTCCAGCCTGGCATCCAAAGTTCTGGGATTTACCGGAGGAGACAACCAGGGAATCATCGGTCTTGAGGTCTCTTATGAGTCAGTTTTAAAAGGAACGAACGGTACGATCCTTACGATGGCAGATGCAGCGGGGGTGGAACTGGAAAATGCGTTTGAAGAGCGGATCGAGCCGGTGGCGGGAGCAGATCTGTACGTAAGTCTGGATGTGAATATCCAGCAGTATGCCCAGCAGGCGGCACGTCAGACTATGGAGCGAAAAGGCGCAAAAAAAGTATCGGTGATCGTGATGAATCCGCAGAATGGGGAAATTCTGGCAATGGTCAATGTTCCGGAATTTGATCTCAACGATCCGTTCACACTGAATACAGAAGAACCACCGGGCATTTCGGCGAAAGAAAAGCAGGAACTTTTAAATCAGATGTGGAGAAATCCGGCGATCAACGATACCTATGAACCTGGTTCTACGTTTAAGATCATTACGGCGGCTGCTGGGCTGGAGGCCGGTGTGGTGTCGCTGACAGACCAGTTTTCCTGCCCGGGATTTCGAATTGTGGAAGACCGGAAAATCCGCTGTCATAAGGTGGGCGGACACGGAGGCGAAACGTTTTTGCAGGGTGCCATGAATTCCTGCAACCCGGTTTTTATCGATGTGGGGCAGCGCCTTGGGATTGACCGTTACTGCCAGTATTTTGAACAGTTTGGTCTGCGCGAAAAAACGGGCATTGATCTTCCGGGTGAAGCATCCACGATCATGCATAAAAAAGAACATATGGGACTGGTGGAGCTGGCCACGGTTTCGTTCGGGCAGTCCTTTCAGATCACGCCCATCCAGCTGATCACTACAGCTGCTTCCATCATCAATGGAGGCAGGCGGGTGACACCGCATTTTGGCGTGAAGGCGGTGGCAGCGGATGAGAGCTTTGTTCACCGTTTTTCCTGGCCGGAGGGACGCCGGATCCTGTCGGAAGAGACCAGCAAAACCATGCGCTATGTGCTGGAACAGGTGGTAGCAGAGGGCAGCGGAAAGAAGGCAGCGGTGGCGGGCTTTCGCATTGGCGGTAAGACAGCAACTTCGGAAAAACTGCCGCGGAGCCTGAAAAAATATATTTCTTCGTTTGTCGGGTTTGCCCCCGCGGACGATCCGCAGGTCATTGCGCTGATCACGATCGATGAACCGCAGGGAATCTATTATGGAGGAACGATTGCGGCACCGGTCATTGCGGATCTGTTCCAGAATATCCTGCCGTATCTGGGAATTGTGCAGGAAACAGCCTTGCAAAGGAAATAGAAAAGACGTATACTAATAGATATGTCAAAATACATAGAAAACTTAGGAGAGTATCATGATTAACGAAACCATTCTTGCGATCATTATCGCATTTGCAGTCAGCGCGATCCTCTGTCCGATCGTAATCCCGTTTCTGCATAAGTTAAAATTCGGACAGCAGGTCCGCGATGACGGTCCACAGGCACATTTAAAGAAGCAGGGCACCCCGACGATGGGCGGACTGGTATTTTTAACCGCGGTGGTGATCACCTCTTTGCTGTACATCCGTGACTACCCGCGCATCATTCCGGTCTTATTTATGACTGTGGGGTTTGGTGTCATCGGTTTTCTGGATGACTACATCAAGATCGTCATGAAGCGTTCGGAAGGTTTAAACCCGATCCAGAAGCTCATCGGTCAGTTCATCATCACAGGGATTTTCACCTACTATCTGATGACTTCCGGAGAAGTGGGAACAGGAATGCTGATCCCGTTCACCGGCGGATTTGAGAACGGATATTATCTGAATCTCGGCTGGCTGTTTATTCCGGCGGTATTCTTTATCGTTCTCGGAACCGACAACGGTGTAAACTTTACAGACGGCCTTGACGGTCTCTGCACAAGTGTTACGATCCTTGTGGCGACATTCTTCACCGTGGTTGCCATCGGAGAAAACAGCGGAATCAGCCCGATCACAGGTGCCGTTGTGGGAAGTCTGTTAGGCTTTTTACTGTTCAACGTATATCCGGCGAAGGTCTTTATGGGAGATACAGGTTCCCTGGCTCTCGGCGGTTTCGTGGCATCCAGCGCGTTCATGATGCAGATGCCGATCTTTATCGCCGTCGTTGGCCTGATCTACCTGGTGGAGGTCCTCTCCGTCATCATTCAGGTCACATACTTTAAAAAGACTGGCGGGAAGAGAATCTTCAAGATGGCTCCGATCCACCACCATTTCGAGCTTTGCGGATGGTCCGAGACGAGAGTTGTCGCAGTATTTTCGATCGTTACGGCGATCCTTTGCCTGGTTGCCTACATGGGATTATAATTAGGGTAAATGTTCAGACATGCGCAGGAAAATAGCAGGCTGAGCGGTCATTCATTACGAGTATATAGGAGGAGAAACCATGTCACAGAAAGTATTAGTTGCAGGAACAGGGATCAGCGGTATTTCCGCAGCAAAACTTCTGCTTGCCCAGGGCGGCGAAGTGATCCTTTATGATGGAAATGAGAAACTTTCCGAAGAAAAACTGAAAGCAAAATTTGACGAAGGCGCGAAAGTGACCATCGTTCTCGGAGAACTGAAAAAGACAGACCTTGCAGGGGTAGAGTTATGCGTGATCAGCCCGGGCATCCCGCTCGAGGCACCGTTCGTTGCGGTGATCGATGAGGCGAAGATCCCGATCTGGAGTGAGATCGAGCTCGCTTACCACTGCTCAAAGGGAAAACTTGCGGCTATCACAGGTACAAACGGAAAGACAACAACGACAGCCCTCACAGGCGAGATCATGAGAAAGTTCTATAAGAGCGTATTCGTAGTAGGAAACATCGGTGATCCGTACACCGCTCACGCTCTTGAAACCACAGACGAGTCCGTTACCGTCGCGGAGGTTTCCAGCTTCCAGCTTGAGACCATCATGGATTTCCATCCGAATGTGAGCG